>Ga0181573_10000232_pt1 | contig 58985 bp, 35 predicted proteins | sample 101ome_25_FD_148643 | JGI IMG/M metagenome (GOLD analysis project Ga0181573, IMG submission 148643) | Coastal salt marsh microbial communities from the Groves Creek Marsh, Skidaway Island, Georgia - 101409BT metaG (spades assembly) | ecosystem: Environmental > Aquatic > Marine > Intertidal zone...
CTCCAGCGGAACTGGCCGCTCGACGATTCGATCGGTGAGACGACGCGCGCCGTCGCCCATCCTGAGAAGGGTTCGATCGGTCGACGCATCCTCGCCGGCGAAGACGCTGCCCGCCGCCGCCGAAGCGACCGCACAGAGCAGGAGGGCCGCCGCGAGGTATCGGCGCGTCGCGGTCATTCGTGTTTTGGGGGGGGGGGTGCCGTTCAAAGTGGCTTTTCCGCGCGAACCGAACCGCAGATCCGCCAATCAAGTCGCGCGGAGATCGATCCGAGCGAAAGCGATGGGACGCGGGACTGCGCGTGACACAACGATCCGCGCGAAATAATAATGCTCGCCACCGTCCTCGCCGTCACCCTCCGCCCCAACCTGGCCGCGCCCCGCGTGGCCCGCCGCCGGGCCAACCTCTCCCGTTCCTCCGTCCGCATGCACGGCAAAAAGTCGGGCGAGATCCACGAGGAGCTCAAGCAGAAGTTCACCACCGGCGGGGGTGGGTACAAGGGATTCTGCGACTACCAGGAAATCCGGGAAGCCATCAAGGAATGCGACGGCCTGGACGGGGACCGCCTCGAGGCGTGCTACGCCCAGTTCGGCTGCGACATCGACCAGGTGAAAGAACACTACGCCAAAGCGGCCGGGATCAACAAGAAGGAGAAGGAGAAGAAGTGAGGCCTCGACGCGCGGGGGAGCCGTCTTCGTTTTTTGCGGGAAATATCCTAGTCAGCTTTCTGCACAGCTGTGCGCCAGCCGTGTCGACGCGATCGAACCGCCGGAGAGTCTTCATTCAGTCTTCATTCGTCTGATCCCTCGTTCGTCGTCTGATCCCTCGCCTTGACGACGTCCTCGTCGAACGCGATCTTGGTGATGACGAAGAAGTGATCGCCCCGCGTCGACCCGCCGGGCGCCGTCGGCGCGCCCCGGCCCGCGATGCGCAGCGCCGATCCAATCTTGGCATCCGACGCGACTTTCAGGTTACCCCAGTCCCCTTCCACCGTCCTCACCCTGACGCTGGTGTCCTCGCCGCGCCGGGGGTATCGCACCACGACGTCCGTGTACAGATCCGCGCCCTGCCTGCGTATGATACCGCCCTTGTTCACGTTCTCCGCGGCCACCTTTACGTACAAATCGCCGTCTGATGGCGCGCCCTGATCGCCCTCCCCTCTGAGCCGCAGCGTCGAGCCCGAGTTGACGCCGGGCGGCACCGTCACCGTCGCGACGCACTCCTTGGTGACGAGACCGCAGTTGTTCTCGCACTTGTCGCAGTCGATGAACGTCTGCGGGAGCCGACCTTTGCCGTCGCACGTGGGGCAGATGACGCGCCGAGGGTACGATACCTTCACCTCGCCGCCCAGCACCGATTCCTCCAAGGTGCAGCGCAGGTCGGTGTACACGTCCTTCCCCGGGGTCTGGCCGGCCCTGCGGTCCATGGCATTCTTCGCGCCCACGACCTCTTTATCCCACCATCCCTTCGCGCCCTTGGCGGTGTCCTCGGCCGCCTTCTTCACCCCGTCGCCCACGGACTCGGCTCCCTTCTTGGCCTTCTCGGCGTCGTTCGCGAATGGATTCTTAAAGGCGACGATCGGCGAGCGCCGCGACCACGGGTTGGACGCCGTCCGTGGCTTCGACGACGAGGACTTTCTCGACGCATCCTTTCGAAGCCTTCCGTCGCTTCTGAGCTGGACGCGGAACGCGTGGGGGTTGAACGGGGCGAAAACGTGCGTCATGGCGCTCGCCGGGAAGGGCGCGCGCGAGCCTGGACAACTGGCAGCCAGCCGGTCGAGGGGTCCCGAGGGGAATGCGACGCGAATCTGCCCGAGCGGTCGGTTGACGGATCGAAACGACGGTTCATCTGGGTTCATTTCCCATTTTTCCGTGTCAAAAGTGTCCGACCGGCACTGCACTGACGAAACGCTCCAACGGACCGATAAAAAAAAAGTTTTGTACCGCGACGCGTGACGGCAGCGGGCACGGCGCGCCACTCGCGCGAGTGCCGAGACGATGGCGGATGCGGTCCAGAAGGAGCTGGGCCTGGAGGTAGACTGGCCCGGTCTCAAGACCGCGCTCCTCACCGCCACCACCAGGCTCCACGACAAGCTCGCCGTGCTCAAGGTGAGTGAGCACCTCCGCGCCCCCGAAATCGTTGACCGAAATCCCTCGGACCCCCCGCGCGATGCTTGACGCGTTCCCATCCTCCCCCCGACGCACCCCTCTCCCGTGCGCAGATCCTCGATAGCACATCACCACACTGGCCGGGCGTGGTCGAGTGCAACGAGAGCGTCCGGGTCAAGGCCAGCGATATCGTCGACTGGGGCTTCACCCAGGCCAACACCATCCCGCCGCTCAAGGCGCAGATTCTGAAGCTCGACAAGGAGCTCAAGCTCGCCAGGTCAGAGATCAACGAGCTCAACGGCGTGGTGGAATCCAACGCCGCGGAGATCGAGGGTCTGAAGGAGGATCTCGCGGTGAACATCGCGGGTTACGACGCGGAGAAGGCGGAGAAGGAGGAGCGCATTCGGGAGCGGGACGAGGCCAACGAGCAGCTCGAGTTCCTCGAGGGAGAGCTCGAGGGCGTCCGCGCCGAGGAGACGCGGCTGCGCGCGGAGGTTAAGAGCCAAGGCGAGGAGCTTCGCGACGTGACCAAGAACAGGGACGACCTGGACGACGAGGTGCGCAGGCTCAAGGACCTCAGCAACGCGAGGGAGATCGAGGCGAGCAAGCTCCGCGCGCAGCTCTCGGACCTGCGCCAGCAGCACGCGGTTGCGCTCTCGGACGCGCAGAGGTACATGGCCGAGGCGGACAGGTCCAGGGAGCGCGTGGGCACCGCATCCGCGAAAGCCTCCGCCGCGATCGAGGAGGCGGCGAAGCTTCGCAAGTGGCAGGATTGGGCGAAGGCGTCGGAGGTGACCGCGCTGACGGGTGAGCTGGAGGTTGTGCGACAGGAGCGAGACATGCTGCAGCGAGACCTGCAGGCGAGGCTGGCGGAGATGCGACGCGTGACGACGCAGAACGAGGAGCACGTGAAGGACCTCAAGGCGTGCAGGGCGGACCTGTTCGCGCGAGAGGGCCGGTTGGGGCGGGTCGAGGCGGAGCTCGCCGCGTTGCAGAGGTCGGCGCAGCAGGTTGAGGTGGACCTCACCGTCGCCAAGGAACAGTTGGAGCGAAGAAAGGAGGAGCTCGCCAAGGCGAGCATGGACAACGTCAAGCTGCGCGGGCAGTTTGAGAGCGAGAAGCTCAGGTGGCAGAACACGGTCAACACCATACGCGCGACGCAGCAGACGGAGGAGGAGAAGACGCGCAACCAGCACGCCAGGGAGATGGAGGCTAGCCGAAGGGACGCGCAGGCTGCCTGGCGGCTCGCCAAGGAGCTCGAGCAGCGGGTGCTGCAGCAGGCGCAGCTCTTCGCGAACAACAAGGCGTCGCTGTCCAGCGCGATGAACGACGCGAGGAAGATCATGGCCGACGTGGCTCCCAACTCGCCGCTGATTGCCGGCAGACCAGTCGCGAGCAAGGACAGGATGGAGGCGCTCCAGGCGCAGCTCGCCTCGACGACGCTGGAGCGGGACGCGCTCAAACGAGAGGTCGTGGCGCAGCGGACGCCCACGGTCGTGGAGGCGCAGCCCGCGGCGATCGCGCCGGCGCCGGCGGTTCGACCCAACGCGGCGGCGGCTGCGGTGACGGCGACGGCGGTGCGGAAATTCCAAAAGGCTGGTCCGTCGTAGCGTTGGTTCTACAAGTTAGCTTCAAAACGCGCGTCGTCGTCTCGCGTCGTCGTGTCGTCTCCGCGTCTACTCTACCTATCGTCTGGCGGCTTTCGCGCGGGGCTTGGCCTTCGATTTGGCCCGTCCCGCCCCCGCGCGGGTACCGCCGTCTCCCTCGCGGTCGAACAAGTCATCCGCTAAAACCGCCTCCCGCCTCAGCCTCTCGTGCGTCGCCGCCGCCTCCCCGTCTTCCCACTGATGCAACGCGTCGTACGCCTCGTCCGCGTATCGCACCACCGGCGCGGCGGAGCGGCGACGGCCGTCACCGACCGACGACGACGCCGCGCGCCGGCCGATTCGCCCCGGAGCCGCCCGTTTGCGGAAGCGCTTAAAGTTTGGAACGCCAGCTGTGTCTCGGCTCGCGGCGTCGGAAGAAACATCGTCTCCGACGCGGTGTCTCCGCGCCAACCTCCGGGGCGACGGGATCGCCTCAAACACGACGGTCGCCTTACCCTCGGTGTGAAAATCGATCGGCGCGATCGGCACGGCGTCGTCGCGGTCGATGTCGGCAACAAACCTCGGAGGCGCGTCGTCGTCGCCGTCGCCCGGTGCGTGGTCCCTCGCCGCCCGCCTCGCAGCCTCCGCGGCGGCAGACTTGGCGGCGGCGGCGGCGGAGACACCGCAGTTCACCCCAGCGACGGCCCAGCCGGCTCCACCGGCGCCGCCCCGAACCGCCCCGATCCCGCTCGTAAACCCTCCGGCGTCGTCGCCGCTGTCCTCCGCGGCGTCCTCGCCGTCGGTCGTCGCGTCGTCGTCGTCGTCGTTTTCATCGGCACCCCCCAGGGCACCCCCCTCGGCACCCCCCAGGGCACCCCCCAACACGGCCGTCACCACGTCCCTCGGCACCGCGAACGCGTCCGAGTCCGGGTCGGGCATCGGCGCCGCCGGGTCCCTCCGCTCGCGAATCGCGTCGAGAAATTTCATCGTCACGGGCTTGACGCCGCCCCGCGCGAACCTGCGCGCCAGCTGCGGTCCGAACGGCGCGGGGACGCCGCCCTCGTGCGTGTCGTTGGACGACGGGTGCGGTATGAGGAGGTGCGTGCATCCGGCGTCGATACCCCGGATCAGGTGAACCCCGGCGGCGGCGGCGTCTCGTGCGATCTCGTCGAAGGATTCGTCAAAGTCCACGGGGAGGTAGAGCGCGATGGGCTGGTACGCGAGTCTCACCGTCGTGGGGCACCGGCGCTTGGTCTCGTTGTCGACGCGAACGCCGAATGTGATCTTGCAGGGGATGCGCGAGGCGACGTCCGTCTCCGCCTCGCCTTTGTCGAGACGCGAGCCCTCGATCTTCGTCCCGTACTTGGAGTGGTCGCGGACCAGCACCTGGGGCCTGACGCCGGGATCGGGCACGGCGTCCGGCGGGAGGGTCTTGACGACGAGGTCGGCGTGCAGGCGGGACATCGTGGCATCGTCCGGGATCGTGACCGTGCAGTCCTTGCGACCGACGGTGTACCTGCGAGGGAAGGGGCGGGGGGTTCAGGTCGTGCTCGGGGCGACCTGGGCACCCCCGTTCAAAACGGGGGTGCCAAGAGGGCGGGGGATCTCGAGGCGGAGACCGCGCCGGGGGGCCAGGGCTCGGGAGACACTCACTTCCCGGGTATCAGATGCCACGTCTTGATGACATCGCCGTTGTCGTCCTCGAGCTCCAGCCGATACGGCATGTGGACCGGAGCGCGGGGGCGAAGCGAAGTGAGAGTCACGCTGACGAGTTATTAGGGTAGTCTACGTGCACGTTTTGACGCGAAGCTGCAAACAGCCTCGATGGATATTACAGTCTCACCCGGGCTTCGTCATCATCACGCGGTGGCGTCCAGCAGCTTCTCCGGCCTGCTCCCCACGTTCCAGGCCTTCCAACATATCGGCGTCATCACCGCGATCACCCCGAACGCGAACCCCAGCCATATCCCCATGGCGCTCATGCCCATCGGCAGCGCGAGGTAGTATCCGATTGGAATCCCGAGGATCCAGAACCCGACCACGTCGCTGACGAGCGCGGCGTTGAGACGCCCAACTCCGCGCAGGCACCCCGCGCTCACCACCCTCAATCCGTCCGCCGCCTGGTACGCGGCCACGACCGGCAGGATGCTCACCGCCACGGCGTGCACCGCCGGGTCTGATGTGAACCACCAACAGATTTGCTTTCCGAATACGACGTAGATGAACGCGTTGATGGCGACGCCGTAGACGCCGTTGAGCATGCTCGTCCGCGCCGCGCGCTGCGCCTCCTGCCCGTCCCCGCCCCCCACGCCCTGTCCCACCTTGATCGACCCAAGCGCGCCGATCCCCAGCGGCAGCACGTACGACATGTCCGTGAGGCACTGCACGATGGCGTGCCCCGCCGCCTGTGTCATGCCGCACCTCCCGGCGATGAGCCCGATGGCCATGAACGCCCCAAACTCCATGAGCATCTGCCCCCCGATGGGTAAGCTCCTCTTGATGATCCCGCACGCCCGCTCGCACGCGCTGCCGATCGATTCCCTCGCCAACTTGAAGGCTTCCCGGTGGCGAAGCTCCTTGGCGGCGAACGCGCACGTGAGGAAAAAAAGGATCCATCGGCTCGTGGCCGTCGCCCACGCCGCGCCGGTCAGGCCAAACGCGGGGATCGTGATCCCGGCGACCGACGCACCGTTGATGAGGACCTGGTTGAGCGCCGCGTTCGTCGCGTTGGCGATCATGATCGCGGAGACCAGCGGCGCGAAGACGTTGGTGCCCATGAGACTCAGACGGATCGCCTGGAAGAGGAGCACCGGGAGGATGCCCCACGCCTCGATGTGGCAGTACTGCGCCGCCGCCGCCGCGAGCGCGACCGGCTGCCCACAGAGCGCGTAGAGCGGCGCGGCGGCCAGGCACATGATCAGCATGCATCCCGCGGTCAGCAACGCCGCCGCGTACAGTCCCGATCGGAGGTGCCTCTTGACCGATTCGTCGTCCTGGGCGCCGAAAGCCTGGGACGTGAGCGGGTCCAGCGCGCCGAGGAGGCCGATGGCGGTAATCATGACCAGCCACGTCGTGGTACCCCCGAGGCACGCGGCGGCGAGCGCGGACTCCCCGACGTGGCCCACCATGAGCGTGTCCACGACCCCCATCGCGATGAGCCCGAACTCGACCAGGAACACCTGGACGCCCTGCAGCCCCTCGTCTTCGCTCTGCGACATGTCCACCATCTTGGCCATGCGCCCCTTCTTCCCCAGCCCCAGCGTGGGCTCGAGCTTGTCGTCGCCGTTTGGGCCTTGCGATCCGGACGACGACGACGACGCGACGGAGGCGCGGACGGTCGTCGACGCGCGAACCCGACCGGCGGGGGAGGCTGGCGGGAGTTTGAGCTCCCGCCTCCCGCGCGAGGCAAACTCCCGCCTCCCGCGCGACCCCGCGCGCGCGATCCACGGCGCGCTCCCGACTCGAGGCACCGCCGCGCCGGCCGATCGCGGTTGCGACCGCCACATCGAGCCGCCCCCTGCGCGCGCCGCGGGCGATAGCCCGAGGTTCGCCCCTTGCGCCGCCCTCGCCACCGCTTCCATCTTCTGTGAGAAGGCCGGAGGGGTTTGACGCGGTTTGAGACGATCGGTTTGATGACAATGCAAAAACTTCCACGGTCCGGGCTCGCGGCCGATTCCAACTGGGCGCGTGTCGAACTTTGGGGTGAGGATCGTGGTAAACTTTGTTGTCGTTTCGTAACTGATACGGCATACAAAACAATTAGGTAAATAGCCACGAGCGAAGCACGGGCAGAATGAAGGAAGTGCCGGTGGATTTGCCGGTGCAGGGAGTTCCCAGTCAACGCCATTCGCCCGTCTCGCAATTTCCGGAGCATCGCGCGACGCGCCTCGCGGGTTCGGAGCGATTCGCGGAGACCATGACATCATCGAGACGATAGCCGAGGCGGTCGAGTCATGATGGGACGCGAGGGCGAGACCCGCGCGGACGGGAGCGCGTCCTCCTCCAAGCCGCGAGGGGCGGGCGATCCCGCATCCCCCCGCTCTCCGCACGGCATCGACCCGGACGCGACGCACTCCAGCGGCTCGCTCGAGTTCTCCCCGGTCAAGAGCGGGCCCATGAGCGATCTTCGGGAGATGTACGCGGTTGGGCGGGCGGTGGGCAAGGGCGGATACGCCGTGGTGTACAAGGGCACTCGTCGAGACGACGGCACGCAGGTGGCCATCAAGCAGGTGGACCTGCACGAGATGAGCGAGCGGAAGCGCCTGCGGTGCCTGCGCGAGGTGCAGCTCCTCGGCAACCTGCGGCACCCGGGCATCGTGGAGATGCACGATTCGTTCCTCGACGACGAGAAGCTCTGCATCGTCTTCGAGTGGGCCGCGGGCGGCGACCTCAAGCGCCTCCTCCGCAAGCGTCTCGCCGCGGGCGCCCTTCTCGACGAGGGAACCGTCTGGAGAACCTTCCGGCAGATCGCCGCCGCGCTCGCGCACATGCACGAGCGCCGCGTCATGCACCGCGACGTCAAACCCGCCAACGTCCTCGTCACCGCGAACGGCCGGTGCAAGGTGGCGGACCTCGGCCTCGGCAGGCGATTTGGCACCGACGTCGTAGCCGTCGACTCCAAAGTCGGCACGCCCTACTACGTCTCGCCCGAGGTGGTCAAGGGCGAGCCCTACGACTGGAGCAGCGACGTGTGGAGCCTCGGGTGTTTGCTGTACGAGCTCGCCACGCTACGGTCGCCGTTCGAGATGGAGGGGGCGAACCTCTACGCCGTGTTTCAGCGCATCAGCGCAAACTCGTGGGCGCCGCTCCCGTCGCACCGGTTCTCCCGGCCGCTCGTCGAGCTGGTCCGCGAGATGATGGACCCGGCGCCGTGTAACCGTCCGTCGGCGCGGGAGGTGTCGCGGCGGTGCGAGGAGGCCGTGGACGCCTTCGACGCCATCGAGCGGGGCGGCCGTCGGAGCTGGAATTATAAAGCGTTAACGGGCGGCGCGGATGGAAATTATAAGAGTTTTAAAGCGCAGCTGGAAAGCGTCCCTCGCGGTGCCGATGGCGCGGCGGAGGCGCTCTGCGACGGTCTGCTCGTGTTGGCCGCCGAGTCGAGACGGTTTCGGCCGCAGTTTCGGCCCAGGCGGGGCGTCGTGGATGCGCTTGCGGTGTGCGCCACCCCCGCGGCGTTCTTGGCTCATTTGCCGGGGGACGCGAGAGGGGCCGGGTTTGGGAGGGTGGTGCGGATCGGGTCGTGGCTCATGAAGCTGCTGGGGCGCGGGGGTCTATCGCTGGAGTCGGCGATTCACGACATCGAGGCGCACGAGGAGCACGAGGATCACGAGGATCACGAGGACAAGGACGAGGGACACGAGGATCACGAGGAGGACGAGGACAAGGACGAGGATCACGAGGAGGACGAGGATCACGAGGACGAGGACGAGGATCACGAGGACGAGGACGACGAGGAGGAGGAGGTCGGCGGGGATGGGTTCATCGACGCGGCGCTGCTCGAGGCTGGCGAGTCACTCGCGGAGGGAAAGACGGGAAATTCCGGCGACGGCGCGCGCGAGCGTCGTCGTCGTCGGCGGCGGCGGCTTAGGTCGAGGTTGAGTCGAACCGACGGCGACCGAAAGCCCCCGCCGCTCTCTGCGCTGCGGTCCGAGGCGCTCGCGCCGCCCACCGCGGGGGACGCGCGGAGGCACGCCGTCGCGCGCGACTTCCTCCGCGAGTGCGCCTCTCTCGGCGTCGACGTTCGGTACATGTGCGAACGCGAGCTCGTGCGCGCCGGCGGATGGGCCGCGACGGAGTGCCTCCTCGCGTTGACGCTCGCGGCGACGATGAAGCTGGACGCTCGCCCGAGGCGGTGCGAGACCAGGGCGCCGGAGGGGCCGCCGGGGGGGGTTCCGTGCGAGACGATCGATCCCCCACCCGAGGAGGTGGAGGAAGACGCCGGCGGCGAGGGACGGGTCGGCGGCGAGGGACGGGTCGGCGACGACGGCTCCGCCGACGACGACGACGAATTTCTTCATCGCTCTTCTCTGGGCTTTTCTTCGGGCTTTCGCGGCGGCGGCCTCGATGAGACGCGCGCGCCCATCGAACCCTCCGTCGACCCGCGCGCGTGGCGCGCGGAGGCCGAGCGCCTCGCGCCGGAGCTCGTCCGGGTCCACGCGGCGCGACGCGATTGGACGTCGAGGCTGGACGCCGCGCGTTTGGCCGCGGCGAACTTTTCCGCCGCGGCGAGAGAAGCGGACGCCGCCGTTAAAACCGCCCTCGTCGACTCGATGCGCCGCGACCTCCGGGACATCGACGCGCTCGAGTCGCGTTTGCTCGAGCGCCTCGAGAAGGAGAAGCCGCCCGAGCTTCCCTCTTCCATGCAGGAGACGCGGGAGACGATGGAGGCGATGCGATTGGAGATGCGCGGTGTCGAAGAGTGCGGCGCCGGGGTTCGGGACGCGCGCGAATCGTTGGCTCGACGTCGCGAGTCGCTCGCCGCGATCGAGAGCGCGATTCGTTCGACGCGCGTCGCGACGGAGGAGGCGCGGGGGCGCGAGCGCGTCGGGGCGGCGAGGTGTCGCGAGATGAGGGAGACGATGGAGGCGATGCGAGGGGAGATGCGGGAGATGGACGCGCGCGTCGAGGTGGCGCGGTCGCGAGTCGGATGGGCGAGGCGGACGGTGCGGACGAGACGCACTTGACGCTCATTAACTCGGCGCGAATGATCATCAGGAACGAACGCGTCGAGATTAGCGTCATCACACGCGACCGCCCTTCTGCTTGACTATGTGCGCGCCCTTGCTGAGCGCGCCGAAGAGATCGCGCACGTCCCCGAGGATCCCTCCGCTCTTTTTCGATTTGCTCTCCTCGTCCATCTTGCCCCCGCGCGACAACTGCGAGAGCTCCTCGGAGTCCAGCGCCTCCCCCGTCACGTCCACCGTGGTGTTGATCATGTCCGCGAACGCCGCCTCGGCCTGGGCGTCCGCGTCGGCCAGCCCCGCGCCCGGGCTCAGTCCGCTCTCCTCGCACGCCCTCGCGTCCGCCATCGCCTTGGAGATGTCCTCCGCGTCGCGCGACGCATCCTTGGCCCTCGACGGGGCGCCGCGCGGCGAGCGGCGAAGGTTCGAGGTGCTCGAGCGAGCGGCGAGCGGCGACGGCGTGGGACCGGCGACGCGCGCGATCGCGCCGTGCATGACTCGGTGGTGCGTGTCCGCGCGAAACGATATCCGCGAAGATACGCCCGCACACTTGTCAAGTACTTGTAAGGCGGTGCGATTTTAGGGCGACCGCAGTCGCGGCGTCGTTCACACACCTCGCGCGGCTTCCGATCGACGCGAATCTCGTCTACGGCGTCCATCCGATCGTCGACATGTCCGCCGTCTCACTCGTAAACATCGCGGCGCCGTCGCGCGTCGCCGTCGAGCGCGTCTTCGCGGCCGGGAGGACCACCGCAGTGGTCCTCCCGGCGAGGCCTCGCAGATCCGCGCGATCGGTTCGAGGCACGTGCGCCGCGGCCGCCGCGCCCCGCGACGAGAACCCGGGGCGGGCGACCTTTAAAAACCCCAAAGCGACCTCCACCATCGTTCGCATGGCGTTCGGTGAGCTGGAACCCACCGCCTCCGTCCCGGCCGCGCGGAAGCCCCTCGCGGAGACCCTCGGAGCCATCGCGCAGACCCTCTGGGGCTTGAGAAGGGGCGCGGTCATGCTCGCGTTCGCACTCGGCCTCGCGCTCGTGGACGCGGGTCCCGCGCTCGCGGGCCGTGGAGGACGCTCCGGCGGGCGCATGGGAGGGTCCAGCTTCCGATCCACCTCCGCGAGATCCATGGGAGGCGGCATGGGCACGGGCATGGGCGGGGGCATGGGCGGGGGCGCGAGGGCCGGCTCGATGGGCGCCGGTGCCGCCGGCGCGGGAGCCGCGGGCGCTCAGCGACAGCCGATGGGGATGGGTCCCAGGTTCCTCTTCATGCCGTCCTTCGGCCCCTTCGGCTACGGCATGGGCATGGGGTACGGCGCGGGCCCGATGTATGTCATGAGTTCAGTGCTGCGGCTGCTGATCAACGTGTGGCTCATGTTCATGGTCTATCAGTTCCTCTTCGGCGGGCGAAGGAACGGGAACGGCGGCGACGCGGCGAACTGAGCCACGCGGCGTACTGAGCCACGCGAAGCCACCGGCGGTGATCTGTCCACGCGAGGGTGCTTTTTGCATAGTTTGGGCGGTTTGCAGCGAGAATGGTCCGAATGATACCTTCGTCCGAACTTCGTTCGATAATGATAGGGGACCGATAGGATTCGTAAAACATTTTCAATTTGAGAGCACTACCCGAATAGCGCGATCCGAGTCAGCGAGTCCATTTTGGACTTGCGTACCTTAATTCGCAGTCAGTAAAAATTGCAAATTCAAGAAAATATCTTCATGAATCCGTGGAATCCGTTCTTCGCTGTTTTTTCTTTTCCCCGTTTTGAACGCGGGGAACGCAACGCATGGAATCAACATTCGGCAAAGCGCCCCGCACCGTCCGCACCGTCCGCACCGTCCGATAGGCTCACAAGAGTCGAGCTCGAACCGGTCCTCACGAAAAGGAGCACCCCCGCCAACGTCAAGCCCCGCACCCCGCCGCAAACATGGGTGTCAAGAAGCGAGTCAAGTCCCTGGGCGAGAAGCTGATCCCGATCTCGCCCGAATTTTACGATACGGAGCGCGAAGAGGACCTGGTCGCGCCCAAGAACGTCCTCCTACCGTTCAACGCGTTCCTCATCATCTCGCAGTGGATCGCGTTCTGCATTTTGATGTGGTGGTACTCCTCGGAAGCGAACAACGTCTTAAACACGACCATTCAGGTTAGTTGGGACTATAAAAAAGAGACGTACAACTGCACGCCTATGATGAAGGATGACCACTATGGCAACACATTCAACTTCGACACCTGCATGGAACTGGCGCGCCCGCCCAAAATTTCGAACCCGGCCGCCGCTACCGACAGCGTCATCTGGGTCGAAGCCAAGCAAGCCTGGAAGTACGTACCCTACGCTCACTTGCCTAAGAAGGCTGCGGCTTACACCGACAAAACCTTCAGTTTTGAGGGTGGGTACGTCGATTCAACAGCAGCTGCGGCCGCTGAAACTAAGTTCAAGGCCGACCTCGCGAATTTGAACACGTGCAAGGCAGAATCTTACGGCAGAGTACAGGGCAGCATGGAAGACGCCGGGCAAGACGCCGACCAAACTTGGTTCATCAAAAAGTACGCGAGCGGCACGTGGGTCAATAACCCGAATGCCCCGACGTTTTCCCCAGGGTACGACTGTTGCCCCACGCACGCGTCCGCGTGCAAAAACTACGACGCCGGTTCCCAAGATTCGTTGTGCAAGGCCGACAGTTGTGCACGTCCAACCATTGGAACCCCCAATGGTGGCTGCAACGCAGACTCCAACGACCCCTACGAAGCTTGGCAAATGTGGTGCTCAAATTATGGCGAACGCGAAGTTAGTTTCAAGGATGGAATGAAAAATGGTATGTACTTGCAGCAGTATAGGGAAATCGTCCATGAGGACTTCTGCATGTACGGCAAAATCGATGGTCTCCTGGACAAGCTCACGAAACTTGCCGGCGTGAAGAATTGGACGAAAGTCTTGGCCGGAACAGAAGCGCTTTCTGTGTCCACGGAACAAACTCTCATGGGATACAGCCGGAGTAAAACCCTCGAGTTATGCGAGCTCACCGAAGCCGAAGCCTTGGCCATGTTCAAGCTCTACTACGACAGCACGTTCGTCTGCCAGTACGCCAAGTCGAGCGCTCCTTTTGGTTGCGAGTCTTCAACCCCGCTTCCCATCAGCCAGTGCTTCTCCCTCGCCTACGCCAACTCCCTTTTGCTGTACACCGTGTTCAGCGCGATCTGCGTCAAGATCTTCTTCGCCGCCAAGAAGGATGAACCCGACGAATCCGCCGCAAAGGGAACCGTCAACAACGAGCGCATGTTCCAGGAGGACGGTGTGAGTCGGCGCGTGTGAAGTCGGCAAGGCGGACATGGACCACCTCGCATGCAGCAGCAGCAACAACAACAATCTCCGCATCGCTTACCCGACACGCCGTGAACACGAATGTTCACGCGCAGAGCCGGAGACGGAGCGACGCCTTGTTTTCAACAATAATCGTTACCGCGTGTAATGTCACATACCCTGCTTTGACATATCGAGCGCGCCGTCGTCCCCCGCCCTCTCTCACTTCCACACCTTCACCGCGGTGTCCCTCCCGCCCGTCACCAGCATCCTCCGCATCCCCGTCCCAACCGCGGTCATGCAGAGCACGCCGTCCCTGTGACAGTCGTGCCGCGCCGCCGCCGCCGCCACCTGCTCGCCGACGTCCACCGACCCGCCGCCCGCGCCGCCCCCGCCCCCGCCCTCCACGCGCCCCCTCGGGCTCTCGCGGAGCACCGGAATTCCCCCCGGCGACATCGCCTCGTCGTACCTCGGCCTCGAACCGGGCGCGAGAGGCCCGGACACCACCCGCGACCGAGCCGGCTCACCCGGGCACCACATCCGAACGCACGCGTCGCTACCCCCGGAGAGCAAGGCGCCCGAGGGAAGCGGTAGCAGGCACCTCGCGCCCTCCGCGCGCGCGGGCGCGTCGCCGAGCTCGCCCGCGCGGAACCCGAGAGATGACCCGTCATCCTCCGACCCGCGCGCGGTCACCGCCGACAGCCGGCGAGAGCCGGCGAGGAGAGCCGGCGACGCGAGCCCGACGCGCGTCGAATCGCCGTCGTCGAGGCGTCGGCTCACCGCGAGCACGCGCTGACACGTCCCGTCGGCGACGTCCCACGCGGCGATCGTGTCCTCGCCCGACGCGCACCACACGACGGGCCTCGAGTCGCCAAAACTCTGGAGATCCGTCGCCGTCGCCAAAGCGTCGACGCCCCGACCCGTCGTCGATTGATTCCTCGACCCGTTCGCCGCCGCTCCGGGAAGCCGCCACTCCGCGGCGCGAACGGCGAAGCGAAGGTCCACGAGCGCGAGGCACCCGGCGCTCGTCCCGGCGACGAACCACCTGGGATCGTGGCCGCCGGATTTGACAGAGCCGCTTCTCGCCGAAGCTTCACAACAGAGCCCCGTGACGACGCCCAACCGCGGGTCCCATCGAACTCGAAACGCCTCAGACGGCGAACGCAGGTCCCAGCCCCGGATACCCCCGCGCGCGGTGGAGTAGCACAACGTCTTCGTCCCGGTCCTGATCATGGCGGTGACGGCGCCGGCGGCGCGCGACACCGTCGCCACCTCCGCGGCTCCCGTGTACCTCTCCACGCCGGGCGGCGACGCGCGTCTCGACCCGAAACCTTCTCCGCCCTCGCCCGCCGCCGCGCCGCCCCCCTTGCGCTCGACGTACTCCACCCTCCACGCGTGCACGGAACCGTTGTCCGACGCCGACGCCACGATGCGGTCGTCGTCGTCCAGGGACACCAGCGCGGTGACCCTGCCGCCCTGGCTGGCGTACGTGAGCCGGGAACGGAACGACACGTCCCGCTCCAGGCGACCGCAGTCCCAGAGCTTACAAGCGCCGTCGTCGCCCCCCGAGACGACGTACAGCCCGTCGTGGGAACTCGCCAGGCACCGCACGGGACCGCGGTGTTCCTGGAGGTGGGCGACGAGGACGCCGCGTGGCGCCCATCGATCGCCGGGCTCGCCGGATGCGTACCCGCCGACCCGAGCCTCCCGCGCGCCCCCGCCGACGCCCGGGCCCATCCCCGGACTACCTGTAACGCCTGTAACGCCCGCCCCTGGACCGCTCCCGAGCCCCCCCCCGGATCCCCCCCCGTCCCGAACGGACGGCGTCGGCATCGCGCGCGCGGCGGCGAGCGGGGAGACGATCCTCGGAGCGGGCGACGGCTGCGGACCGGACCCGCCCGGACCGTTCTCCCTCGCCGACCCGCCCGCGAGATCGAGCCCCTCGGCCATCGCCCGCGAGAGCGCGTCCGTGACGACCCTCGAGGCGTCGGCGTCGCGTCGCGCGGACTTGTCGAACGGCGATCGTGCCGACGTGGATGCTGACGTGGATGCTGACGTGGACGATGCCTCGTCCCCCCCGCGCCCCGCCGCCGATCCGAACGAACGGGACGTCGCGAACGGGTGTCCCTCCGGCGGGCGATGAAGCGCCGCGCCGGGCGGGACCAACAGCGGGGACCGCGCGCCGAAGGACGCCGCCCACGCGTCGGAACCGCCTCGCCGGTGCGCCGCCACGAGCGCCGTCTCGTCCGCGGCGTCGAACGGCGTGGGCGTGGGCGGGGCTTCGCCGGCGTTATTCCGCCCGGCCGTCGCGCTCTGCCGGCCGCGAGCGAAAGGGCTCAGCATTCCTTCCAGCGGGTTCAGGGACCCTTCCTGCTCCACGCGGCCCCTCGCCACGAGCCGCGGGTTCGGCGAGTACAGCCCGTGCGCGAAAGTCGAGGTCGAAGTCGACGGGGTGGACGAAAACCCCGCACTAGCTCCCGGTCCCGCGGGTTCGGCGACCTGCGAAGCCGCCGACTCCGGCGTGAGACCGCCGGCGACGATGGACCGCGCACCTTGAGAGGACTCCCCGGATGCGCTTCGAAACGCCAACCCGGCGGCGAGGGTCCGAACGTACGGCTCGAGCGCGGCGAGGGTCGCGGCCTCCTCCGCGGGTACGTCCGAGCTGAGTCCTTCCGCCCCGGCCCCGTCCTCCTCGTTCCGCGTCCGCGTCGATTCAGAATCACTCCCGGAAGCCCCCGAAAAGAGTCCGTCCTCGGGCGGCTCGTCTTCGGTCACGCTGAGACGTTCGTTCGCGCGAGTCGAGACGCCGGCCGCCGACGCCACCGCGGCGTCGAAGGCGGCTCTCGACGGCGGCGGTTTCAGCGCGGCGCGGAGCCCGTCCTCATCGGCGACGACATCCGCCAGCTGGCTGCCGCCCCCCGATCCGACCGACTCGTCCCTCAGGAACGGTCGCACCGAGGGGAGCAAGAGCGCGAATGTATCCGCGCGGCCGAGGAAACGCGCGGCGGCGGCGAAGAACCGTCGCGCGGAGGCTCGAACGGCCGACGCCGGGTGGCACAGCGCGGGCGCCGCCCTCTGCGCGGCGGCGACCACGCTGCGCTTCCGGAGCACCGACCCGCCGCGCTCGTTCGGAGACGCCTTGATGGCATCGCTCGCATCGCTCGTCTCGCTCGCATCGCTCGTCTCGTTCTCCTTGTTGTTGAAGGCCTGTCCGTGTGTCGCGTGTGTTAACTCGTGTGTTAACTCGTGCTCCGGAACATCTCCGACCATCTCCGCGAGACATTTCAGCGCCCACGCGACAACCTCGTCGGAAGAGTCCGAGAGGCACCGCTCGACGCACGGCAGCAAGAACGCCTCGCACGGCGCCGACCCCACAAACTTGCCCACGCGCGCGATGTGCCGGAAGAACGACGCGCGCAGCGGCCACGCCCGGTCGTTGAGGCAGGTGATCAAGAGCGGGACCAAAAAATCGTTGGAATCGGCGCGGCCGAAAAAACGAGCCAGCTCCTCCGAGCCGGAGAGGAGCGCCGCGCGCGTCGCGGGGCCGACGCCCTGCGCCCCGGGGACCGTGTCCATCCTACCGGCGGTGCGCTGCGGGGAGGGGACGGAGGGAGCCGTCGCGGAGGGAGCCGAGGATGGTATCGAAGAAGCTCGCGCGAAAAACGTCGGCCGGGACGACGACGACGACGCGCCGCCGACGCCGCCGTTCGCCCCGCGAGTCGACACGTGGACGCCCCCGCCGACGTGGCCGCCGACGTGTTCTTCGCCGATCGGCGCGTCGCCGGGCGCCGCGGACGACGCCGGCGCGAACGCGCTCAACCCGAAGGGGAGGGCTCCCGTCGTCAGCGAACCCTGTCGCGACGCCTGGCCGAAGCCGCCCCCTCCCTCCCTGGCCGGCGCTGGGGGCGCGCCGTCGGGGGTGAGGTAGTCCATGGCGACCCCGCGGACGATGGCGCGGATCGCCGAGAGGTCCGCCTCGTACTCGCCCGCGCTCATGCCCCCCGCGCGTTCGCGTCGGCCGTCGTTCGAATCGGATTCGTGAAAGTCCCCGCGATCCGAGGAACCCTTATCTTCCGCGGCGAAAGCCCTCTGAAGGAACCGAGCCGACGTCGAGGCGAGCGCCGCGAGCGCGGCGGCGTACGCCACACGCACGCTCTCCTCCCTGTCCCGCGCCAGCATCCCCAGCGCTGGCCAGATAAACTCCGGGAAAACCTTGGCGTCGCTCGCGGGAAAACTCTCAACCGCGTTCACCGCCGACGCCAACGCGTTCACCGCCGCACATCGCACCGCGGCTACGCCGTCGCCGCACATCGCGACGCAGAAGGGCATCACGAGCTGCAAACGCGCGTCGTCGTCGGCGACGGAGGATGCGGCGGAGAGGAGGTCCAGGCAGTCGCGCCGCCGCGAGGGTCGCGCGGCGCCGCGAACGCACGAACAGACGACGGCCAAAAGGAGCACCGCGCCTTTGCACCGCGCCCCGGCCGCCGTCGCCGCCGCCAGCAACGGCGTCGGGCCCGGACCCGGGCTTCCTCCTCCTCCTCCTCCTCCCGAATCGAGCGACGGCCACCAACCGACGTCTGCGGGCGGAGACGAGGTCGCGCCGGTGACCCTAACCCTAAACCCTAAACCCTGGGCGTCGTCGGACAAATCGTCGGACAAATCGTCGGCTCCGAACGCGACCCTGACGCGTCGTCGCCGCCACGTCCGCCTTCGCCACGTGGCGTCGCGCGCGTCCTCCGCGCGGACCCACCGCCCCGCGTCGAAGTGCGACCAGCCGGATCCCCCGTCCGCCCAGTCGCCGTCCCACCGCCACCCGCGCGGCGCAAAGGCGGTCTTGGCGCCGGTCTCGTCGCCGCCAAAGTCGGCACCCGGTGAGTCACCGCTCGCCGATCGCCACGGCGCGCCGGGGTGCTCCCTCAGCTGGTTCTCTCGCCACGTCTCCCACGCAACCTCCGCGACGGTCGTTCGAGGTGTCCGCTCGGGTGTCCGCTCGGGTGTCCGTTCGGGTGTCCGCTCGTCCCCGCGGGTATCCGACGCGCGAGGAGCGTCGTGATGAGCGTCACGACGTACGAGCTCGTCGGAGGGCGCGGTGAAAAACACCGACTGTTCCATCGTCGACCCGTCCAACTCGTCCGACGGCGATTGGTCCAAACGCGACCCCGCGCCCCGCCGCCCGTCCAACCGCCCGTCCAACCTCTCGTCCTCGTCGCTCCAGAACGGCGGCGGCGACGGGGAAGCCGGGCGATCGGAAGCGGGGACGGCGAACCGTTTGTCCGACGGTTTGTTCGATACCGAACCTCCGCCCTTCAAACCTCGTTCGTCGTCCCCGTCTCGCGAATTTCCGGGCGTTTCCTTCTCGTCAGTCGGTTTCTTCTTCGCCGGGTCACCCTTTTCTTCCTCCAGGAACGACGCCGCGCCCTCCCACTCCTCGCGCACGATCGCGTCCATGAGCCTCGGAAACGCCGCCTTGACATCCGCCGCGACGCCGTCGGCGTCGCGCGTCAACAACCCCGCGCAAAAGTCGTGCGTCTCGTCGAAATACGCCGGAAACCAACCCCGTCTCCGCCACTCCGCGAGGTATTCCCCCGCGCCGAGCCGCTCTCTCGGGTCCCTCGCCGTCATGCGCAGCACCAGCTCCCGCGCGTGTGTATCGTGCACCTGCGCGAGCTGCGCCGACGGATCGTGCTCGCCCCTGCGAAACGCGAGGAGCTGGGACAGGTCGAAGAGTGCCGAGCCGTCCAAGAAGAGCTCGCCGAGGACGCAGCCCAAGGAGAAGACGTCCGCCGCCTCCGTGACGCCTCCTTCCAAGATGGGGGCTCGGTTAGGGTTCGTGTGGTCAGGGTTCGTACGTACGTCGCCCAAACCCATCCCCTCGCGAAACTCTAACCCGTTGGATCCCGGTGAACCCACTCCCTTGGAACTGAACTCGCCTTGGGGCGCTTCGCGGAACCGCTCGGGCGCCACGTAACATCGCCGGCGGCCCCCCGCGTCGAAAAAGTACGAGTAATCGGCGGGGTTATCCGCGGGCAACGACGCGGGCTTGAACGACGCAAAGTCCGCGATGAACGCCCACCCCCACGACGTCATCAGCACGTTCTCCGTCTTTAAATCTCCGTGCGTCACCCCTCTTTTATGCGCGTCGGCGAGTCCGTGCAGGAGCTGGTAACAGATCCATCGCTTCTGCGCGTCTGCGAGGAACGGGCGGGTGGATATGCGGTCGTACAGGGTGCTGTGCGCGTACTGCCGCATGAGGAACACCGCGCGTTCGGTCTCGAGCTCGCGCTGGAAGGGCCACGCGTGCGGGTGGTGGGGCGCGGGCGTGAGGAGCGCGGTTCGGATCTCGCGGAGCCTTCGCTCGTGCCCGGCGACGACGTCGGGGTCGAGCCCGCCGCCCGCGCCCGGGGCGCCGCGCTTGAGGTAGACCTTGACCACGACCAGCCCTCCCTGGCCCTCCTCGTGGCGCGTCAGGAACGTCTTGAGGAAGCGCCCGCCTGGGTTTCGCGGGGAGACGGGGACGGGCGGGGGGTCACGGGCTTGGGACGCATTTGAACGCCGCGAGGATAGCGTCGCGAGGAGGATCTGGGTCGGGCGGGGCGCTTCGGGAGGGGTGGTGGCGCGCGGAAGTCTCACCTCCCAGGCTATCCTTGTAAACCAGCGAGGGAACATCGCTGGCGAGCAGCTCGCCCGGCTGCACCCGCGCGGGGGCGGCCAGCTGGTTACCCATGCCGCGCCCCTTCGGTCTGCCCGAGAGGCTACGTCGTTGTTACTCGTTATTCCTGTCGGCACTGATAGAATTTCGTCTCAGGCCACTCGGAAGCGCACCTGAAGAGCCGTATGACCGGTTGGCCGCCCAAGACCGTCGGAGAGGTCGTGTGGTACGCCACGAGCCTCGGCATCGCGTACGCCGCGCTCACCGCCGCCAGGGAGGCGTTCCGTGAAAGACCTCCGCCCCACCAGAAGCGGTAGCAACCGGGGCGTTTTTAGTTCGGCGGGGGAGGGGGGCATGCCGTCCGGTGATGCGGCGGAGATCTCCCCGGGGGTTTGGATGCCCAGGCTCGGCCTCGGCACGTTCAAGATCCGCAGCGAGGACGCGACGCGGTCGACGCTCGACGCCCTGCGAAGCGGATGCCGCCACATCGACACCGCGTCGTGCTACCGCAACGAGGAGGAGGTCCGGCTGGGAATCGACATCTGGAGGAGCGAAGCGAACGAAGCGAACGACGACGACGTGTTCATCACGAGCAAGCTGGCTCCGAACGAGATGGGCGAGACGCGCGTCCACGCCGCCCTCGACGGCGTGTACGAGCGCCTTGGACGCGGGAATCGTTCGGAACGCCATCGGGAACGCGTCCCAAAACCGCTGGACCTGGCGCTCGTTCACTGGCCGGGGCTGGCGAGGACGCCGCCGGATTCCCCCGCGAATCGGACCGCGCGGGCGGAGACGTGGCGCGCCCTCGAGGACGCCCTCGCGTCCCGTGCCGTCCGCGCCATCGGCGTGAGCAACTACACGCGAACGCACCTCCTCGAGATGCGCGACTACGCGCGAGTTCTTCCCGCCGTGAACCAAGTCGAATTTCATCCCCGGTGCCAACAGCGAGAGCTCCGGCGGACGTGCGAGGCGCTCGGCGTCGGAATCGTGGCGTACTCCCCGCTGGGATGCGGCGAGCTGCTCGAAGACCCGAGGGTGTTGAGAGCGACGGCGGCGCTGGCGGAGGCGAGCGGCGATGACGCCGTCACGCCCGCGCGCGCGCTCATCGCGTGGTCGCTTCGGCAGCCCGGCGTCGTCGCGTCAATCGTCAAATCATCCGACGGCGCGCGCATCGCCGCCAACGTGGGCCGCGACGGGTACGCGCGCGCGGCGGCGCTGGCGGAGGCGAGCGGCACAGCTGTCGACGCCGCGTTCCGCGAGTTGGACGGCATGGACGACGGGACGCACTTCTGTTGGGACCCGGCCGTCGTTCGATGAGCTCGGATTCTCGCGGTGGGCGCCGAAGACGTCGGGCGCGAAGGTCACCCGAGCGGCGTCGGTTTACGTTTCGATCTAATCGTTTAATTAGGTGTCGAGCCAGCTAACACTTAACCCTTAGAGAAGAGGCACTGCAACTCGGCCGGTGATAAAGTCCGGCCCTACACTCACGACAACCATCCCACCTGCTCCATGAACACCGCTATGTACGTGTTGAAAGTGATCGTCCGCAGCGGGCAAAAGTCGGCGTCGTCGTGTCCGTACATGACCGCGAACTGCGTCTTTGGGTCGTAATTCCGCACCACGTTTCGAGGATTCGCCCACCCCTGCGACGACTGCGCGAGCGTGTCCACCTGCTCCAGGCTGAACAGCGTCAACCTGGCGTCGCCGGCTCCGATGGCTCCCTCCTCGACGATCTGCACCAGAAACCTCTCGCCGCGTTGGCCCTTGTTCCGAACCTCGAGGAACTTATCCCTGAAGACGCCGCCGGTCTCGTTCTGCAGGATGTCCACCACCCTTTGGCACAAGGTCTCGATGTGTCCCGCGTTGTTGGGATCGTTACGGGCGTCGTGCGGGTTCGCGTGGTGCTTCTCCGCCCTCGCCCGTCGCTCCTCGTCGAGCGCGTCGCACGAATCCCTGTGACTCCTCATGCACTCCTTGCTGCAGAACCGCCGTTTGCCGCATCGCCTGCAGCAGATCCGCGAAGGCCGGCCGCACGGGAGCTCCTCGCCCGTGCGCTCGCACGTCGGCCTGTCGCAGCACTCCGGCCTCAAGTTCACCGACTCGCCCTCGAGCCAGTCCTTGTCGTAAACGACGCAGCGAAATCTTCCCCGATCCTCTAACCACTCGTCGACACGCGCGGTTCGCCCGTTGAGGTCGGGTCGGGCCTTGAGGCCGGACACGATCACCTCCCCGCCCACGTACTCGAGCATCGCGGAGTCCGACATCTTCAACGGCGCCGTTGAAGAGTGGGGAAGTGAGGGCGGTGAGGGCGGTGAGGGCGGTTGTTTGCGGGTCGATCCTCGACTTTTCGAGAAAATGTTTCGAAACCAGGTCCGGATATCGTCGCGCGATCGGTCTCAGGTTTTGACTCGACTCGCAGTGCGCGCGCGCCACTTCGGACGCGCGGACGTTTCCGCACCGGACACGAGACAGCCGCCGGGATGAGTGACACCGAGGTGAGTTTGATGAGCCCGGTGCTCTCGCGTCGTCCCCTCCCGCCCCGCGATCGCGGTCGACGCGACTCGCAAGATGCGGCGGCGCCGAGGGTTTTTTCGCCAGCATTCCCGCCCGTGCAGGAGCAGCAGCGGAAACGACAGCGGCAGCGACGACGACAGCGGCGCCGAGCATTCCCTGACCCCGCCTTCCCTTTTTTTACCCCCGCGCGTGACGACAGGTGGATTTCGATCCCACCCTTAAGAAGAAAAAGAAGAAGAAGGTCGTGCTCGAGGACGAGGATGGCGTGGAGGCGGCGACGGAGGGCATGGACGACCTGAACGTGGACGACGACGGCTTTGGCGAGAAGAAGAAGAAGAAGAAGTCCAAGGACAAGGACAAGGACGTCGACCCGGAGGAGGACTTCGGCAAGAAGAAGAAGAAAAAGAAGAAGAAGGACGTCGACGACGAGGACGGCGAGGACGACGACGGCGGCGAGGCCACCAACTCTGGCAGCGGGCTCCCGTGGGATGGCACCGCGCGCGATTACTACTACGACGAGCTCCTCGGCCGAGTCTTCGGCATCCTCCGCGAGAAGAACCCGTCCCTGTCGGAGAAGACCAAGACGATCATCAAGCCCCCGCAGGTGCTGCGCGAGGGCACGAAGAAGACGGTGTTCGCCAACCTCATCGAGATTTGCAACGCGATGAACCGCTCCCCGGAGCACGTGATCCAGTACATGATGGCGGAGCTCGGAACGTCTGGCACGCTGGACGGCCAGCAACGGCTGATCATCAAGGGGAGGTTCCTGCCGAAGGTGTTCGAGGGCGTCCTGCGCCACTACTTCATCGACTACGTCATCTGTAACCTGTGCAAGAGCGCCAACACGACCCTGGACAGGGACAAGGCGACGAGGCTGAGCATCTGCAAGTGCAACGCGTGCGGCGCGTCGCGATCGGTGAGCGCCATCCAGAAGGGTTTCCAGGCTGTGCAGAGGGGCGAGCGTCGCAAGGCGCGCCAAGCCGCGTGATAAGCGAACGCATCGCGCCGCCTTTGTCACCGCTACTAGGCCTTTGTTACCGACTAAAACGTACCTTCGTACCTTGGCGCGTTTGCGGTCTGCGACGCCGCGTGTCGCGCACCTCGCCGCCCGTCGCCGTGTGTGGATCTCGCTTGATCGGTTCGTCGTATACGCCGCAGTGGACTCTGGGTCAGGCGCGGATCGATGTTTGAATCGGTCATACTGTTTGCCTGGTGCCACGGCTGAACTTTGATCCTATTTGACGACCAAATCCGACGAAATGCCGCGAAATCCTGGTTCACGGTCATCATTTCAGGGTTCATAAATCCTCATGATGACACATCCCACGTCAGCAGATCAGTGGACGACGGCGGGACCGTCTTCGTTCGTTGCGGGCTCCGTCCCCCATGTGCTTCGCCACTCCGCGTGCGCGTCGGGTGGTTTGAATCCGGTTCACGCACGACGCGCGCAGTCATCATGCGCGTCATCACCCTCCAGCTCACCGTATTCCTCGTCCTCTGCGCGCCAGTCTCCGCGCAATACTACCCCGGCGGGTACCCCGGCGATGGAACCAACGGGGCTTCTCCCGGGGCGGCGTGCACTGCCTCCTCGGATTGCTGGAACAGCAACCCGTGCCTGGGCGGGAAGTGCTGCAGCTTCGGGTCATGTGCGTCCGCGTCCGTCCCGCGCTCTCGATGATGCCCGTTCCTAGCGCCCTCGCGTCGTCGCGCCCTAAACCCCACGCCGCGTCTCGTCCGCCCCTCCCCCTCCCCCGTGCGTGCTTTTCTTCACGAAAATTCTTCTTTTTTCCCCCCTCACCACGATCGCACCTCACCTTCGCCTGCTCCGTTCGCGTCACCAGATGAGTACGAGTGCAACAATGACATGTACGGCTGTAATGACTGTAACTCCTGGTGCCAGGGGTACAAGAGCTGCACGTCGTGCGGCGACGAGAGCTACACGGACCCGCGCTGGGGGTACCCAAACCCCGGCCAGTGCAACGCCTGCGGCGATAATTTCCGACTGCTCAAGGGTGACGAAGCCGATAACATCAACCAGCAGAGCGGCACGTGCGCGCCCGTGTGCGGCGCGGACCAGTACCTCGAAAACTCCGTCTGCGTCGCCAAGAAAAAGGCTGGGGAGTACTGCTGGGATAACTACTACTACGGACCCGGATACGGACCTGGCGGCGAGGAGACCGAGCGCGACAATCCAATGTGCGCAAGCGGCAAGTGCGGCGGGCCGTCGAGCAACAACTACATGATGTCGATGAGCCCGTACTGCTGCGCGGACCCGACGTGCGAGAAGCCGTGCGACCAGGGCACGGGCGCGTGCACGACCAAGTCGATGCCGGGCGAGGCGTGCTCGACCAAGGACGACTGCTACGGCGAGCACGCGTGCCTGGGAGGGAAGTGCTGCTCGTTTACGCACTCCGAGTATACGCAATCCTCCAACGACCCGTACATGTACATGTACTCGTACAACAACGAGAGGATCTCCAAGTGCACTGCCTGCGGCGGCACGGACGAGAAGGACCGGTACGGTTCCGATCGACCGGGGCAGTGCGTCAGCTGCGCCGCGGGATACAGGCTGTTAACCGGAAAGGAGACGGATGTCAACAACGGTTGGGAGAGCGGCGTCTGCGGGCCCACGTGCAACTCCACGTCGTACCTCGACGCGGGAATGTGGCCCATGCAGTGCGTGACCAAGACCGACGCGGGCAAGTACTGCCACAACCCCTGGCCGTACTACGACCCGATGACCGCCTCGGGGGCGGCGAATTCGCAGCCGCTTGATAACTTCAACACCGGCGGGTTCATGTGCAAGTCCGGCCTGTGCGGGGGCGGCGGCGCGAACTCGATGTCGATGTCGATGTCGATGTCGTACTGCAGCTACGACCCGATGACCGGCTACGCCGGCGACCAGAACTACTGCTGCAACGACGCGGCGAAGGCGGCGGGGTGCAAGAAACCCTGCGACAAGACAACGGGCGCGTGCACGACAAAGTCCATGCCCGGCGAGACGTGCACGAGCTCCGCCGACTGCTTCAACGACCGCGCGTGCATCGGCGGCCGGTGCTGCTCCTTCGCCGCGTGCGACCACACTGCGCAAGCCCCGCCGCCGCCGCCCCCGGGGGGCTACGACCCCTACGGCGGAATGTATTACTACGAGGATAACCAGAGGTACCGATACCGCAGCTGCAACCAGTGCGGCGACACCGAGGCGAAGGACCACAACGGGGTGGAACGACCGGGCATGTGCACGTCGTGCGGCGGGGACGAGCGCCTGTTGATCGGGGACCCGAAGGAGGAGAGCACGTACTGGGACGCGGGTGTGTGCGCGCCCAAGTGCGCCGAGGGTGAGTACTTTGAGGGCGGCATGTTCAAGTGCCAGGCGAAGAACAAGGCAGGGACGTACTGCTGGTCGCACTACCAGTGGGATCCCATCACGGGAGAGGCCATGGACATCGGCGGGTTCATGTGCACGTCCGGCGTGTGCGGGAGCACGGTCAAGGACCCGTTTTCGCACATGGGGGGCATGTACATGATGGGCAACGAGTACTGCTGCAACGCCGACGCCGTCAAAGAGGTGGACGGTCAGTGTTGTGGACGGTGTAAGCAGGGCAGCGGCGAGTGCCTCGAGTGGGAAAAGTGCCCGGCGCCGCCCTCCGAAGACATGTCCGCCGCGCAGGCTGCCGCGGCTACCATCATCGGTTCGATCAAGGATGAGAAGCAGAAGAAAAAGGCGGAGAAGCTGACCGTCGCGGCGATGGCGGGGGATGATATCCACAAACTCGCGGGCAAGCTCAAGGAATCATCGGGCGACGCCGCGATCAAAACGTTCTACAAGAACGCCGCCATCGACGAGAAGCACGGCGCCGCCGTCGCCACCTCGCTCGACGCCGGCTGGAACCAGTTTCTCAACCCCGGAGGAGGCCGGAGGAGGTTGCTCGCGCAGTACGAGTTTGAGGTTGAGGTTTTCTTCACCGAGACGGAGGTGAAGGATAACAGCATCAGCCTCCGGACCGCGTCCACAAATTTGGAAACCTCCGGCGTCAGTGGCGTGACGATGCAGGAGGATGTCGATCCCATTAAAGAGCTCAAGACCATGGGCGTGGACTCGGAAAAATTGGAAAATTTCGAGAAGAAGGCGAAGAAGAGCTCGGCGGAGGTGCAGTCCAAACGAGCCATCGCGCCCCCGCCGCCGTCGCCGCCGCCGAGGAAGCTGGTCGAGGACGAAGACGGCGCGCCATCCATCCGCGGGGGCGTCGTCCTTTCGTGCGTCATCGCCCTCGCCGCCACGGCTCTGTTCGCGTGACGAGGGGATCCCGCGAGGGTGAACCTTCAGAGGGGAGGAAACATCCCCGTTCCTGTACATAAAGTACCTAAGGTACCTCTACAAGACATCGGATGCCCTTTACTTGCTTGTAAGTGTCAAGACTTGAGTGGTTCAACTAGTCTAATCTTACGTCATCACTAGTCTAATCTCGTCTACTACTGTCCGCTACTGTCGTCTAGCTAGAGCTCTACTGGGGGCCACCACCGGTGGTCTACTTTTTGGTCACGCTCGCGTAGGACGCGCCGGCTGATCCCGCCAACACCACGAGTATCCCCGCCGTCTCCGTCGCCCCCGGCGTCTCGCCCAGGAACACGAATCCCCACGTCGCCGCGAACACCACCGCCAGGTAGTGCACCGGCGCCACGGACGACGCCGACGTCGCGCCCAACGCGGCGGTTATGCACGCCTGCGCCGTGAAACCGGTGACGCTCGACAGGAACCACGTCGCCGCCACCTCCGGCGTCATCGCAAACTCCGCCTTTCCCTCGCCGTCGTCGCGTCGCACGCCGGCTCCGTCTCCCTCCTCTCGCGTCGTCAACGCCGCCAGGAGCGCCATACCGCCTATGCAGAACGCGTTGGTGTACCACATGATCGTGAGCGGGTGTTCTTTCCTGATGCGTTCCCCGTCGGCTCGGCGCGAAGAACCGCTTCGATCCAAGCCCCCGGAGAGCACCCGGACGACAATCTTGGACACCCCGCCCAGGACGGCCGTGGCGCCCGCCGCGGCGACGCCGACGGGGCTCAGATGCCTCGAGCGCCCCGACCCGAACACGGACTCGGGCTGGACCACGAGCACGCCTCCGCACGCGCACACGGGAATGGCGCACCATATCGCCCGGTGCGGCGTCTCTCGAAGGATCAGCGACGCGCCCGCCGCGGTGACCAACGGCGATACGAAGGTGGCGACCGCTGCGTCCGCCAGGGGGAGGTACGCGCTGGTGACGAAGAAGGCATAGATTGCCGACGTGCCGATCGCGCCGCGGAGGCACAACGCGCCGCGCCTCTCGCCCAGCGGGTTGGGTACCCCGCCCCTGTACGCGTAGAGCCCGACGCAGACGAAGATCATCCCGAGCAACGCGCGGCCGAGGACGACGTAGTGAACGGCGACGCCCCTGTCGTGCAGGAGCCTCGCGCCCAGGGCGGTGAGCGACGATGCGAGAACTCCCCCGGCGTACATCGCGACGGCCGACGCGGGGGTGGACCCCGGCTCGTCCCCCCTCGGCTTCGTCGGCGCTCCATCGTCGTCTCGTGAGCGTCTCGTGAGAAGAAGCGCCGTGTCGTCGGCGTCGTCGGCGTCCTCGCGGCCATCCTCGCTCGTCCCGAGCGCGACCGTCGCGAGCTCGATGTGCGACTCGCCGTCGCCGACGCTCCGCGGGTCCAACATGCGCTCCGCCTCCACGCGCGCGACCCAACCTACGAACGTCGCTCGATCTGGTCTCGAGTCGCCTCGCGTCATTCGCGTCAGCGACGTTTTTTATCCTGTCATGACAGTACGTCGGGTAAAGTTTACACATGACTACTAAAAGATTTACACGTCTGGTCGCTCCCCGCCGAGCGGGCCCCCTCTCTCTCCATCTCTATTCGTACTTTTCCTCGGGCACGTCGCACGACGCGAACGCCCCGTCGGGGTGGTCCGCGCAGTGCCACTTGTCGTCGTCGCCCAGGGACTTGGCCATCCACGCGGGCACCTTGCGCCACTTGCCGCACGAGTCGCACGCGATCCACTCATCGTTGTCGCCGCCGGCTGTGACGCCGCCGGCTGCGACGCCGCCCGATCGGCCTGCCCCGCCGCCGCCGCCGCCGCCGCCCCCTCCTCCTCCGCCGCCGCCGCCGCTCTTCTTCTTCCCCTTCTCGTTCTTCGCGCGCTCCGTCTCCTCGGCGACGAGCTTGAGCATGCGTTCCCTCGCCCCCGGCGCGGGCACGGGACCCCACCGCACCGTCTGCATGCTCAGCTGCAGCGTCTCCTTACCGCCGTCGTCGTAGTACACCTCGTGCTCGCCCGTCTCCGTCTTGTAGGCGGCGACGGTGCCGCCGTAGAAGGCGCCGTCGCCCGGCCAGAAAATCTCGAGGTGCCGCCCCACGGACGCGTCGCCGGTGAGGTTCCCGAGCGTCCGCAGCCACCGACCCATCGTCTCCCCCAACTTGTACGACCCGACGTGGACGAGCCGGAGGGACTGGCGCCACTTCTTGGCGGTGCCCTTGCCCCCGAGGCGCTCAAACTCCGTCGCCGGGACGGTAAACTCGGCCATGACCCCCGGCGTGGACGCGTCGCGGGGCGCGGCGTATCGAACGAGCTCCTCGCCTCTTTTTCCACCCGGGAGGAGCATCCCGCGCATGCCGCCGCAGCCGACGGGAAGCGGCGGCGACGCCATCATCATCCCGCCGCCCTCGGGGGGGGGCTCGGGGACGGTGCCGAAGGGCTCGTACTTGGTCGGGAGCCATCGCATCGTCTGCAAAAAAAGGTGGCACCGCGACTCGGACCCGTCGAGGAAGGAAACCTCGTGCTCGCCGGTGGCGACGTCAAAGTTGACAACCTCGCCGACCCTCCAGCTGGTTCCCCCCTGCTTCTCCATCGACGCGCTGCTCCCGCCTGAACGCGCCGCGTCGGGGTTCAAAATCTCGAGCTGGTACCCCACGGACGCCTTGCCCCACGTCGCGCCCCGGCGTTGCAGCCAGCCGCCGATGGGCGTGTCAGCCGGAGCGTCGTCGCCGCCGTAGCGAATCGTCTCCCGCCAGCTGGCGACGCACGCGGCGACGTCGGCGGCTGACGCGCCCGCGCGAATGAAAAACTGCTCCAGCGTGAGGTACTCGAACTGTGGTCCGGGCGGCTTACGCTCAGTCTCGGCCTTGTCCTTGTTCGTCGTCGTCGTCGTCGTCGTCGTCGGAGGCGTCCCTCCGCTTTGGGCTGCTTGCGTCGGTCCGTCCGCGTCTCCGGGGGGTTCGGGCTCGGGCACCGGGACGGGCTCGGGCTCGGGCTCGGGCTCGGGCTCGGGAGGAGGGTCGGGAAGTCGAATCGCGAATTCCACCTCCCCGGACACGCACCCAGCCGCGAACGTCGCCGTGAGCCCGTTGAAGACGACGGGCACGGGCGTCGCCTTGATCACGCAGGAAGCCTCCACCTCGGCGGCGATGTCCTCCTCGTGATCGCCCGGTTTCGGCTTGTTGGCGGCTCCGGGCTTGGGCTTCTTCTTCTTTTTCTTCTTCGGCGGCGGCTTGGCGCCGCCCTCGCCCTCGCCGCCCTCGCCCGCGCCCTCGCCCGCCTCGCCGTCAGCCTTGCGCTTCTCGCCGACGGTGGGCGAGCCGTCCGCGGCGGCGGTATCCATCGGCTCGGCACCCCCCTCGGCACCCTTCTCGGCTTTTTCGTTCCCCTCGTCAGACGCCGGGACAACAACGTACGGCGCCCTCGTCTCCGCCACCCCGCCCCCTTCCCTCCGCGGCGGCGGCGCTGTTTCGACGTTAACCTCCTGCAGCCACAGCCGGGTTCCCTCCCTCAGCTTCACGTGCCTGGTGAGCATGGGGACGAAGGGCCTGGACCACGCGAGCACGTCCCTGAAGTCCGCCTTGAGGTTAGCGCACGCCTCGTCGAGCGTCTCCCCATCCGCGGAGTAATACGCCCTGAAGCCCCCGTCCACCGCCTGCTCGCCCCGCGGCGGGCCGGTGGGCGCCGTCGGCTCGGGAGCCTCCGCGCGCGCCATCTGCGACGGGTCGAAGCGCAACCCGCGGCCGCCCTTCGTGCCCGCCCTGGACTTGCTCTTGCCGCCCCCGGACGACCGCTTCTTGGAGTTATCGCCGGTGGAAGCATCGCCGGCGCCGTCGACCCCCGCGGGCTTAGCCGTGCTCGGCGCCAGCCTCGGCGGGACGCCGTCGGGCCACCGCGTGGTCTGCAGGCACAGGTATATCCAGTCCCTGTTGCCGTCCGCGTGCATGATCTCGTGCTCGCCGCTGTCGGCTTTGAACCCGGTCACCTCGGCGGCGCAGAAGACTTTATCGTCGTTTGGACTCGCGGATACCTCCACGGCTCGGCCGACGACGCTGTCGCGCCAAGCGCCGCCAATCTCGCGGAGGAACCTGCCCACCGGCACTCCGTGTTCCGCGGTGCCCACGCTGACGTCGCCGACGTAACGCAGCGACTGTCGCCACTTGCGCGTGGATCCGCGGCCGCCGAGGCGTTCAAACTCCGTCGCGGGGACGACGGAAAAAGTCGTTTTTTCCGTCGAGCCATCCCCGCCGGGCTCGGCGTACTTGACCTGCTCGTCGCCGCGCTTCCCGCCCGGGACCAGCGACCCGCACAGGTCGCCGCACTGCACCCTGACGTCGAGAGCCGGCGCGATTCCTTCCGTCTGCTCCGACGCCGCGGCTTTCGCCGCGGCGGCGTCGGCGTCGGGGTCCGCCGGTTCCACCTCGGGCGCCGGCGCGACGAGACGCATCGCCGCGAGGTCGACAGCCTCCGGGTACTTGTCGCTCCTCTTCAGCACGATCTTTCCGGCTCGTTCCAGGGAACAGACGGCGAGGACGAACCCCAAAGCCTCGCCGAGCTCGGCGTGGTCCCACCGGGTCCGCGACGCCTCCGTCGTCGCCTTGGCGCCGGCTCTGGCCATCATCACCTTGACCTCGGCGGCGGTGACGCGTTCGCCGTCGGTTCCCTCGATCGCGTTCCGGGCCCTGAGCACGCGGACGATGAGATTTTCCATCGATCGCATCGTGTCGTCGGTGATGTCGCCGCCGTGCGGGGCGTCGTACGAGGACGCCGTCTTGCCCACGCTTCGGAAATCCGAAGCCGTGGCGGAGAGCAGGTGCACGGGTATGCCCTCCGTGCGCCGGAGCAAGCGCTCGGCGCGAATCTGCTCCTGCTTGCGCTGCTCCTCGTGTTCCTTCGCCTCCTCCTCGCGCCGCTTCTTCTCCCGCTCGCGCGCGCGTTCGATGTTGCGCTCCAGGAGCGGCCTGACGCGCTTGAACATCTCGGCCATAATCGCCTCGCGCTCCGTCGGGTCGATGTCCTTCTGCCGGAGACCCTTGAGCGGCCTGCCCAGTACCATCGGCTCGTCCGCGGACTCGTCGTCGCCCCTGGGTTTCTTGTCAAAGTTTATCCCCGCGTTCTCGGCGGCGAGCCTGGCGAGTTGCAGCTCCTCGTGCCGGCGCCGGCGCTCAGCCTCCGGGTCCTCGTCCTCCCTCGCCTGCGACGCGGGCTTCGGTCCCAGCCACACGCGAGTGTTCTCGAGGAGGTACGCCTTTCGCGTGAGGCCCGGGAGGTCCGCCTTGTTCCAGTTGAGCAGATCCTTGGGCTCCACCGCGTTGTCCTTGGCGATCTCGTCGAGCTTTTGGGAACCCTTGGTGTAGTACACCCTGACGCCGGCAACCTCGATCGTCTCCCCGGGTTGCGGATCCATCTCCTCGATTTCCTCCTCCCACGACGCGGGTTCACCCGCGTTGGAGCCGGGCGTCGCCTCCTTCTTGCGTCTCGCCCGAGCCGCCGCGGCCGCGTCCTTGCGCTTGGGCCCCTCCTGTCTCAGCAGAAAGTGAACGAGATCCGTGAACGTCGCGTGCGCGAGGGGCTTGCTCCTGCCGCCCGGCTGGGGATCCAACGGGAGCTCAATCTCGTGGTCGCGCTCCTCGATCCACGCGTCGGTGAGCGCCACCTTAGCGCCGATCGTCCATCCAGCCGCCTCCTCGGCCTCCTCGCCGCCCTCCTCCAGCCTTCGCTCCTTGGCCCACTGGATGCATTCCTCGGAGCAGCGTATGAAGCACGCCTGCGCCGGGTGACGCTGGCCGAGCGCCTGGAACCTTTTGCACTGCCCGATAATCTCAGCCTCGTTCGGCAGGTGGTCCTCGCAGTAGGCGTGCACGCACGCCTCGCATCGGAACAGCATGCCGCCCACGGCGGCGGCTTTGCGCCCGCATTCGTGGCACGAGTGGTGCGGACACGCCCATCGCGTCGCCTTGGCGAGTTCGTGCTGCGTGACGCCGATGCACTCGGCGTGGACGCTGACGGGGCACAGGTCGCAGCAGACGATGTCACCGCCGTCCCAGCAGTGTTGGCACGTGAAACTGTGGCCGTAATCGCGACCCGCCACCTGCGCGCGGCTGCGTTTCTCGGCTTGGGCCTTCTTTTTGGTCTCGCGGGCAAACACGCTCTGCTCGCCCTCCTCCAGCGAGTAGTTGTTGGCCTTAAGCACGGTGTGGCCGTCAACCTCGATCGTGGTCTTCGTCCGGGAACGTTTCCCGGTGAGGACCTGCGCCTGAAACTCCGCGGCGATGTCCTTCATGCTCTGCGCCTTCTTCGAAGCCTTGCTATCCTCACCCGCCTCGCCGACCCTGAGCTGCTCGGGCAGCATGTAGGTGGATATGGGCGCAGCCTCAGCCTTCCCTTCGGCGAAATCGGCGACGGTGTGCTGCACCTCCGACTGCAGGTTCGCGAGCTCTTTCCGTCGATCCCCCCCGCCCGGGGTCCTGTCCATCAGAATCTCCAGGTCGGCGTCGGAAGGGGGTTCGCCGGCGTCCTTGGAAAAAATCGCGTCGACGCCGAATCGCAACATTCCGTAGAGGTCGTTCTTGTCCACGCCCTCCATGTTCTCAGCCTGCTTGGTGCTGCCGCGGCTGACCATCTGCTCCAAGAAGAGCTTCTTCTCCGCTCGCTGCTGCATGCGCTCCTCGACGGTGCCCGCGGTGACCAGGCGGTACACGTGAACCGGCTTTTTCTGCCCGATGCGGTGCACCCTCGCCATCGCCTGCGTGTCAACCTGAGGGTTCCAATCGGAATCGTACAAAACGCACGTGTCCGCGGTCTGCAGGTTGACGCCGAGGCCGCCCGCCCTGGTGGACAGCAGGAATGCGAACATCGGGGAGTTTGGGCGGTTAAACGCGGCGATGTCGATCGACCGCTGCACTCGGTTGGTGCTCCCGTCTAACCTCGCGAATTGGTACCCGCGCAGCGTGAGAAAATCGCTGAGTATGTCCAGCATGGACGTGAACTGCGAGAACAGCACCACCCTGTGCCCCTGTTCCTTCAGCCGCTTCAGGATGCGGTCCAGCACCGCGAGTTTCCCCGAAGCATCCACCAGCTCCTCGACGGGCACGCCATCCTCCGGGACGTCGGTGCCCGCGAAGAGGTACGGGTGGTTGCAGCACTTGCGGAGTTGCATCAACAGCGACTGCAGCTTCTTGAAGTCACCCGCGGTTTCCTTCTTGCCGGCGCCGGAGGGTTCGGGAGGGGAATCGGGCGCGATTGCCCCGTTTGGATCCATCGCTCCAGATCTGCCGCCGCCGCCGCTGAATTTTCTCATCTCGGCGGCTTCGACCGCCGTCAACGCGCTGCTCTCCCGCATGAGCAGCCGACGGTACCAAAACGTCTGAGCTGGCGCGAGCGGGCACATAATCTTGGTCTCCGTCTTCTCCGGCAGCGACACCTCCACCTCCCCTTTCACCCTTCGAAGCACGAAGGGTTTCATGAGGTAGTGCGCGAAATCCAACTTGTCGGCGTCCACCTTGTGCGACGAGGTGCCCAGGTCGAAGGCTTCGTCGAAGGCGGCTGATTTCGTGAAGACGTCGGGGTGCAAAAACGAGAGGATGGCGTACAACTCGTGCAGGTTATTCTGCACGGGCGTGCCCGTCAGGAGCAAGGTGTGTTGCCTGTGCACTCTGGAAAGGACTGAGTGCGCGGCGGTGTCCTCGTTCTTCACCTTGTGCCCCTCGTCGAGGATCATGGTGCGCCAGTACACCTTCTGGGACAGAGTCAGGTTGAACGTCGGGTTGCACGCCATCTCGTACGTCGTCACCGCCACGTCGTAGGACGCGACGTTCATGACCACCTCCTTGCGTAAACGTTGCCGCTCTCCCTCGTCCGTGGAGTGCAGGCGCACGACCCGGAGCTTTGGGCACCACTTCTGCAGCTCGTCCATCCACGATGATAAGACAGAGAGGGGGCAGATGACGAGGTGCGGTCCGTCCACGCCCCGAAGCTCCCGGAGCGCGGCGAGGAACGAGATGGACTGCAGCGTCTTACCCAGGCCCATCTCGTCGGCCAGGATGCAGCTGCACCCGTCGTCGAACATCCGAACCAACCACCGGATGCCCTCCAGCTGGTATTCCCTCAGAACCGCCTTGATGGACTCTGGTTGGTTATCCACCGGCACCAAAACCTTTTCCGAGGGTTTGTAGTTGTCGCTAACCTCCTCGAGCTTATCGAGAACCTTCTTCTCGACGAAGGGCGCGAGCGCCTTGGCGTGCCTGTGCAGGTAGCTCGCCCTCTTCTGGTTGGCGAGCTCGATCTCCTTCTCGATGATCTTGTTGTGCCGAACCGTCGCCTGCTCCTCGTCGCTCTTTTTTCGCGGGCCGTAGGGCTTACGCGGGCCGTAGGGCTTGCGCTTCTTCACCTCCTCGAAGACGTACGTGGTCCGCCCGCCACCGCCCGCCCCGTCGCCGTGCGCGTCGTCCTTATCGTCCCCGAGCTCCTTGTCGAAAACGGAGGGTTCCCCCGACTGCATGTCGTACGCGTTGGACCTCAGAACCGGCTCGCCGTCGATCATCACCACCCGCGCCTTTGTCTTGCGACCGGACCGACGAGCGCCGCCGCCGAGCGCCTCCCGCAGGACGTCCGCCGGGATCTCCTCCAGGGTCTTGGCGTCGATTTGTTGGCCGCCGTGTGTGTGGTCGGTGGGGCCCGGGGCTCCGACGAGCGTCGCGGACCTTTCCGTCGTCTCGTCGTCGCGCACAGCTGTGTCGGACTTTGCGTTTGCGTTCGGCGCGGGGTCCGAAGGGGGCGCCGAAAAGGCTTTCGTCTCGGGCTCGCGGGGCTCGCTCTTCGCCTGGACCGCCTGCGGTTGCGTCGGGGGTTGGGGTTCGATCGCGCGGGGGTCAGCGGTCAGTCAGCGGGGAGGGAGGGAGGGCGACTTTCGTTTCGTAGTCTGCGAAGCGAAGGAAAAAAGAAAAAAACCGGGTTGGTTGGTTTGTTCGACGTGAGGGGTTGTCTGTGGGGGGCGACGGGGCGACGGGTGCGCGGGGCGACGGGGGCGTCGCGGCGTCGCGGGCGCGTCGCGTCGAGCCCCATCGCTCCCTCTCGTGGGTCCATCGTCCGGGGCGCTCACCTCCGTCGGTGTCGGCGACGGCGCGTCCGCCGCGGCTGCGACGCGCGCGGTGGACGGCGCGTCCGCTCGCGCGGCGCTCGCACCCCGCGCGGACGGCTGTGCGGATGGCGCCGCGGCGGGCGGCGCGGGCGGCGCGCGCGAATCGCCCGCGCCGCCCGCGGGAGCGGAAACTTCGGCCATCGGCTCGTCCCGCGCCTCCTCCTTCGCCGCCGGGTCGAGCCCCGCGGCGGGCGGGCGCGCGGGCGAAGTTGGCGCGAGCTGACCTGGTGGTGGCGCGAGCGCGGCGAGCGCGGTGGCCATGGAGCCCTGCGTCGCGGCGAGCGCCAGCGGGTTGGCGAGCGCGCCGAGCTGGCTCGCGAAGATGTTCCCCGCCGCCTGAGCGGCTCCCGGGTTCATCATCATCGCCATCGCCGCCATCGCCTGCGGATTCGTGCCCGCCATCGCGCCCTGCATCGCCGCGAGCTGCTGCTGCTGGAGCACCATCGCGCTCATCGCCGCGTACTGCGACGCACTCATGCCGCCCAGCGCGGCTGCGCGCATCGCCGCCTGCTGCGTCTCCACGAGCCGCGCCGCCTGCTCCTGCGCCTCACGCTGCGCGCGTATCGCCGCCGCCATCGCCGCGACCGGATCGTTCGAGGTGAACCCGGGGTCGGGGTCGCCGGAGGCTGGCGCGTCGCCGCCGCCGCGCCCCGCGGGCGGATCCCCCGCCCCGCTCATCGCTCAGGTTCCCACAGCCGCGAACTGGGTTCGCGGGACGTCTTACACGGTCGCGCGAGATGATGATGTGCCGGGTCCGCGCCGAAACGTTTCGCGCGCGTCGGATGTCGCCGGCCTCGCTCCGTGGACCGCGGGGGGCTCGGATGATGGGCGGCGGAGGCGGATGATTCGCGGGCGCGTCGTGCGTGGACGAGTCGCGCGCGTCGCGGATTGGTGGTGGCTCGGCGCGGCGTGGGGACCGCGAAGAAAAAGTCCCTTTTTTCGGTGGCCGAGATTCGATGTCTGCTCGAGCGTGTTTGGGGTTGCCAATTCGAGTTTCTCGAGGTTTCCCAGACTTGGAACGGTTTGATCGATTCATTTCATTTCTGACATGTTCACGACAAGCAAACAGTTAGAGATGAGCCGTGATCAGACCGAATTTTCTGCTCAATCACAAGACCTCGCTCGGCCAGGATGGGCAGCCATGAAAATATCCTGGGACGCACCGCTCGTTTATCTGAAAACGACGAGTTGAGGCTTTGAGGTCATAGTAGTGGAGGGTGGTACCGTCCGGCGCTGGCGGACGGTTCAGCGGTCGACAAGGTGAGGATATCGTCTTCGCGTCGTGACCGCGCGCGCGAAACCCGGTTCATCGAACCCGCGTCGCTCCCGAACGCGCGCGTCCCTTGGCGAATTCCGCCCCGCGAGAAAAAAGAAAAGAAACCAAACCCGGCGGATTTACGGAGGATCCGACGGGCCCCCGCGAGCTCGAGCTCTCCCGCTGACTTCCCCGCGCGTTTCTCCGTCCCTCCCAGGCGTTCGACCCATCGGTAAAGTGAAGTCAGGGTAATTAAGCGGTGACGAGCATGGCGGTGAGCGCCCGAGCCGCGTCTCGTCCTCCCCCGGGCGCGACGTCCTCGTTTTTTCTTTGTCGTTGTTGAATCGAGCCAGCGGACCCAATTTTTCACCCGAACCTCCGCGCGGTGCTGACGTCCCGATTCGCCCCCGAACCCGCAGAACTGGGCCGACGAAGACGCGAACCATCTTCCGAGCATCCCCCACGGATTCGGCGGGTTCCCCGGCTCCCCCGTGCGCGGGGGCGCCTTCCCGTCCGGACTCTCCCCGCCCGGCGGTGGATTCTCACCCCCGGGCGGAGGCCTCGGCGGCGTGCCGTTCCACCCGCCCCCCGGCATGCCGGGCTTCGCCCCGGGACGGTCCCCGCCCAACTACTCGTTCGGAACCGGCGTGCCGAACGCCGCCAACGACGGCATCGGCCCGCCCGGGGGCGGCTACCCGGGCGCGCCCGGGCCGGGATTCTCCGTCGGGCCGGGATCGCCGACGGGCGCGGGCTTCCGCTTCGGATCCGGCGCGTCGCCGCCGGCGTCAGTCCCGAACGGCGTCCCCGGTAACCCCATCGGCTCGCCCCCGTCCCCGGGACGGGGCTACCAGGAGGCCCGCCCCGCGCGTCCGTCGATGCCCGTGCCGTCCTCCCCGCCCTTCACCGCGTTTGTGGGTAACTTTCCGTACGAGTGCCCGAGGGAGGAAGTCGTCGGGCTCTTCACCGCAAACGCGTGCGCCATCGCCGACGTCCGCATGGTCCGCAACAGGGATACCGACCGACCGCGCGGGTACTTCCTCGAGTTCGAGGACAAGGCGAGCCTCGAGCGCGCGCTCACGTTCGACAGGTACGACATGGGCGGGCGGCCCCTTCGCGTCAACGTCGCGGAGGGTAAGCCGGAGAGGCGCGAAGGAAGGTTCGGCGGCGGCGGCGGCTTCGCCGACCGTTACAACGAACGCGACCGACGCGGCGGCGGCTTTGCCGACCGTTACAACGACGCCACCGGGCTGCCCAAGGGCGGAGGCGGGAGCTTCGGGCGAAGGGAGGGCGGCGCGGGATACCAGGAGGCGCGCGGCGGCGGCGGCGGCGGCGGTCGCGGCGACAAGGCTTCGTTCACCGGCGGCGGCTACCACGCCCCGCGCGGCGGCGGCGGCGGGGACCGCGGTCGCCGTTCATTCGACCGCGACCCGGACGCGGCGCCCCCCGAGGGCAGGAAGAAGCTGGAGCTCAAGCCCAGGTCCGCCGACGCGGCGGAGAAAGCCGCAGAGGCGGAGAAAGCCGCCGCCGGTTCATCGTCCAAGCCCAACCCCTTCGGATCGGCCAAGCCCGTCGACACCACCGCGAAGATCGCGGAGGCGGAGCGCAAGATCCAGGAGGAGAAGGACCGCGTCAACGCAAAGGCGGGCGTCGCCGCGAAGGGCGAGGTTCCCGCGCCCAAGCCCCTGTCCAAGTCTGCTGTGCAGCCCGACGCCAAGCGCAAGCCGATCGTCTTGGCTCCCGAGGAGAACGCCAAGATCGAAGCCACCAACGTTTTCGCGCTGCTGAACATGGACGACGACGAGGACGGCGACGACACGGAGGCGGACGCCAAGGATGGCGACGGAGAGGAGGAAGCCAAGGAGGAGCCGTGATGCCGCCGACTTGTGAACATCGACTTGTGAACATCGATCGACTTGTGAAACTGTACGAAGGTAAAACTGTAAAATTGACGGAGAGCTCGAGAGGAGGCACTGGAGGGTGGGTGGTGGGTGGAGCAGGACTCAGAGAGTACATCACGTGGGTGACGCGCGACTACTGCCGCGCAGCGCAGCGCATATGAGACGACACTTTGCAATGCATACGAGTACATATGAAACACGGCAAACCGCCGTTTCTTTTTCCAACGTCGCCTCTTCTTTCTTTCAAAACGCGCCGAAGCTCTCGACGCTCGCACCTGGTAATATATATAAGACTACACACGCGTCCCAGATCTCCGCTCGCAAGCCCGGCGAGCGCGCACAGGAATGGGATCACACCGACGCGTCAACCGCGGCCGATCGGGTTGAGCCGTCGCCGCCTCATTTTTTAAACTCGACGCCGCGCCCCCTTCGACGCCCACCGAGACGAAAACCCCGCGCGTCGCCGACGTTCAATCGACGACTCCCCTCGACCGTTGTCAACTCCACTGCTCCACGTTCTGCGGCATCGGCAGACCCCTCTCCGCGTACCGAATCCTCGGTAAGTAACCGTCGTTCGCCACCAGCGTTGCCGCGACGTCCGCCGCCCCCGCCAGCTCCACGAGCACCGGCACGGCGTCGAGCAAGTCGCAATCCGTCGGGTCGTCGATGAAGCTGCTGATGGGCAACGCGTTCTGAGGCTGAAACGCGTACGAGTGGGGCGAGTTATCCAGTATGATGGTCCGCTCCAGCGGTCGCCCCAGTGACGTCAGGTCCTTGACGTAGTTCCCCTGGAACGGGTAGCAGCTCTCGCGGAACAGCCTCCACCGAATGACGTCGTGCACGTCGAGCAGATCCAACAGCGGATCCGCGTACTTGGCCAGCGACGCGGTGAACACCACAATCTCGTAGTGCTTGCCCATCTCCTCCATGAAGTAATCGACGTACGGCCTCTTTAAAACGTACACGTCCGTCAGGGTCCCCGGGTCGATCTCCACGGGTATCACGTAATCCGCGTTGGGCACCGGTTTGAACGACGAGTGCACCAGGGTCTCGTCCAGGTCCAGCACGAGGCACGGCTTGTTCGCCTCGGCGACCGAGGCGGGTCCGATGAACGCGGGACCCGTGTGCATCGCCGCCGCGAGCGGGGTTGGATCGTGCGGGGGTATCGCCGAGGTGTACGTGACCGGCTGCGGGAGGCGAAGGGAACGGGGAGAGGGGCGGGGTCAGCATTCGTCGGCGGGGGGGCGGCGAGAAGATTGATCAAATCGTGCACTTCCAAGGACGGTCGCCGGCTCCGGAGCAGAGGAGGAGGCTGTCTGACGTTGGATTGCGCGCGGGAGGGGGAGGAATTGGCGCGCGCGTCGCCTCGCGCGGGCGCGCTCGAGGGCCGGTGCACTCACGTGAAGCTGCGTGCTCCGCTCTTCCGGCGGCCTCACGCAGCAGAAAAACTTTCCCAGCCATCCAGCGTCCCTCCGCGCCGGTTTCGTCGGCGCGGCCGCGACGGGCGGTCGCCTGAACGATTGCGCCGATGTCCTCGCGACGGACCCGGACCCGTACGCCGGCGCCGCCGTCACCTGCGTGATGACGCTCGCGGCGGCGTCCGGCGGCATCGGCGACGAATTGAACCCGCCGCCGTTCCCGCCTGCCGCGCCCGGACCGACGATCCCTCCCGCGCCCGCGCCGCTCGCGTCCTCGTCTCGCGTCCACATCGTCCGCCCGATTTTGGTCGGGGAACCTGGGGTCCGCGGGGCGGGAGGACCTAAACCCCGGTCGCCGTCGCCGGGCACCTCCACGTCCAGCGCCTGGAACGCGGGTTTCGTCGGGGTGGAATGCGGGTCCGCCGTCATGTTTCGTCGACCCCGATACGCCCCTCCGACAAGCCGCCGCCCCTAGAGCGCGCTCGCCGAGTGCGAATTCAAGGTCCGTTCAAGTGGGCAACCCTTTTCATCAATGGCTTCGCGGAAATAACAACAACCCGGCAGCTGGGCCCCACGGACACAACCGAGGCGACGATATGTGGAGGCACCGCGCGAGGACCTTCGATGCGATCGCGTCGGCGGCGCGCGCGAGCCGACCCTCGCATCGCCCCGCGATGGATGCCGCGCGCGCCCTCTCGACCTCACCCGTCGCGGCGGCGGCTTCGGCCTCTTCTCGAGACCACCAGCGATGGGGGGCTTCCACCGCCGCCGCGCCCTTCGCGGTCGCGAGCCTCGCGGCCGCCGCCGCGGCGGCGACGGGTTACGTCGCCGCCGCGCGTGATCCGGTCCGCGCCGACGCGGCGTCCCAGACGCGAAAGCCGAAAGCCGCGGTCGGATCGCTCCCGTACGACCGAGCGCAGAGCGTCGCCGATTGGCTCCTCGCGAATGGCGCCACCCTTCCGGGCGTTCACATCCGCCCGGTGGACGCCGGCCGCGCGCACGTCGAGGAGCACGGCATGGGACTCTACGCGTCCAAAGACGTCCACGCCCTCGAGCCCGCGTCGTCGTCGTCGTCGTCATCCGGCGGCGGCGGGTTCTTCGGCGCGGGGCGGGCGCAGGCGGGGCCGGTGACGTTGGCGTCGGTGCCGCTGGCGCTGGCGCTGACGTCCAAGGCGTGCGTCGAGCACGAAGCCGTCGGCGAATGCTTCCGATCGCTGATGGACGACGACGTCATCGACGAGCGCATGGCGGTGATGCTGCTGCTGATACTGGAGAGGAGGCGCGGGGCGCGATCGCCCGCGGCGCCGTACGTCGAGGCGATCCCCGCGAGGTTTCGCACCCCGCTGCACTACTCGGACGACGAGTCCCGGGGTTTGGCGGGCACGAACCTGCACGACGCGGCGTCGCAACAGCGGAAAACGCTCGACGTCGTCCTTCGCGAACGCGCGCGCCCCGCGGGTGCGAGGTTGTTCGGGGCGCTGCGGGCGTGGGAACGGGCGCGGCGCGGGTGGTTCGGTCGGACCTTCGTCGGCGGGTTCACGAGCTCGGCGAAGATCTCCGAAGACGAATTCAGGTGGGCGTACTCGGCGTACTGGTCGCGCGCGCTCTCGTTGCCGATGGGCGATGACCCCACGGCGCCCACCGTCGAGGCCATCGTCCCCGGCATCGACTTCGCCAACCACAGCTGCGTCGCGCCCAACGCCAGGTGGGAGGTACGGGGCGTCGTTCGCGGCGCTCCCGACCCGAGCGACCCGAGCGGATCGGGCCCCAGGGTCGAGTTGCTCGGCGAGTTTGGCGCGACGCCGGCGCCGGGCGAGGAGGTGGTGATATCGTACGGCGATAAGACCAACGAGGAGTTGCTGTTCGTGCACGGGTTCGCGGACCGGGATAACCCCCACGACGCGCTCGTGCTGCAGCCCCCTTGGGTCATCGACGAGTTTGGCGAGGGCGGTGACCTAAACGACGGGATGAAAAAGGTTTCGTCCCGCTCCGCAAAGGAACTCTCGAAGGAGACGCGGGAGCTGAGGATGGAGGCGAATCGATCGAGGGAGGCTCTTCGAAAGTTTAAGGGCCTGCCCGCACAGGTGGTGCTCCCCGCGGTGCCCCCCGCGCGGGGCCTCGCGGGCCTCGACGACGACGTCGTGAAGACGCTCGAACTGTGGGGCTTGTCCCCGAGAGCGCTCGAGCTCGAGCTCCACGCGGAGGTGGCGACGCGACTCGCGGGTCTGTCCGAGAGGGAGGCGCGCGAGGATGCGGAACGGACGGTCGGGCGATCGAGTCCCACCGTCGCCGAACGACGCGCCGCGGCGTTGGGCGCGCTGCGAGACGCGCTGGACGCGCAAGGCGCGAGGCTCGAGGCGGCGACGGGGTTAAGAAAAAACGACGAAAAAAACGGTCGAAAGGCGCCCCGGGGGCCGGCGGCGGGGAGCAGGGCGGCCATCGCCGCGGCGGTGAAGGCGGCGTCCGAGCGGAGGGTGGACGAGGTCGTCGCGGCGGACCCGTTGGCGCCGCCGGTCGTCAAGGCGGCGGCGGTGTATCGCAGCGGGGTGGCGAGGATGACGAGGAGGTACGCGAACGAGGCGGCGAGGTGGAAGTGACGCGAAGCTGTCAACTCGTTCAACTCGTCGATTCGATCGTTACGGGCGCCCGTCGCGTCGCTGTTCCGCGTCTGAAGAAATTCACTCCTCGTCGTCTGATATTTCCTCCTCTGATGTATCGTCGTCTGATAAACCCCCGTTGAAAACGTCTCGGTAATAAATTTCCCAATCGTGCGGGGTGGGCTCGGGGCATCCCTGCGCCCTCGCCCAGTCCACGAAACGCTCGTCGAAGATGTTAGCGTCCTGACGTTTTCGTAAAGGGTTGTCTTCCCACAGTGCGTATGCCATCATGAGTCCGTTCCAGGGCATCGTGCGACCCTCCGTTTGCAAAACATCAACCAACCACTTGGCCAGACGCAGGTTTCCCCTCCGGGCAGCCCATTCCATTGCGTTTATTGTGTAGATGGTGAAGTCTATTGCCCTGTGATCCGACAAGTATCTCAAGATTCCCTCGTCGACGATGCATGTAGAGTCGTAGTCTTCCCATCCATCGATACGGAGGCCTAGATCCTTGTGCAGCCACTTCAGGAGCTCGAGGTGACCTTTCAAAGCGGCGTGTTTGCAGACGCACGTGGGGACTGGGCAGCCCGCTTCGCGCAGGAGAAGAAACATATCCTTGCGATCCTGCTTGACAGCATGCAAGATGGCCCTGCAAGGCATCGCGCAGTTCTCGGAGATGACCCACTTCAACACGTCGATGTTTCCAGCCTCCACAGCCTTCACGGTAAAGTTTGCGTCGAACTCGGCTCCGTTGTCGACCGCCCACCGAGCGAGCTCGACGGTCTCGAAGAGCTCAGGGTTGACGTAATGCTCATCTGGACAGTTGTTAGGACACTGACAGATCATTGTGTGTGACAGCTGCAGCTTGAAGTCGCATTCGCATTCGCACCCCGGCACGGAGCATACCCCGTTCAACGCCCCGGTGGCGGTCACCTCACCTTTCAACTTTTTCGAGGTTTGCCACAGCAACGACGTGGTCGTCTTGTCGAGGTGCTTCAAGACGAGCTCATCGCGGAAGACATCGGGCGCGTGTTCTGCCAGCGCCTCGAGCAGGTTGAAGTCCTCCTGAATCTGTTTCTTCCTCTTGCGGGTTAAGATCCGCCCGACAAGTCGCAGCATGGCGCTCGTCGCTGTGCTGGCGTCCGGTGGTTGCCCTCGGTTTTTAGAACCCCTCGTTTTCAAATGTCCCGTCCTGTCATCACCACTTCCGAGACGACAAGCAAGTTGACAAGAGACTTGGTACTTCACTTCCGGGCTCACGCAGGGGCGCTGGCTGGAAGGGTGGCCCCGGCGCTGGGGGCTGGTCGGGTCGACACCGCTGCTCCGAGAGGGGTGAGCGCGGGAAGGCGGCGGGCCATGTCTCGGAGGGCGGAGCAGGCCGAGGAGGCTGCTTCCAAGATACGCGCCCAACTCCGAGCCGTCGAGAGTGCCGAAAAGGCGCGCATCTCCCGACTGGGAATTCTGGGAGCCCTCGTGATGACCGCGGCGGCTGTCTACGCGCTGCCGCATTTCGACCACACGCGCGCGGTGATATCGGCGGTGATCCTCGGCGATGAAACCCTATCGCCGCGGTCGAAGGGTCCGGCCGGTGCCGATTCGGGCGGTGCCGATTCGGGCGAAAAAGTTTAGCATCTTCTGAACTGACACTCATCGCGCGTGACCTCATCACATCTCGGCGCTCTGCAGCGCCCTCGCCGCGGCATCCGCGTCCCCATCCCCATCCCCATCTCCCGCGGCGGTCCTTTTTGGTCTGTTAAATCGAGCCGGCCGCTCGCCCTGCTGCCGCCGGGGCAGCGCGGCGCGGAGCGCGTCCCCCCACTCCTTCCCCGAGTACCTCTCGCAGAGCACCTTCATCGCGGTGTCGATGTTCAGGATCTGGTTCGTGACGAGCGGGAGGTGCTCGCGCACGGGCAGGCGCCGCGCGCACGCTCCCAGCGCGTTGGCCCTCGGGAGACTCCAAGCCACGCCCCGCGCCGCGAGGTCGACGATGCCGCCGATGACGTACACGACCCCGGGCTCCACATCCTCCAAAACCTCCTCCGCGTCCGGGGATAGGTACACCACCTTCGCCGGCGCGACTCCTCCTTCCGCCCCGTCGGCACCCCCGTCGGCACCCCCCTCGCCAGCTGTGCCGCGCATGAATATGTCCTCGACGTCGCGCGGGTCTTTGCGCACCTCGGACCATCGGTCGGCGTTGAAGTGATCCGCCGCGTGCGCCGCGACGACGCCTCGCCAGCCGGCAAAGGTGAGATCCACGTCCACCGGGGTTGGCGTCGGTCGCGAGTCAGTTGCGGACCCGGGGGGGTTCTTCGCGTGTTCGTCGGTTCCGTCCTCCAGCGTTTCCACCTTGAGCGCGCGCCGCTTGACGCCTATGCACTCGGCGAGCTGCTTCGCCACGCTTCGCACCGCGCGTTGGCTGTCCTGATCGTACCCGGTGTCGATGGCGATTCGAAGCGGGGGCTTGGCCGACCTTCGCGGTGCGCTCGTCGCGACCGAACCACCCGTCGGATCGATCGAACCCCCATCACTCGCCTCTCTGACCCATGCGGGGTCGGGGTTGCGCACGTACCCTCGCGTCGCCTTCGCCCCGGTCGCCTGCTCCGTGGTGAAGTTCACGGCGGGCTCGAGCGGGCCGCGCTGCCACTGCGAGTCGTCGCCCATGGCGACGGTGAGAAAGATTCGCCCGAATCGGCACACGGGAACCTCGGTGACGTTTTCGTACCCAATCGCGCGCATAGCCTCCGCGATGGGCGTCCCCGACACGAACGCGTGCCGCGGAGCCACGGGCAACAGCGCGGTCAGCAGCGGGCGGTACTCGTCCGCGTCGGCGGTGCACCACTTACCGCCGCCGCCTTTACCGCCCGTCGACACGTTTCGGCCGAATGGAAGGTTGCTCACCACGGCGGCGACGCGAACGGAATCGGGGTTCCGCCCGAGCCACGCGGACGCGTTCGCGACCCAGTTCGTGGATTGAGCGGTGGCGTCCGCCTCGAGGATCCGCGGCGGCGGGGCGAGGAGCCCGGAGGTGACGTCATCCTCCGAGGTGACGTCATCCTCCGAGGTGACCTCATCCTCCGAGGTGACCTCATCCGGAGGTGATTCGATTCGATCGTCTCGTAGTCGCCCGTCCCGATCCTCGGAGGCGTCGTCGACGGCTGCCAGCACGGCGTGCGCCGCCGGCATCGAGGGCACGAAGCTCGCGATGTTCCCCCGCGCGTTGAGCACGATCTGCGCGTTGACGTCGCCGCCGATGGCGGCGTACCCGCGACTCCAAGCCGCGTGTAAGACGGTCCCGCCGCCGCAACAGGGATCCACCACCACGCTCGTAATCGTCCCAGTCGGGGCCCCGTCCTCCCCTCCTCCCGATAATCCGTCTCCTCCTTCCCCTCGCCCCATGGGAGTCGACCGCGTCCCCCGCATCCCCTCGCCGCCCGCGAGCACCGCGTTGAGCGCCGCCGCCGCCACCTCCGGCCGCGTCCCCGCGCTGTAGTTGTTCGGCTTCCTGTTCCAATCGCACCGCGGCGGGGACACGGCTGGCGCAAACGTCGTGAGCCCGAAGGCGTACCCGCGGCTCGTCTCGACGACGACGAATCGAAGCGTGTTCCGAAGGCCCTCCACGTTTGTCGGGTCGTTCGGGTTCTTGAACCGCGCGTACACGCCGTGCTTGAACCCGCAGGGCGTCCACGTCCGCACGACGTCGCCGACGGACGCGTAGACGTCCGGGCTCGAAGCTCTGTGGGAAGCGCGCACAGCTGTGTCTCCGCCGCGGCCGACGAATCTCGCCACGCAGTCGTGGTACAGAGCCACCGGCGTCGGATCGCCGTTCGGAAGCGGCGGAACGGACACTCGCAGCGCGCGAACGGCGTCGAGGAGCGATGCGAGGTCTTCACCGGTGGCGAGCGGGTCGACGACCGCGCGGAGTCCCGCCATGCGCGCGAGCGTCGGCGCGGCGGGTGTCGACGCGGATGCGAAGAGACCCGTCGCGAGGCTCACGCTGTTCGGGGCGCACGCGGCCACCTCGAGCGCGAAGGCGTTGTAGAGGTTCTCGTTCTTGTTGGTGAGGAGGAGGCGCCAGTGCGGGGAGGAGGCGTGCGGGTCGACGAGCGTCACGGAGGATGGGGACGCGTCGGCGTCGGCGGCGGCGGCGGCGTCGGCGTCGTTTCGGAGCATGCGCTCCACCTCGAGCGTGACGGTCGCGCCGGGCTTGCCCGCGCGTTGGCGCCACGACGCGCACAGAGCCGCGACGTCCATGGAGTCCTCGTCCGTCGCGGCGCGCTCGCGCGCGTGTCGGGAGAGCGGATGCGCATCCACGTGAGGCACCGGTGGATACCGCCCCATCTTCGCCGCTTTCGAGGAGCGCGCCACGGTCGCCCCGAAGTCGCGGCGGCCCGCGGCGTGGTCGTAGCCGCGCGAGGGGGATACGCGCGACGCCGGCGCGGGCGACGCGGTCTGCCATGGCAGCACCGCGCGCGCGTACGTTCGCCCGTACGTTCGCCACCTACGCATGCCGCAGCTCCCGCCCGGGGCGGTCACCGCTCCCATGTCTCTGGCTGGCGAGACGTCTCCGTCGCTCGTCTCTCACTCCGATGTCAAGCGGATTTTTTACCAGGGCTCGCGCACTCTCCCTCGCGCGGCTGTCTGAGATGTCGACCACCACGCCGTGGTGGGAGCGAAAGGAGGCCGAGATCCAGGCCGAGCGAGGAGGCGCGGCCTCCGCGTGCGCCGTGTCGAGCTCGACCACGGTGAGCGTCGACCCACCGCCGTCCTCATTCTTCACTCTTCTTCTCCCCCGCCTCGTCAGATCCGCGCGAGACGCCGACCCTTCCCTCCTTCCCAATCTCGTCGCGCGCAGTACTCGTGCCGCACGGCACCCGACGAGAACGGCGTCGTGCGCCGCAAGTGCGAGCGCATCGTCAGGAAGTTCCGCCAGTGCCCGGGCCAACCCCGCGAGTTGGTCGAGGAGTCGCGCGAGGAGACGGACGAGACGGACGCGAAATCTACCGGGTCCGCCGGCGGCTTCGAGTTCTTCGACCGCTCGTCGTCGACCGAGTTCTTCGAGAAGACGTGGGAGGGCGCGTCGAGTGGGTCGGGGGGCGTGTTCCCGGGGAGCGCGTTCCCGTTTCCGTTCGGGAGCTTGCTGGGCGCGCTCTTCGGAGAGGAGCCCCCGGGGGGTTCCTCGGCTGGTGGCGGGAGGGGCGCCGGACCGGGCGACGCGTTCCGCGGTTTGTTCCGCGAGATGACCCGCGAGATGGAGAGGATGGAAGGTCGGGACCGGGTACGCGAGGACGACGCGCCGGCGGGGGCGCCCGCGGCGACGGACGACTGGTCGCGGGGCTCCAAACGAGTATGAGTAGCCGACGCTCACCTTCAGGTACCTCTTAACCGGGTAACTCTCAACCGCCGATGCCGCCCCCGAGGTCTATCCGCTCGTCGAGGAGCGCCACCCCCTCCTCCGCCAGGACGTCGCGCATGTCGCTCAGCAGATCGTCCTCCTCCCCGCCTCCTATCCCCGACGGCCCCGGCGCGGGGGCCCACATCCCGGCCACCGTTCGCACCCCCGCGTACACGCCGCTGAGCGCGCCCTCGCCCACCGTCTTGACCCCCTCGCCAACCGTCTTCACCCCGGTGGCGACGCCGGTGACGGCGCCGGTGCCGAGCGCGTGGGCGCCGGTGCCGATGGCCGCCACCCCCGCCGCCGCGTGGCCCCCCAGCGCTCCCACCCCGGTCGCCGCGTGGCCCCCCAGCGCCGCCGCCGTGCCCCCAACCGCCGTCACCGCGCCCCACGTCTTGTTGAGGAAACCGGCACCCGCGCCCCCGGCGGGGTTCGAACCGGCGACCTCCGCGTCACGCACCCGAGGGTCATCACCACTCCCACCAACCTCACCACCAACCTTCGAAGAGAAGAGCGCCTTGAGCGTCTCCGCGTCCGTCGGCAGGTCGAACTTGACCGCGCCGAGGCCGACGCAGACGCCCAGCAGCCGCGACGCGGATTCCTCGTCGGCGACCAACGCGCCGGGGTCGTAGCACCGGTTGCGGTGTCCTCCCGCGCGGGTGATGTCGTGCCTCTTGATGAACGCGGCCACCTTGGTCGCGAGTTCGCCGGCGTTGAGGGCGCGGTGGATCCATCCGCGGACCCTCGCCGCGGGTGTCGCCGGCCTCATCCAGGCCTCACTCGTCACTCGGTCGTCGCTCCCCCCGGTGAGTCGCCCGCCGGTCGCGGCTTGGGGTCGGAAGACGTTGAACCGGGAGGACGCCGGTTCGAGGTCGCGCTCGAACGCCTCGAGCGCGGCCGCGGCGGTTCGCGCCTCGGGCGGGCGGGCGTCGGAGGAGGCTCCGTCGCCCGCGCCGGAGGAGCCGATCTTCAGGCGGTCGAGGCGGAGCATCTCTCCGATGCCCGAGCCCCACCCGGCGCACGTCGCGCAGGCTCTGTGGTCGAGCGCCGCCTGCACCGCCGCGCAGAGCCTCTCCACGTGTCCGTTATCCTCCGCCACGGGCGTGCTCGGCTCCTCCCCGGATTCCTCCGCGCGCTGCGCCCTCACCGCCGCGGCCAACACCTCCCTGGCGGAGCTCTCCAGCGCGCGTAAGATCTCCTCGCGTTCCGAGCGTCGCGCGGGTTCCTCGTCGGCGACGGACTTGGCCACCTCGGAGGCCGCCGTGGAGAGCTTGCGGCGCTCGCGCAAGGGGATGCGGAGCTGGTTCGCGGCTCGAGCCAGCGGGGACTCCTCCGCTTGCCCATCTCCCTCGCCCATCGGTGCCCCCCTTGTGCCCCGCGCCCCGCGGATCTGCTTTTATCCGACGCGCGCGTTTTTGGCGCGTGGACACCGTTAGGAACCGTAGATTTGGACCGCGGATGATCGATCTCCGACTCCGCGCCGCGCGATGGTGTCGTTGGCGCTGGTGCGCGCGGAGGACGCGCCGAAGCGATGCAGGATCGAGGCCGCGACGTTCAACCAGGACGAGTGGCCGGAGCGCAACGAGGGTCCGGGGTTCCTCGGCATCGGCGCGGCCGCCGAGCGCCGGGAGGCGTCCACCTCGGGGCGATCCAGAGCCGAGAGGCTCATCCTTCTCGACGGCGACGCCGACGCGGCGGTGGGATCGGTGATCATCTCCGAATCCGCGCACCCGCCCCGCGGCGCCCCGCGCGGGACCGTGAACTGCGTCCTCAACTCCCTCGTCGTGGCGCCGGAGATGCGCGGCGGCGGGCGCGGTAAGGCGCTCGCCGTCCTCGCCACGCGCTGGGCGATGGAGCACATGAACGCGGGCGTGGTCACCGCGTGGTGTCTCAAGCCGCTGCTCGGGCTGTACGTGGACGCGTGCGGGTTCGAGTACGAGCCCCCCGCGCGGGTCGGGTTCGACGACGACGACGGCGGGGACGTGTGCTGCCGCGCCTGGGCCGACCGCTGGCGCGCCCCGCCGACGTGATGAACCGCCGTAGCACTCTTAGTATTAGATGATTCTTAGCTTAGTAGACCGAGGTGACGACGCTAGCTGCACTCTCGCGCCCGCTAAGTCTTAAGACTCACTCACAGGGCGTACGTCTTGGCCACCTGACGAACGTCCCCGTACGTCAACAGCTCCGCCACGTCGTCGACGCTGCCCACGAACAGCGGCGTCCGTTCGTGCGCCGCGGTCGGACCGCGCTCATTCGCCATCAGATCCTCGCGTAAACCATCCGTCGCGACGGCACCCGCGGCTCTCGCCACGAACGCCAGGGGCGCAACCTCGAACTGCAGCCTCAAGTGCGGCCGGGGATTTCCGCACCAGCCCCCGTACTTCATCGTCCGGTGAAAGTCACCCACGAGCGAGCACACGTACCTGGCGCTGTATTGCTCTCCGGTTTGATTTTCGCCCCGTCGAGCGTCGGTGACGTAAGACCGCAGACCCTCCGGCCAATCGTCGAACCTCGCGTCGTTGAGGGAATAGATCTGCCCCCTCTTGGGGCATCGCAGCGGAGCGCCGTCGGCGGCGACGACGAAGGCGCCGGTGTCGTCGTCGAGGACGAATTCCACCGCCGAACCCTCGTCGCCGACGGCGAGCACCAACGTCGTGGCGCCGCTGTGATGCGCGTACCCGGCCGCCAGCTGCGATCTCGCCGGCTGCGTGCACTGCGCGACGCCGTCCCCCTCGCCCGTCCCGAGCGTCGGCACCACGCGGTAGACGCCGAAGATGCTGCCCACCGGGATGTTGCAGTCGATGTTCCGCGACCCGTCGAGCGGGTCGCAGCACACCGCCATCGTCCCGCCGGCGTCGAGCTCGAGCGGCGCTTCACGTTCCTCGCTCGAGTACCATCGAGTTCCACCGCACGACGCGAGGTGCGTCGCGAAGATGTCGTCCGCGACGACGTCCAGCTTTCGCTGGTCGTCCCCCGTGGCGTTTCGTGTCCCGCCGGCGGTTGAGCCGAGCGTTACGGACGATCGAGCCGGCGCGCTTCGAAGCGTTCGCGCGAGCTCGCGGCTTGCGTTGGCCAGCGCGACGAGCGTTTTCGCGAGGTCCAGCCGCTCGCGCTCGGTGAGGATTAATAATGACGACCCTTCACCTCCTCCTTCGCCTTTCCCTTTCCCTTGGCGTCCGCCACCCGCGAACGACGCGTCGGGCGGGAGGGACGTCGCGAGGGACGCCACCGCGTGTTGCCCCGCCGGCGCCGCGTTCAACTGCGCGCACCCGAACGTTCCGGATGTCATCCAATCGCCCGGACGTTTCTCCGCGGCTTTCGACGCTTTCTCGCGCGGGATCCCGCACCCGAGCTCCGCCTTGAGCGTCCGCAGCGCGAGCAACGGCGCGGGAAAGCAGCACGTCACGTCCTCGAACGGCGTCGCCAGGTCCCACCGCGCGTCCCCGAGAAGCCTCCGGTAGTTCGCGTCGCCCTTCACGATGACCAAACGCGATGACCGGAGTTCGGTAACGACGCCCTCGGGCAACGACCAGAAAGGTTGCGGCTGGCACCACGCAAAGTCCGGCACGAGCACCCACGCCCCGGAGGACAGGTGTTGGCGCCAACGCGCGCCCATGGCGGCGACGTCGGCGTCGGCGGACGATGCCATCGCGTCGATGGTATCGATCGCGTCTTTTACCGTGGCGTCGGAGACAAAGGTGGGATGCGCCTTGACCCGCAGCGTTACCCCGCTCGCGCACCCCCCCGCGATCAACGCGTCCGCCAGCGCCAGGTCGCACGTGAGCTCGAACCCGGCGTTGTCCACCACGACGCTGACGTTCTTGTTTTTCTTCGTTCCCCCCGCGGTTTGTCGTTTGTCGGCGGGACCCTCGGCGCCGAGGAGGAGGCGAGCCGCGGCTTGCGAGTCGTCGGAGAGGAGATATTTTTCCCCAGACGAGAGCGCGTCGGCGAAGGCGTTCGCGGCGCGTTCGCCCTTCGTACCTCCTCCTTCGTTCCCCCCGTCCTCGGGCCAGATGCTGAGATCCATGCGGTTGCCCCACAGCGCCACCATGAGGAACAGACGCACCTCCTCGGCCGTCGCGGCGGACCCGCTTTGACGTTTTTCGGCGAATGCGTTTGCGCGCCTCGCCAGCTGTGTCGCCGCGCCCATGCCGGCGTCTAAACCCGCCCTCTTGTCCCTCGCGAAGGGGTCGCGGCCGAACGCGGGCGACGCCGGGTCGAAGTATCCGATCGCCGCGAGGATCCTCCTGTAAAAGTAAAACTCCGCGAAGAGCCAGGGCGCTTCCAGCCACGTCTTCCCGAGGTGGGGCTCGCACAGCTGGGTCCAGGTGTCCACGTCGGGGCCGCCGTCGGGCGGGACGCGCGTGATGACGCTGGTCGCCGCGGCGGCGAGCTCCGCGTCGAGCGCGCGCAGGTTCGCCTCGGCGATGGTCCCGGACGCGAGAACGTCCGCGTTGTCGCGGAACACGCGCGCGAGGATGTCCTCTCGCAGCCTTCGCGACACGGTGTCGTGCGCCCACGATCCGGGCTCGTCGGAGGTGATGACGGGGGGCGTGGAGCCGTCCCACGTTCGAGGCCCGCCCGACGGCGTCGAGATCATTCCCCTCGAGGAGGAAGGGGCGACGCGTCGCGTGGGGGGACGAGCGCGGCGCGGGGAGGAGGACGACGCGGGCGCGGTCGTCCCCGCGGGGCTGGCCAGCGCCAGCATGTTGTGGATAACCGCCTCCTCGTGCGAGCCGAGTTGGCGAGAGGCGGACGGAAAGTTTGGTTTTGAACCTCGGCGCTCACCCAGGGACCACAACCAGCAAGCGGTCGGACGCGACCCGGAAGCGATGGCCGAAGCGGACGGTACGCGCCGTCGCCCCACACCCTAAACCCGTCGCCCCGACGGCCCGATCGACCCCCGACCCGGTCGCGGGAACCCGACCCGCCCTCGGTCCTCCCGCGGGGGGTGCCCGTTCGAGGCGCAATTCGTTTTCGTCCGCCCGGGCGGCCCGCTCACGCCGTCCCACCCCTCCTCGATGACGCAGCCCCGATGGAGACCGAAGAGGATAAGCCCCTTCCCGCCGCCGAGGATGCCGGCCACGACGACCCGGAGGCGGCCGCCGCCGCGGAGAAGGCCGCGGTCAACGTCGCGACCAAGATCGACGTCCACGCGATGCCCATACGCCAGTACCTGGAGACCAGCGTCGTGCCCATCCTGCTGCAGGGGATGCAGGCGCTGGTGAAGGAGCGGCCGAACAACCCAGTGGAGTTCCTGGCGGCGTACTTGCTCAAGAATAACCCCCAGGGACCCTCCAACCCGCCGCAGGTTCCCGGCGCGTGAGAGCCCGGAGGAGGACGGGGGCGTTTCTCTAGCTAAAAATTTAGAGTACTCCGAAGTACTCTATTAGTCGGGATCCGGGCGCACCCGCGCGTGTAACTATTACCGAAACCTACGTTCATCCTATGGTCATCGGCCCGGCCCCGCCCATCGGGCCGCCGCCGCCGCCGCCGCCCTTCGGCGGCGGCGGCCCGATCGTCGGGGGTCCGAACCCCGCCGCCGCCGCCATGGCGTTGACGGAGTTTTGATCCAACAAACTCTTGCCCATCTGACCGGCGCGATCGTACGGCTGCGCCATGTCCCGCATGAACTGCCTCGCGATGGCGACCGCCATGTCCGTGGACAGGTTCAGCTGCTGCTCGTGCAGGTGGCTCGTGATCCACTTGGGCAGCTTTCCGCGCTTGTCGTGCGAGTTGTACCGCTTATCGCAGAAGACCATCAGGCCGTAGTCGGCTTTGCTCCTGATCACCCGCCCGACGCACTGCGCAGCCTGTCGAACGGCGTCGAAGGACAGGAAATCCGCCTCCTTGATCTGAAACGTCTCGCGCAGGTACTCCAGCCTGGCGCGCAGGATGCGACTCAGCGTGTACTGGTACGGGACGCCGTACATTATCACCGCCCTGCCGTAGTGGCGGTCGAAATCGATACCCTCGGCAATCTTCCCCCTCGCCACGGAGAGGAACACCGCGCCTCTGCCGCAGTTACACGCGCGCCTGTAATTGTCCAGCGCCAAGCTCGTCTCCACCACGTCCTGCGTCTCCAAGAAGACCAACTTGCGCCGCATCACCTGCTGGAGCACCCCGGTCTCGTGCCACTTGCTGACGATCTGTTCCATGTACGAGTAGGAGACGAAAAACGCGACGATGCCGTCGGGAACGCACGAGCAGAGGTCGATCAGGACCCTACCGTAGTTCTGTATCACCCCCGGGTCGTCGCGCATGTCGAACTTGGTGCTCACCATCTGCTGGTCCGCGCCTCTGGTAATCACCATCGGGCACAGGCACTCGCGCGTCAGCGTCATGTCGAGCGCCGCGCTGCACACCGGCTTGAAACCCAGCAACTGCGGGTACAGGTTGATCGGGGACAGCGTCCCGGAGGTTATGAACACGCTGTTGAACTTATCGAACACGGGCGCGATGGCGTACGAGGCGTCCAGGCACGTCAGCTGGAACACCGGGTCCGGTATGTTCGGATACCTCTCGTCGTAGGGCTCCAGGATCAACGCAAACCCCTTCTCGTACGTCCCCACAAGCGTGGCGAAATCGCAGATGAGCGATATGGCGCTGAAGTCGTCGGTGTCCACAACCTCCAGCGTCTTCAGCAGCGACGTGATGCGATCGTAGCAGAACTTGAGCGTCTTGCCGTCGATCGCCGCCGTCTGCTGAAGGTGCGCCAAAAACGCAATCGGCGTCTCTTGCTCCACGGAGCCGCCCCGCATCCGCTGCTTGAGGTACTCGACGAAGCGTCTCAGGAACGCGATGAAGTGCTCCGCGCGTCGTATGTTACCCGGCACCGCCTCACGCAGGATGTCCTCGGATATCACGGGATTCGCGATGAGCTGGTCGCTCCGAGCCCTGTCGAGCACGCCCTGCTGCGCCAAGCCGTTCACCAGCCGAGTGTACTCCTCCCGAAGCCTCCGCTCGTCGTGCGCCTTGACGTGCTCGATGCGCTGCGTCAGCTGCGCGATGTTTCGGCTCGCGCCGTCCAGCGTCTGCTGCCTCAAGTTCACGCTCAGCGCCTCGATGCACACGTTATCGATGTTATGCGCCTCGTCGAAGACCACGACGCACTCCCTCTCCAACTCCCGCGACACCATGTTGGCAACCTTGGGATCCAGCAGGTACTGGTAGTTGTACACCACGACGTTGGCGTAGGTGATCATGTGCCGCGCGAGAAAGTACGGGCACCAGCCCTTCTTACGCCCGAAGTCCCTCAGGTCCGCCAGGGTGTAGACTCCCGGCGGGAGAATCGCGTTGGGTCCCTCCTTTTCGTAATCTTCAAAGAACTCGCAGAGCTCCGGGGCGTTCTCGGGCGCCTCCTCCTCGTTCGCCAGCGCCGCCATGTGCTTATCCCTCACCCACGACGCCGTGAGCCGGCGGCACCGCGCGTCGACGCTCTCCCTGCTGCCCTCATCGGCCACCTTGGGGTGGATGCACATGTTTTTCCTGGACGACAGGCCGAGCGCCATGATCTGCGAAGCCTTGCCGACGTGCTTCTCGCGGTACGCCTGCAGGTTCCGCAGCTCCGCGAGCACCTTCTCCATCTCCGGCACGGTGCGGGTGCAGTAGATGAGCTTGCCGCACTCCGGGTTCTGGAGCTGGTAGGAGGTGATGAGCGAGAGGCACGTGATGGTCTTGCCGGTGCCCGTGGGCATCTCGAGGCACCCGTGGCCCTTCGCGTCGAGCGCGCGCTTCAGCTCGAGCATGTATCGGTACTGCTCGGGGTACAGGTACTCGTACGGGAAGTAGACCGTCAGGCCCTCGAGGTTGAAGATCATGGCGGCCTATCCCACTCCCTTCGATACGGTGACCCTCTCCCGCGCTTCTCCGTGCGCAATTCCTCGGTGACGTCGCGATTCCCCGGCGTGTGGTGGGTGCCGAGACGGGTCGCGGTCGGCGCCTCCTCCTCGCCCGCTCCCGGCGCTTCGGTCGACGCCGAGCCGAGACCGCGGACGATGAAACGCGAGTGGACGTCCTCTCGCGCGGGATCCCGTCCAGCCCCGGGATCACAGCCTACCCGCGCGCCGCGCCTCTCACGATGGGGCGCCCTATCATAAATAACCCCGTGCCCGAGAAGCCCTCGGCTCGGCCGTGGCGTTTTCCGCGGGGTAACACTATCGGGATTGTCGGAAGCCCGAGGGACACTTGACACGCACGACGGCGGCCCGCGTAGTAGTCGACATGGCGTCCACGTTCGCCGTCGGATTCGCCGCGAGCCCGGCGCTGAGGCCCCGCGCCCGTCCGACGACCGACCGCGCGACATTCCGCGCGGTCCCGCCGACGACGACCCGCGCGCAGCCCGTCATTGGGATGATCGTCCGAAACCCATCCGCCTCCCGACCGCGACTCGGTGGCCTACCCGCGGGCCGCGACGTCTCGTGCGCCGCGGCGCCCGTCGGGTACGGGTACGGGTACGGGTACGGGTACGGGTACGGGTACGGATACGCGTACGGCGAGGGACCGGATCCGACCCTGGGGGGCAAGGGATCGGGCACGACGAGGGCATCCGCGTCGGACTCCCAGGCGGCATCCGCCCAATCCACCCCGGAGGAGCCGGCCGCCGCCGCCGCCGCCGCCGCCGTACAAACTCCCGCCCCCGCGCCCGCCCAAGAAGGAGCGACTCCCAAGAAGGAGATGGACGCGTTCCCGATGACCGGTGTCGCGCAGGCGGTCCCGGCGGCCCCCGCCAAGAAGAAGCGCCCGAGCAGGCCGTTCATCCCCGCGCTCGATTCGACCCGATTCTTCCTCATCTCCTACATCGCCGTCGGGCACTTCATCGCGTGCTGCACCAAGAACCCGCTCGCGCTCGCGCTGCTGTCCCAGGTCAACGTCGTCGTCGGCGCCTTCTTCGTCCTCTCCGGCTACGTCGTCGCGTACACGTGCACGGAGCTGGGCAAATACGAGGCGTCGGCGAGGATCAAACCGGCGCCGCAGTTCGTGATGTCGCGGATCATGGGATACTACCCGCTGTACCTCCTGGCGCAAATCGCGTTCGCGCCGGTGTTTTTGTTCGCGGACGTGACGTACAACGGCCCAATCGCCGCGGCGTGGCACGGATTGCTGACCACGACGCTGTCGCAGGCGTGGTTCCCGGCGCACGCCGAGCTCTGGAACGCGCCCACGTGGTTTCTATCGGCGCTCACCTTTGCCACGGTGTGCCTCCCCTTCGCGCTTCCCGCGATCGCGAGTTGGCGCAGGAGGGGACTCAAACGGGCGATGTGGATCCTCACCGCGGTGTCCGTGCTCGCGAAAGTGGCGTACTCGTACGACACGAACGGGTGGTTCTTCATGGAGGGCACGATGTCGCCTCGGTCGCACCCGAGCTGGCTGTTCTGGAACTCGATCCGATTCTCGCCCTTCGCGGCGCTCGTGGAGATTCTCATCGGGTGCGTCGCCGCGAGGCTCGTGATGGTCAAGGAGTGCAAGGCGGAGGACGACCCCGACGGCGTCGGCGCGAGCGACGCCGCCAAGCTGGTGCTGGGCGGGTCGAACGGCTCCGTCGCGCAGTCGCCGGCGATCCCGGCGCTGGGGATGGCGGCTGTAATCGTCGCGAGGGCTCTCGGGTGGCTGCGTCTGAACGACGCCCTGACCCGCGGGTTGATCTTCATCCCGCTGTTCACCGCGTTCGTCATGCGCGTGCACAGGCAGACGGTGTACGCGGATCTTCCCAACGCGAACCGGCCGGGATACAACTCCTTCTCGAAGGCGCTGGGCGCCAAGTGGCTTACGTACCTCGGCGCCGTCTCCTTCCCGATTTACATCCTGCACGGCCCCATCGGCCAGATCTTCTACAAGCGCGTGGTGGCGCAGAAACTGTGGGGTAAGGTGTTCACCGCCGATCCGTGGTTCTTCCCGGTGTACCTGGCCATCGTGCTGGCGTCCGCGGCGCTGACGCACGAGCTGTTCATGAAGAACAAGGACGTCCAGGTGTGGTTCCAGGCCAAGGGGCGGGAGCTCGCGGCGCTGTTCTGATCTCGAGCGCGGCGCGATGGCTTCGTCCACGCTTAGCAGCGACTTGTAAATTGTCTTCCGAGACGGTTCGTCCTGTTCTCGTCACCGGACGTTCGCGCGACGCCTCGCCCGGATGCTCGGTCCTACTACTGGGGATGCTCGGTC
>Ga0181573_10000233_pt1 | contig 58567 bp, 36 predicted proteins | sample 101ome_25_FD_148643 | JGI IMG/M metagenome (GOLD analysis project Ga0181573, IMG submission 148643) | Coastal salt marsh microbial communities from the Groves Creek Marsh, Skidaway Island, Georgia - 101409BT metaG (spades assembly) | ecosystem: Environmental > Aquatic > Marine > Intertidal zone...
GATCGGTCGTAGTGAAGACGTCTTCATGCCCATGTTTTATTTTTTGTGTGTGTGTTTTCGTGCGTAGGGTTTAGCGTCATCCGTTCGTGTGGGAACGATGGAACGATGGAACGATGGAACGATGGATGACGACGGCGCGGGAGCGAGAGACGCGCGCGTGTTCGACGACGATGGTGATGACGATGACGATGGTGACGCCGATGACGACGCGCGCGAACGTGGGTGGCCGACGCGGGACGCGCGCGCGAGGTGCGCGACCGTGGTTCTCGTCCGTGCGCTCGAGCGCCACCGCGATGCGGCGATCGGGGACGACGGCGCGCGCGACGGCGGCGGACGCGCCGCCCGCGCTCCCGTTCCGCGTCGGGCACGGGTTCGATTTACACCGTCTCGAGAGCGTGGACGAGTTTCCCGATCTCAAGCTCATCATCGGTGGGATCGAGATTCCGCACGATCGAGGGTGCGTGGCGCACAGCGACGGCGACGTGTTGATGCACTGCGTCGTGGACGCCATCACGGGGGCGTTGGGGTTACCGGACATCGGACAGTTGTTCCCAGACACGGATCCGAAGTGGAAGGGGCAGACGAGCGATGTGTTCGTGAAGGAGGCGGTGCGGTTGATGAAGCTCGAGGGGTACTCGATCGGGAATCTCGACTGCACGCTCATCGCGCAGCGACCGAAGATTTCTCCGCACAAGGATAATATTCGGGCGAATGTGGCCGAGGTTTTGGGCGTGCACGAGTCCGTGGTGAACGTCAAGGCGAAGACGCACGAAAAGGTGGATTCGTTGGGGGAGAATCGGAGCATCGCGTGCCACACCGTCGTCATGTTGATTCGCGACTGATGAGTCGTCGTCGTCGTCGAGATTGATTGTTTGTTTTAATAAAGAGAGAGAGAGCGTGTGTTACGTTTGTTTGTTTGTGTGTTTGTTTGTGTGTTTGTGTGTTTGTTTGTGTGTTTGTTTGTTTGTGTGTGTGTTTGTTTGTGTGTTTGTGTGTTTGTTGCGTGCGAGGACATATCGTACAAAAATTACAGCTAGTGTATACAGATCTTTACGGAGGGCTGAGGATACGGTGTGACGAGTGTGACGAATGCGACCGCGACCGTGACCGCGACCGCGACCGTGACCGCCGGAGCGCTCGCTCACTCGACTCCGGCGATGTACGACTCGAGGTGATGGATTTCGCTTCTCGATTCGGCGAGCAACGTCTTCAACACTTCGCCGATGCTCACGACGCCGAGCACGCGAGGTTTGATCGGTCGTCCATTCATCGGATCGATGCCTTCGCTCGCGATGACGGGAACGTGTCGTAAACGATGTTTCGTCATCGTCTCCATCGCCGCCAAGACGGAATCCGACGGCGACACGCACACCAATCTCGCCGAGGACGTCGTCGACGCGTCTCGAAACGACGTCATCACGTCCCGAACCGTCGTCGAGACGTCCACGACGCCTCTCGCGACCGCATTCAGGTAATCACGCTCAGAAATGATACCGATTATGGCATCATTCGCCGCCGATAGCGCCAATTCTTCCTCTGTGATGACCCCCGAGCGATCCGCGTCGAGCGCGTCTCGATCCATCACCACGAGCGCCGACAAATCCGTGAGATACATTTGACGCAATCCATCGCTCAACTTTGCCGCTCCGTCGATCCAGTGCGATCTCCCGAACGCCGTGTGCGAATGGTTCGTGGAATCGAGGATATCCTTGACGACGGCGCAGTGAAACACCGCGTAGTGCGCCGCCGACGGGTGCTGCGTTCGACATCGCCTCGCCGCCTGCGCGAGCACGTCTCGGCACAGACACGTCGACGACTCGTGCGAATCATTCACCGCGCGAGACGCGTCGACGGGTCCGTCGGCGGCACGCGCACGTTCACGCGTGCGTTCAATCATCTTCGCTCGCATCGTCTCGGTCGTCCCCGACATCGCGCCGTCCGCGCTCGACGCGCTCGTCGTCGTCGCGCCCCGGACACCCATCGCGTCGTAACGGTGTCGACGCGCGAGGAGACACCGCGTCGTCTCGCGTCGCAGCAGCATGTCGATCGAGATCGCGGTCGCGCCGAATGGACGAGGAAAAAATCACCGATCGATCGTCGTCGCGCGCGAGGGATCGCGCGCGTCGCGCCGTGGGCGTCGACGCCCGACGGGTGGATTCGTTCTCTCGGTCACCGCGTGGGCTAAACCCTCGAGTGCGCGTGTATGTATGTGTCCATGGGTACAGGACCTTTCACAGAGACACGAGTGTCCCGTGTATGTGTCGGGTGTCCGGTAAACGATGGATCGTCTCGTGGCGTGGTCGTGGGTGCGTCCAGCGGTCGTATTGAGTGCGTGTGAAACGGTAGACGGTCGTCAAGCGCGGACGCGTCGTGAAGATAAAAACAGGGGGCGACGCGGCCTCGGTGGTCATCTGACGACGTCCGCGACGTCCGCGGCGACGACGAGACGATGTGCGCGAAGGCGTTCGTCGCGTCGACGGCGGCGTCGGTGAGGATCGAACGCGCGCGCGCGCGTCGCGTCGTCGCGCGGTCGCGCGCGCGGTGGACGCGTCCGTCGTCGTCGTCGACGACGAGAGGTTGTGGATATCGACGCGCGCGGGGTGCGCCGTCGTCATCGACGACGGCGACGCGCGCGTTCCTCGATCGACGTCGGGACGGTGGCGTCGAACGCGATGCGTCCTCGTCCTCGTCGGCGTCGGCGACGCTGTTCGCGAACGCGAAACGCGCCGAGGTGCGCATCCCTGGATTCGTCGTCTTCGTCGACGTCGCCGACGCGACGACGGCGCGAGGCGAACGCGCGGTGGACGCGGCGTTACGCGCGGGGGCGACGATCGTGGTGCTTCGAATCGGGGGGGACGCGGCGGAGGGGATGAGTGGGAAGAAGCTGTACGAGGCGGCGGCGGCGATGAAGACGCTCGTGCGGGGACGCGCGCGCGTGTTGGTGGCGGATAGGACGGATATCGCGGCGAGCGCCGAGTTGGACGGAGTGGTGCTCACGGACGATGGTGTGCCGACGGTGGTGGCGAGGAAGGCGCTCTCGGAGACGGCACTCGTGGTGCACGAGAGCGAAAACGCGGAGGAGGCGGAGAAGGCGTCCAAAGAGGGGGCGGATTTACTCCTCGTGCGCGACGTCGGCGTCTTGGACTCCATTCGAGAGCGGGTGAGCGTGCCCATCTTCGTCGACGCGCGCGACGGCGTCTCGGGGTTGATCGCGGACGGTGGAGCGGCGATTTTGGAAGAATTCGCGGCGAAGGGTGCGAACGGGGTGACGATTCGCGAGCTCGTCGGCGTCGAGGCGAGCGAGGATGAAGGGAACGTCGCCGCCGCGGTGGAGGCGGCGGCGCGCGCGTTGAGACAGAGCGACGACAAGCTGGAGACGACGAACGGGATCGAGACGCCGAGCGAGAAGAGGGAGTCGACGCAAGTTGAACTCGTCAGCTCGAGCGTCGAGGAGACGCTCGAGCGCGAGCGCGAGCTCATGAATCAAATCCTCGACTTTTTGCGCGCTAACTGTTCGGATTTGGATGAAATTAAACTTCTCGCCGAGGCGCAAAAGGGATTGGCAGAGTTGTTCCTCGTCGTCATATGCGGTGAATTCAACGCCGGGAAATCGTCCGTGATCAACGCCATGCTCGGTGATAAGTTTGTCGCCGAAGGGATCCTTCCGACGACGAATGAGATCGCCATGCTTCGGTACGGCGCGAGAAAGTCGCGAGAACAAACAGAGGACGGCTTCTTCAACGTCGATCTACCGGCGGAGCTTTTGAAGCAAGTGAGCATCGTCGACACCCCGGGGACGAACGTCATTTTGCAGCGACAACAGCAACTCACGGAAGAATTCGTGCCGAGAGCCGATTTGGTGCTCTTCGTGCTCTCCGCCGACCGTCCGATGACGGAGAGCGAGATTAAATTCTTGACGTACATTCGAAAGTGGGGTAAAAAGGTTGTCTTCGTCGTCAATAAAATAGATTTGCTCGATCGCAACGACGTCGGCGAGGTGGCACAATTCGTCAAGGATAACGCCATGCGTTTACTCGGCGTGACGGATCCCGCGGTGCTTCCCGTCAGCTCGAGAAACGCACTCAAGGCGAAAAAGGCGAGACGCGACTACGCCGACTCTCCGGAATTCATCGAGAGCGGTTTCGCCGAGTTTGAAGAGTACGTTATGTCCTTCTTGGGCGGTTCGGGCGAGCGCGCGGGCGAAGCGCTGCGTCTCAAGCTGTCCACGCCTCTGAACGTCAGCGATTTGCTCCTCAACGCGGCGGAACAAATTCTCCTCAGCGAGGATGACGCGGCGACGGAGGAGTTATCCATGGCCGTCGGAGTGAAGGATCAGATGGAGGGCTATCGCGTGGAGATGACAGCCGACGCCGCCGCGCAGCGCAAGGCGGCGCGTCAAGTCGTTGAAACCGTCGTCAAGCGCGCCGAAGCGATCGTCGACGATAACCTGCGCGTGTCCAACGCCGCGTCGCTGTTCACCACGTACGTGCTTGGCTCGGACGCGAGCGGGGTGGAGGCGAGATATAAATCCACGGTTCTCGGCGATGCTGAGGAAGAACTCAGCGTCGCGGTGGATGAATTCTCCGCGTGGTTGAAGCGCAACAACGACGCGCAGTTGGACGCGTACGCCGAAGCCTTGAAGGCGCGCGGTTTCGACGCCTCCCTCGCCGACGCGAAGGACGCCGTCGCCTCGAGCGAAAAGACGTCGAGCGCGGTGGCTGAGAGCTTTGACCACGACTCGGCGGCGAAACTCCTCGACGACGCGATCCGAAAAGCGGTCAACTCCACAATCGGTTCAGCAGGTGGTGCGTTCGTCATCGCCTTCTTCGCCACCGGTTTCATGAACTCCTTCTCCGAGGATGTCTTGACGTATGCGCTCGCCCTCGCCGGCGCGTACATCTCCGTCCTCTCTCTCCCGCTCAAGCGCGTCGAGACGAAATCAAAGATCCGCAAGACCGCCGAAGCCTTCTTGACCGAACTCGAGGAAGCGTTGGAGAAGGAGTGCACCGACGAAGTCGGCAGAGTGATTCAAAAAATCACGACGATGTGCGCTCCGTGGGAAGCCGCCGCCCGCGCCGAATCCGCCCGCGTCTCCGACTGTCTCGACCGTCGCCGTTCGCTCAAGTCGGATCTCGCCGACCTCACCCGCGATGTCGCCAATCTTTAGCACTCACGCGCGCGCGCATTCATTTGTATTCTCCACGAAGATTAATCTCGCCGAGGACGCCTCGCTGCTCCGAGCGCCAACCACCCTTTTCCCACAGGTTTGCGCCCGCGTCCCGCTGGTTCGCACACCGTCGCGCGCGGTGCGCGTCGTCGTCGTCGACCGCGCTCGACGTCGAGAGACTTTCACAGTCGACGTTCGGTCGCGCGTTCGCGCCGCCGCGCGTTCGAGGCGCCGCGCCGCGCGCGCATGCATCGCGAGAGGGCGTCGGCCGCCGCGCGAGCCCGACCGACGACCGACGCGTCGAAACCGCGCGCGTTCGCGGCGCTCGCGCTCGGCGGTGCGGCCGACGGCGCGGTCGCGGATAGGCGCGTGCGGTTCGTGCGCGCGAGACGGGAGGATCGACCGTTGGTGGACGAGGAGGCGCTTCGACACGTGGTGACGCTGAACGGCGAGGAGGAGGAGGACGAGAGTCGACGCGAGGTCGACATGTCCGACGCGCGAGCGGGCGTGCGAGGCATGAGCACGAGGGGAAAAGATAGGGGAGATGATTTATACGACACCGCGGACGTGCACATGAAGTGGACCTCGGCGAGACGCGCGGGGGCGGGATTGGCCAACCTGGGGAACACGTGCTTTCTCAATTCAGTGTTGGCGTGTCTGACGCAAACGCCCGCGCTCGCGCATTTCGCGCTCAACGGTGAGCATAAAAAGTACAAGTCCAGTGGTTCGTTCAACGCGCTGTATGAGATCGGAGAACACGTCGCTCGCGCATTGAATTCGAGCGGTCGGACCATCGCTCCGGTGGCTTTTGTGAAGAATTTGCGAGCGCTGTCCAAGACTTTCAGAAAGGGTAGACAGGAGGACGCGCACGAGTTGGCGCGATGTCTCTTGGACGCGATGCACAAGAAGAGCGTAGAGATAGTTAAGCCTAAGATATCGCCGAATTCAGCGCGAGCGGAGACGAGCTTTGTGTGGAAGGTGTTCGGCGGCAAACTTCGAAGCCAAGTCAACTGCAAGACGTGTGGCAGAAATAGCGAGACCTTCGACCCATTTTTGGATTTATCTTTAGAGGTAGGACGCGCCAAGAGCGTTCTTGGGGCGTTTAAGCTGTTCACGCAGGCAGAGGTCCTCGACGGCGATAATAAGTATAGGTGCGAGGGGAAGAGCGCGAACGCAAAGAGTCACCTCACCAAGGCATCAAAGCAGTTCACCGTGCACGAGCCGCCCAACGTGCTCGCCCTTCAATTGAAACGCTTCGCATACGTGCCGTTCGGCCGAGGTAAGCTCAGTCATTTCGTCGAGTACCCGTTGGAGCTCGACATCACGCCGTATCTTTCGGATGAAAGTCACGGGAGTAAGGGCAAAGCCGTGTACGATTTATACGGAGTTCTCGTCCACGCCGGAAATAGCTCAAACAGTGGACATTACTATTGTTTCGCAAAGACCGCCACGGGCACGTGGTGCGAGATGGACGATGAAGTCATCAGCCCCGTGAGCGAAAAAGTCGTCTTAAAGCAACAGGCGTATTTGCTCTTCTACGCGCGAAGAAACGCGCCGGGGACGTTTGAAGTGTTGTGCAAAAACGTCCCGGACGGCGAAAGGGTGCAAAAACAAAAGGGTGTCGAGAAGCAGAAGAAGGTTGTGCCCGAAAAACGCAAAGAAGAAGTGGAACGGGAACCTCCCAAACCGGCCAAGAAAAAGCTCGTCGTCAAGGAGAAGCCAAAGTTGGTCGCCAAAAAGAGCGAAGACGAGGAGGAAAAGAAGGAGAAGGCGCCGAAACCTCCCGCGAGGGACGAGTTGGAAAAGGACGCATCACCACGCGTCAAGACTCCGAAATCGTCGTCTTCGAAGAAAACGAAATCGTCTTCGCTGTCGCCGCCTCTGTCAATCGGGAAGGGAATCCGCTTGCGAGGCGTGCGAAGCAAGTCGCCCTCCGTGCGCAGCGCGTTCGACGCGGCGACACGAGCGCTCCTGTACCGTCGGTTGAGGCGATTGAGCAACAGCGTCGGCGTCACGCTCGAGGACATTCCCGAAGTTTCGCTCGATTCCCCGATACGAACGAGAAACAGACCGAAACACGACGGCGGGGACGACGATGACGACGATGACGATGACGACGACGCACGGGAAGCCGCCGCAGTGCGGGACTGGATGAACAAACCGTCGCGATCGGCAAAGTGGGACGACGACGACGAAAATGCCGCGAATGACGAACGAAACCGTTCCAAAAAGCGAGGCAAGGGCGACGCGACCGGTGTCAAGTCGTACTTGAAGTCGAAACGCGCCAAGCGCGAATACGACGAGTTTGACGAGGAATACGACCGCGGCAAGATTCCAAAGCACAAACGCAGGAAAATGCGAGATGCCGCGCCGCCTCTCCCCAAGAGAGGTTCCAGCAACCCGTTCCAGCGTCGTCAATCCGCCAAACGTCGTTGATTCTCTCTCATTTCTTAGCTACAACCTGTGAGTATGATTTTTACAACGACGCGACGCCGACATCCCTATTAATTCGTCTCCATCTCGTCCACCCCCGCGCCCGCGTCGTCCTCGAGTCCCAACAGCGACGCCTCTCGTTCGCACATCGCGCGCATCTCGTCCAATTCGGCCACGTACTGCTTCACCGCTCCCTCCAACAGCGCCTGCGACCGTTTCCTCTCCGCCGGTCCTCTCGCCTCCGACGCGAGGGCGAGCGTCCTCGCCACGACGTCGAACGCGCGCGTCGCCGCCGAGTCCTCGATCGTCGCCACCGTCGTCGTCGTCGTCGTCGTCGCGTTCGCGTCCGCGTCCGCGGGCGTCGTCGTCTCCGCCATCGTCCCGCCGCGCGCGTCGATCTCTAAAGTCACGTCACTCTTTCGCACGACTCGCACCCGCGCGCGACGCGCGACGCGCGACGCGCGCCGACCGTCGTCCGAGACGCGCGAGACACACGCGCTCTCGCGTCGCGTTCGATCGGTGATCGACGATCGACCGCGACGACGACGTCGAGGCGCGCGAACGGTTCGGAACGCGATTACCGCTACCGCGGTGGCCGAGTCGCGACGTTCGGTCGTCGCGCGCGATGACGGAGCGCGCGAGCGTCGCCGCGATCGCGATGACGACGACGCAGACGTACCGTCGAAGCGCGCCCGCGAGGACGCGTCGGGGACGCGCGCGTCGCGGGTGGGCGTGGGCGAGAGGGAAGCGGTCGAGGAGCGCGGCGACGACGCTCGCGGCGTTGGCGCTGTGGTTCGCGTTCGCGCGAGGCGGGCGCCGAACGCCGACCGAGGCGATGTCTGCGGACGTGCCGACGTTGTCTCGTCGTGACGACGACGCGCGTCGCGATGGCGTCGTGGAGACATCGGACGACGTCGGCGTCGGCGTCGTCGAGGACGAGGCGCCTCGTAAGATGCGACGAGACGACGTGCTTCGATGCGACGCGTTGACGAAGGAGTGGGTGGAGAGACAGCGACAAGCGCACGCGGCGCGAACGGGAGGGGGCGATGAGGCGGAAAAACGACGCGCGTTGGATTTTCTATATTTTTTACACGTGCCGAGAACGGCTGGAAGGAGCTTTCATTGGTGTTTTTTAAAGCCGGCGTTCGAGCAGAACGCGCTGTGTGGGAATCATTACATGGGGGTGAAGATGAATCCGAAAGATCCGAAGTGTCACTTTTTAGCCACGCACGACGATTATAGTCTCGTCGAGCGTTTCCGCGAGCAGCCGAGGGTGGTGACGATGTTGAGAAAGCCGTCCTCGCGAGCGCTCTCGTCGTACGAATTCAGCATAGAAGTGGCGGCGAGAAGTTTCGGGGTGGAGCCGAACGCGAAGCGCGTGAAAACTCGCGAGGTGTGGCCGTGGAACGTGCTCACGCGGCACATGGACGCGTTACTTCGAGATTATGACGGGATGATCAGGAAGGATAAGAGTCAAAAGGTGTCGATATCCAACGTGTACGAAAACAAATTGTACACGCCCTTTGAGGATTGGGCCGAAATGCAAATGGTGCACGACGACATTCATAACGGGCAATTTTTGCAAGTATTAGGCTTGACCAACAACACCGACGAGCGCGTCGAACCGAACGCAGAAGAATTGCGTAAGTGTGCCCTCTGGCGAGGCACCAAGGCGTCCAAAACGCTCATGGATTACGCGAAAGAAAGGCTGGAGAAAGAGATCGATGTCGTCGTGCTTCACGAGCGTCTGGATGAATCCATAGAATTAGCGGCGCACGACTTAAACTTACCGCTGGACGGTCAGGCTCATATCGTCAATCCGGCGAATATAGATAGGGATTTGCTGCAGAAGAGAATCAAAAGGCTCACGTCGTCGGAGCGCCGCGGCGACGTGTCAGAGGTTGTGGGATTCGTTTTTAGATTCAACAGATTGACGAGGAAAGATTTAAACGACAAAGCTTTCAGAGAACGGTACGTGTCCGTGCTCTCGGAAGGCGTAGCGATGAAGTGCGGGGTATCGCAGGATAAAGTTGAGGTGTGGCCGCTGGACATCGACGGCGACTGGGGCCGACAGTACGAAGGGTTTCACACGCTCACGGTCACGTACTCTGAAGAATCCAAAGACGATGACGCTTACGACGACATGGTCGTCAACGCGGATGCTCTGTTTGAGGTGCTCCAAAAAGGAACTGTGTTTGAGGTGGTCATCCAGCCCAACGTAAAGGCGGATGAAACGTACGGCGACTTTGAATTGAGCGCGTTTGGACGCGGATCCACCGACGGAAAAACGGTCATGAAGCTGTCCAAACCCGTGAATCGAACGCTTGGCGAACAATATAGAGTGTGCGAGGCGACACAGCTCCGCAAGTACGGCCGCTTGCGACAAAACGCTCTCAAGCACATTGAGGAACGCATCGACGGTTCCTACGAAACCTTCAGCTCGGAAGCGAGAAAACGCATTCCACGGCGAGTCATCGATCGCGTGGACGAGCTCAACTTTCTCGACTACGAGCTCTGGGCCTTCGCCAACAAACTATTCGACGAGCGCATGGCTCGTCTCAAAAACTCCCCCGACGGGTTTCCCTCGCTTCCCGAGCGTCTCGCGACGGACTAGCCCGCCGCTCCGCCGCAGACGTCGTCGCACCCATTAGCCTTGCAACGCACAACGCATAGCGCGCAGAAAACACCTCGACGACATCGCGCGCCGCGATCGACGACGTCCGCGCTCCCGCTCGCGCGTCGCCGACGCCGGTTCCGGCGGCGTCTCGGCCAAGCTCTGACTAGATACCGAATGTCCGATTTTCCCCACGACTTTACCTTTTCCGGGTATGGATAACGGCGAACCACATCGCGTCGCCACACGCGAGCGCCGCACAGGGCCCGCACGAGCGATCGACGAGCGCGTCGGCAACCTCTCCGCAGAGGTCTCCTCGCGCTTTCGTTTCGGTTCACACGCTCTCGACGCGCAAGCAGTCGTCGCGCGCGAATCTGGTCTGTTGTGTGGACGAGGACGCGCCGAATCGTTCGACGGTCGTCACCGCGCGCGTTCGGACGCTCGCGGCGTGAAAACGCGCGAGAAACATGTCGACACAAATGGTCGGCGTTACGGCGCCGTCGCGCGTCTCGATGCGAGGCGTGCGCGCGCAACGAGACGCGCGAGTGAATTCGACGAGGAGACGGGCGACGGGGACGCCGAAGACGCCGCGCTTGGCGACGCTCACGACGACGCGCGCCGTCTCGGCGACGAACGAACAGCGCGATTCGAATGAAATGGATCGTCTTCGCGCGGAATTGGGCGAGCTCGAGACGAAACTGCGCGTGATGTTGTCGCCGTCGGAGAACGGCGACGCGCCGAGAGCGGCGGACGTCCGCGCGCTGCGAGGCGAAATTTCCGCGTTGAAGAGCGAGATTCGCGCGCGCGAGGCGTTTGGAACGATCGATGCGAGCACGTCGTCGAAAGTGCCGAAGATGCAGGTGCAAAAGTTTGCGCCCGCCGAGGTGGACGCGGAGGAGGAGGAGATGTTACGAGAGATTGAAGAGTTGGAGCGGGAGAGAGACATGTTGCTGCAACTGCGCGCGCTCGAGGAGGAAAACGAACGGTTGAGAAAGGAAAAGGGAGATAAGGCGTCCAAGATGAAGAGCCGAGAGAGGCAGGCTGCGGCCGACGCCAAAGCCGCCGCTGAGGCGAAAGCCGCGGCCGACGCCAAGGCTGCCAAGGCTGCAGCCGAGGCCAAGGCTGTGGCCGAGGCGAAGGTTGCAGCCGACGCCAAAGCCGCCGCTGAGGCGAAAGCCGCGGCCGACGCCAAAGCCGCCGCTGAGGCGAAAGCCGCGGCCGACGCCAAAGCCGCCGCTGAGGCGAAAGCCGCGGCCGACGCCAAAGCCGCGTCTGCGGATAACCCAGCCACCTCAAAGCTCCTGAAGCGTTCCGTGTCTCTGCGAACCCCCGAGGAAAAAGCCGCGGTTTTGGAGGAACTCAAAGCCGAGGCTCGAGCGCGAGTGAGAGCCGAAGTCGAGGCGAAGTTGGCTGATTTGAGAGCTCGCAACATTCTGAGCGCAGACGTCAAGACGACGCCCGAGTTGATGCAGACCGTCATCAACGAGTCCAAACCGGGATCGACGCTCGTAGACATCGTCGAGGAAATAAAATCTGCGGATGAGGAGCGCACCGCGGCGGAGGTGCGCGCGCTCGCCGCGGAGGAGACGGAGGCGCGATTCATGGCTGCGCGACGGGAGGAGAGCGATTCGAACGAGCCTGTTGAAAACGTCGAGGCCGATGTCTACGATGTCACCGACGTCAATCTCGGCGACTCGAGCGCCGCCGAAGAAGAAGCGCGCGCAGAAGCTGTCGCCGCGGCGGAGGCTGAAGCCGAGGCGCAGCAGCGCGCAAAGGCAGAGGCTGAAGCCGCCGCGAAAGCCGCCGCCGAAGAAGAAGCGCGCGCAGAAGCTGTCGCCGCGGCGGATGCTGAAGCGAAGGCGCAGCAGCGCGCAAAGGCAGAGGCTGAAGCCGCTGCGAAAACCGCCGTCGAAGCCGCCGCAGCCGCCGAGCTCAAGGCGAAAGAGATGGCCGTCGCGGCTGCCGAAGCGAAGGTGAAAGCCGCCGCGGTGGCTGAGATCACCCTTGAAGCACAGGCGAACACTGTCGACGATGCCAAGGATGACGTCGACGTGGCCCTCGACGAGAGATTTCGCATGGAGCGAGAGTTGGCTGATGAAATCAGAGCCGCGTACAAGGAGGCGAGCGAACTCGCGGCGGCCATTCCGTTGGCTGGTAAGGATTGGGAGACCGCTCTGGGCGAAAGCTCGGCGCAGTTCGATGGAGTCACCAAGCACTTGGATGGTGTCTCTCCGAAGGATGATGGTTTGTGGACTTTGAATCCGGCGGAACCCATCCCGGGTATGCCGGTGACGGTGCGATACTGTCCCACGAATAGACCTCTACAGGGTAAAAGTGACATTTTCTTGCACTACGGTTCGAACAACTGGAACAACGCCGGAAAAGTTCAGATGCAAAGCGCCGCCGACGGATTCTTCGCCGCGACGATTGACGTCCCGGTCACGGCGACCGTGTTGGACGTCGTCTTTAGCGACGGCCAAGGTTCCTACGACAACGCCGACAAGGCTGATTTCCACGCGCCAGTTTGCAACGCATTGGAAAAGCTCGAAATATCCAGAATGAGCGTAGTTCTGGAACGCTTCGAGGAGCTCACCGGCGCGCGTCACGCCAAGGAAGAAGCCGACAAGTTGAAAAACGCAAAGCGCGCGGCGGCGAAGGCGGAAGCGAAGGCGAAGGCGCAAGAGGTGACGTTGAAGCAGCGCGAGCACGTGCTCTTCACGAACCCGACGAAACTTGAGGCGGGCAAGTCGATGAAACTGTACTATAATCCTCAGAACACCTGCCTCAACGGCTCGGAAAGAATCTTCGTCGTCGGGAGCTGGAATAGATGGTCGCACGAAGAGACGTTCAAACTCCCCATGTCGGAGGTACTCATCAACGGAGAAAAACGCATGGAAGTTGAACTGACCGTACCGACGGATGTGTACATCATGGATTTCGTCTTCAGCAACGGTTTACACGACGGCGCGCAGTACGACAACCGCAATAATATGGATTATCACATTCCCGTCGTCGGCGGTAAGGATGCCGCCGGCGCGCCGATTGAAGAGAAACCTCTCCACGTTATGAGCGTGAGCGTAGAGATGGCTCCCATCGCCAAGGTCGGGGGTCTCGCAGACGTCGTCACGTCTCTCGGTCTCGCCGTGCAGGCTGAGGGACACAAGGTTGAGGTGGTACTTCCCAAGTTTGACGTCATCAAGTACGATCTCATCGAAGATTTCAAAGAGGAGGAGGGATTCCATTGGGGTGGATGCTACAACCACGTCTTCAGCGGCACCGTGGAGGGAGTCAAGACGTTCTTCATCGATCCCGAAAACGGCATGTTCAACGTGGGTATGATTTACGGCACCGATTATCTGCCCATTCCGATGACGGATTCCGAAAGATTTGGATTCTTCAGTCGCGCGGCTTTGGAGTGGATGTTGCAAAGCGGACGCCAACCGGACATCATTCACTGCCACGATTGGCAGACGGCTCCGGTCGCGAAGGCGTACTGGGAGGATTATCATAACTACGGTATGTCCAATCCCAGAATCGTCTTCACCATCCACAACCTCGATTTTGGTCAAGGTTTGATTCGCGAGGCGATGGATTACTCGCAAATTGGTACAACGGTGTCGAAAACGTACGCGCAGGAGATTTCCGGCCACGATTCCATCTCTCACCAGCTCTCAAAGTTCTACGGTGTGGTTAACGGAATCGATCCCGACATCTGGGATCCGCTCGACGACAAATGCTTGCCGATCTCGTTTGACGCGAGCAACGTCGTCGAAGGCAAGGCGGCGTGCCGTGCGGCGCTCTGCGCTCGAAGCAACATCCCAAACCGACCCGATGTTCCGATCATCGGCGTGGTCACGCGCTTGACGCACCAGAAAGGTATTCATCTCATCAAACACGGCATTTATAAAGCTCTCGAGCGAGGATGTCAAGTCGTTCTCCTCGGAAGCGCGCCGGATCCAAACGTACAGCGCGAATTCGAAGACATGGCAAACGCGTTAAAGCAAAACCATTTCAACGACGCTGCCTTGCACCTGTACTTTGACGAACCGTTGTCACATCTCATCTATGCTGGTTCTGACATGCTGCTCGTTCCCTCCATGTTTGAGCCGTGTGGTTTGTCTCAACTCATCGCCATGCGGTACGGCTCGGTGCCCATCGTGCGACGAACCGGCGGTCTGGCGGACACGGTGTACGACTACGATCACGACCACGCCAAGGCTGAGTGGGAGGGCATGTCACCGAACGGATTCCAGTTCGACGGCACCCAGGCGCACGACATCGAATACGCGCTGAACCGTGGTATCGATTTGTTTTACAACGACAGAGAGGCGTTTAGCGCCTTGCAAGCAAATTGCATGGCGTGCGACTTTTCGTGGAACAGACCGGCGTTGGATTACATCGAGCTGTACCACGCCGCACGAAAGTGAGTTTCGTCGAGATGCACGAGTTTTTGTCGATTTCACGCGAAATCGCTATGTACCTACCTAGCGCTAGCGCTATTCTTCTAAAAATGAATGTGTTGTAGTGAAGACGTCGCATCCCATCACGAGGCGCCCATCCCCGCGCCGCGTTTCAATTCACATCCAAACTTTGATCCCTCGCACACGTCGCACGCCGACGCGCCCTCGTAGACGTGCGCCATGCAGTGCCGCACGCGTGAATCGATCACTTCCGACATGAGCGGATGTAACCCGATGGGCGCCGATATTAAATATTTCACCCCTGGGTGCGCCGCCGCCGCCTCGTCCACGAGCGCGGGAATATCCTCCTGCCAATGCCTCCCCGGCGATAAGAAAAACGGCGCGACAACGACCAACGTTGCACCTCGCTCCACGCATCTCCCGAACGCCTCGGCGATCGTGGGCGGGGCTAATTCCATGTGCGCCGCCTCGACGACGGCGCGTCCCGTCGCCGCCGCGTACAGCTCCGCGAACCGTTCGAGCTGTTCGTTCGACGCCGCGCGTCTCGAGCCGTGATCGACGACGACGACGCCCACGACGTCTCCCGTCGACGCGTCATCGTCTGTCGTCGCGGCGCGCGTCGTCGTCGGCGTTGTCGTCGTCGAGCGCGCGAAGAATCGACGGGCGAGAAGATGACGTCGAGACGCTCGACGCGCGCGGGATGTCGACGTCGACGTCGACGTCGGCGCGGCGGCGAGCCGGACGTGCGTCGTCATCGTTTGAACGCGCGCGCGAGAGGGGGACTGACGCGCGACGATATGCGGGGACGTCGTTCTTTCCGTCCGACTCTTCTTTTTCTCGCGACGCTTACGCTTTACGACACGTCTTTACAATACGTCTACGATCGAACGCATCCATCCACTGATGACGCGAACGATTTATAATAATTACTCGCGTTTTCGCGTTTAAATAATTGACGCACGCAGCAAGAGGGACGACGCCGATTGCTTCGACGTCGTCACGGCGGTACGGCGTCCTCGACGGCGTCTCCGTCTCGAAAATGTTCCGGCATGAGCGCCTCAAACTCGTGCACGGTACCTATGATGTGATCGGCGTGTTCGCACACGATGAGTTCCCCACCATCCCTGGCGTGCGTGCCGACCAACACGTTGGTCCATCCCACCGCGCGCGCCGTCTTCAGGTTGCTCACGCTGTCGTCCAAAAACAAACACGCCGCCGGATCCTCCACGCCCGCGATTCGCATCGCCGCCTCGTACGCCTTGGGCGAGTGTTTCGTCTCAAATCCCACCGCTCGCACATCGATGATCCCCTCGAACAAATCATCGATCCCCAACGCCGCGAGACACCGTCTCGCGTGCGCCGCCGCGCTCGCCGTGAAGACCCACTTCGGCGTCTCGATCCTCTCCAACATTCCTCGCAGCGCCTCGTCTCGCTCAATCTCCAGCGGCACGTCGTGCGCGCGAATCAAGAAATCATCCACGCTCGCGTCGTCGCGCAGTATCTTCTCCTCCATCAATCCTCGCAGACAGGTGCCGTACTTTTTGTACAGGGCGTACGCCGCGCCCTCGTCGAGTCCCAACTCGCGCGTCGTGATGGATTCAATCTTCGCCGTCAGCGCGTTCGCCGTGCGCCAGTCGTTCTTGTACAGACAATCGTCGCAGTCGAAGAAGATGACGCTGTGCCTGGCGCGCGCGCGCGAGGCGCGGTGCGAGGCTGGCGCGAGGGCGTGGCGCGCGTCGGCGCGGTCGGGGACATCGTGTGGGAACGTCGGGGCGTCGACGCGCGCGGCGGACGTGGAGGTCTCGCGACAGGCGTCGGCGCGACGCGGACGCGTCGAGGACGGTGCGGTACCCGTGGACGACGGACTCGTGACGGTGGCCATGCGTCGAGGTGTCCGGGGCGAGGGTGCGGAGAGGAGGGCATAAAAGAGGCGACGAAGGAATAAATGATGAATAAAATTAATAAACGGGATGGACGGATGGATGCGTCGAATCAACGAACGCGAGACGCACCGATGGGACGCATCATTCGAGTGTCAAACATTTGTACCATGGGTGCGATGTCGTTGACGGCGGTGCGCCACTCGGTCGCCTCTCGCGCGGCGACGCGCGTCTCGATGTGCGCCTGCGCGCTGTCGTATCGCCACAATTCCACGAATTGATTCAGTTTCCCGACGTCGCTGAATCCCATCCACACCAATTCCGCTTTTTTCTCTCGATCGGTGGCTAATTTCGACGGTAAACCTCTCGCGATGAGCTCTTGTAACTTGGGAATTGGATTGTATCCCAACTCGAGTTGATACCTTCGCCACTCAAACACGCCGTCGCCTCGCGGCGTCGTCGTCGTCGACTCAGCCTCCGCTCGACGCACGAAATCGTTCACGGGTAATCCAGCGGCTTCGGTCGCGATTCTCGCCTCTAAGAAAATATCCGTCGTCTCGCTCGTCGTCATCGCGCGCGTCGCCTCGTCTCTCGCGCGCCACGCCGCGTCCTCTCGCGCCGCGCGCATCGCTCGGTCACGCGCGTCGTAATCGTCGTATCTCGACACTTCCGTCACCGCGTTGGCGTTCCCGCCGATGTCATCGACGAAGGCGGCGAGAAATCCAGGGTTCAGACGCGTCGTCTCCGCCTTGGCGCGCGTCGTGACGTCGATGTAATCATCGAGACGCGACGGTTGAATGATGCGCGTTCGAATCTCGTATACGCCCGGAACGTCGAGGTTGGGGCGTTGGGACGCGGACGCGGTGCGAGACGCGAATGTTCTCGCGAGCGCGCGCGCGCGAGAGGCGGCGGTGGCGGACATGGCGATGGTGTGGGCGCCGAGAAGTGTCGAGAAAAAAGCGCGAGGCGGCGTCCTTCACCCTTTGCGCTCGCGCGTCATTCAGAGGCGTTCAGTGACGGTGGATTGGCTATAAACTGTACGCTTAGACTACAAGGTTTTTTTCTTTTGAGGTTTTTGTCGGGTTTTTTGGGTTTTTTTGGTGAACCGCGTCGGTGTCGATTGAACAGACCCGTCGAAGGGGCGGGTGCCCAAATCGTCCCGAGACGCGCTTCGGGTCAACTTTTTTCTAGTACACGCGCGCACGAATGCGCGCCGTGTGCGCTCACGAGTGAGCATGTGCACACGTCTTGATTGTTTTTTATTTCGGTGTCGTCGCTCTCTCTTCGAAGGGCTAGTTGGGCCACATCGCGGGTTCCTCGACGGGCGAAGGGGTAGCGGGATTCGACTCCTTCGCCGTAGCGGCGCGCTGTTTCGCACGCTTTGCCTCGATTTCAGCCCTGTACGCCTTCTTTTTCTCCAAAATTTCTTCATCGCGTTGTCTCTTACGCGTCAATTCCTCTTTTTTCCTCGCTTCGCGTTCCTCCATCAACCGTTGGATACGTTGCTCCTTGGCTTCCTTTTCGCGTTGACGCTTTCGTTCGCGCTCCTCTTGCGCCTGCGCGCGCAACGGATCGGCGCTTTGTGAAGCTCCGAGCTGCGCCGCCTCGGCGACGTCGATGACCATAGTCTTCGAGCCACCACGCGCCACGGCGGCTCCACCCAAGCCGCTCGCGTGCGCCCGCGCGCTCATGCTTCCCGCGCGTCCCGTGTCGCGCAAAAACGAGGCGCCGGCGCTCGTCGGTTTCCGAGACGGGGCAAAAATGGATGACGTTCCGATCGTCTGCGTTCGACTCGCCGTCGCGGCGTCTGTTTTCGAAAACACACCTCGAGCGGCTGGCTTTTTCTTCGGCGTTCGTCGCTCTCTGAGCGTGAAGTGTTCGCTCGTCGTCACCGGCGGCGGTTGACTCGCCGGCGTGAGATACGCGTCCGCACGAGGCGGTTTCACCCGCACCCCGTCCACGCTCGCGATCTTCTCTCGAATCGACCGCACCGCATCCTTCACCTGCGTGAGAAACGGTGAATCACGCGCGCGTCCGTCAGTTATTCGCTCGTCCTTCGCGTCCGTCGCCTCCGCCGAGAAGTTAGGGTTGGCAGGGCACCCTCGCGACGCGAGCGCGCGTGCACCCCTCCCGGCGTCGCTCGAGCGCGTCGCGCACGCACGCACCGTCGGAACGTTGGCCAATAGTCGTTCGCACGAAAATCTCCCCCCGTCCTCGTCCATCACGCGCGCCGTCGCGCGCGCCCACTCGTCCGAGTCTTCCCGCGCGATCGCCGCGAGCGCCTCGGCGTGCGTCTTCTTGGACGCCAAAAGCGCCGCGTACAGCGCCCCGCGACGCGCGAACGGCGTCATGATGGAGAACCTTTGTTTCAAAGCGTTCACAACCTCCTCGTCCAGCGCCGTCGCGCATCGATGGCTCGGCCACGGCTCGGCGAGCGCGCGCTCGAGATCCCGCGCGCGGCTCGCCATTTCGAACGAATGAACGAACGCGGACGATTCCTCGCGTCGCGGGCGCGGCGCTCGGGCGTCGACCTCACTCGAAGGCGCGTTCGAACGACGAGAAAACTTCTCGACGGAACCACCTCCTCGCGGGCGTCGTGACTTCTCGCGCGAGACGAGAAGTGCCGAGGGCGTTCTCGGGTTCCGCGAGGAGGCGCGCGAGGCGAGGGGCGCGCAAAAATCGCAAAGTCTCATAGAGTAGACGAAAAAAGAGCATCAAATGTACACGCGTCCGTCACACGTCGACGCGAACACCCGCCGGATGGCGCGCGACGAATCGGTGCGCGAGCCGCTCCTCAAGCGCACAGGCGCGATGGATAGCGATGGGAAGAACGTGCGAACGAGTCTCAAGCTCATGAATAATCCAAAGTTTCGGGCGTTGCTCGTGCAGAGCGTGCGTGATTCGTTCTCTCCCGATGCGATGCGATTTAGTGTTGAGGGCGCGTTCGCGCGACGCGAGCGCGCTCGGGGGGCCGTCGATGCGTGATTCGGACGGACGAGACGATGGATGCGCGACGTGGCGATGCGTGTGCGTCGCGGATGTGCGAGTGGAATGACTGACGAGACATTTTATTTGCGTTCGCAGTTGTTGTCTCTGACGGCGTTTACTTTCATGGCGAGACAGACAGAGGGATTGGCAGGGCCTGAACTGTCCACGCTGAACGATTGCGGAGACGAAGGATGCGGATTCTCGCGTTTTTATCAGTTTAAGGGCATCGTCGGCTTGTACGGAGGGTTTTGGGGTTTTACAGTCGTTCTGATCATGTTGTACTTGATTCGCAAGTTGCCGCCGCCGGCGACGGAGTTGGCGATGTATTCGTTGTTCACGCTCGTGATGTTCGTTTTTGTCATCATGTCCATAGTCGAGTGTACGGCGGTTGTGTTAGATTCGAGTCATCACGTGTGCAAGAACGCAGAGTTCGCGCAAGCATCCTTGGCGTTCGCGAGCGCGGTGATTGCGCTCAACGCGTTCACGTGCGTCTTCACTTGGAAGCAGTGGCGCGAGGCAAAGTTTGTCGGTTTACCAAATACTCTCGCGAAAAGGCAGTCGGTCGCGGATGACGAAGAACAATAGCTCTCTAGTAGTTGGAAGATTTGTAAACGATGTGGTTTTAAAAGAATGGTTTCTCGTGTTAAAAAAATTGCGTGCGGGCACCTACATCTTCGCATCAGCTTCTTGGGCTCGAGATTCGACCCACTTGTCGATCCACTCTTGAGCTTCAGACTCGAGCGTCTTCGATTCGGTGGCTTCGGCAGCGGGAGCCTTGGCGGTGGGGGTCGCGGCGGACGACGCCATGGAGGCGCGCCAGGCGTCGATCCACTGTTGAGCCTCCTCGGCGCGAGCGTCGCTCGCCGGCGAAGCGGTAGCCGCGACGGGTTCCGGCTTCTTCTCGACAGGTTCCGGCTTCTTCTCGACGGATTCCGGCTTCTTCTCGACCGGAGCCGGAGTCGGAGCCTTCTTCTCGACCGGAGCGGCAGCCTTGACGGGTTGCAGCTTTTCAGCCTGCACCGCCTTCTTCATTTTGCCAGCCTTGGCCTTGGCCTTGGCCGCTTGCTCCTCTTCATCTATCGACTTCAAAATGTCAGCTTCGCTCAAGATCGGCTCGCTCAACGGAGCGGCTTGAACGAGAAACTCCTTGCGTTCCGGCATCGCAGCCTTGGCGGACTTCTTGATGTCGTCGAAAGCCTTCGTCGCGTCGCCGAGAGATCCGATCGAACCGAAAGAGGCGAAGAGAGACTTCTTCTCAGTCGACGCTGGTTCCTTCTTGGCCGGCGCAGGCGCCGCCTTCTTGGCGACGACCGGCTTCGGGGCCTTGGCAGGCTTGGCGGGCTTGGATGTGACGGCCTTCTTGGCGCCGCCCAAGGAGAAGGATCTCTTCGCCTTGGGTGCCTTCTCGACCGGTTCCGGGGCCGACGCCTTCTTGGCACCGCCGAAGGAGAAGGACATTGTCGCCTTCACCTGCTTCGGTTCTTCGACCTCGACTTCCTTCTTCGCGCCGAAAGAGAAGAGAGGCTTCTTCACCGGTTCCGGCGTCGGTTCCGGCGCTTCGGCCTTCTTGGCGCCGAAGGAGAAGAGCGGCTTCTTCACCGGCTCCGGCTCCGGCTCCGGAGCCTTCTTGGCGCCGAAGGAGAAGGATCTCTTCGCCTTGGGTTCCGGCGTCGGTTCCGGCGCTTCGGCCTTCTTGGCGCCGAACGAGAAGAGCGGCTTCTTCACCGGCTCCGGCTCCGGCTCCGGAGCTTTCTTTTGGATGGAGAATCGCGGCTTGCTCTTCTTGACCGGGGCGGAGGCTTCAACCTCGACATCCTTCTTGGCGCCGAACGAGAAGAGAGACTTCTTCACCGGTTCGGGCTCCGGCTCCGGGGCCTTCTTTTGGATGGAGAATCGCGGCTTGCTCTTCTTAGTCGTCGCCGGCGCCGCGGCTTCGACTTGCTTCTTGGCGCCGAACGAGAAGAGAGACTTCTTCACCGGTTCGGGTTCGGGCTCCGGTTCCGGCGCCTTCTTGGCGCCAAAGGAGAAAGATCTCTTCGCCTTCGGCGGCGGCGGCGGCGGGGCCGCAGCCTTCTTCGCGAATCTGGCCTTGGACTTCTTCGGCTTGATTTCCTCTTCCTCCTCTTCCAGTTCAAAGTCCTTGGGCAAGGCGTTCAAGCCGAAGGCAACCACCGCCGAGGCGGACGCCGCGCCGATAAACGTCGAGCCAAAGTCTGCCTCATCGGACCCACCGTTTTTCGCGCGGCGAGCAGCCTTCTGCGCCTCTTGTTGCGCCGCTTGCTCCGCCTTCAACTGCGCCCGCGCCTCGGCCGCAGCTTTCTTCGCCGCCGCGCGTTCCTCCTTTTGCTTGGCCACGCGTTCCGTCGCCTCGCGCATGGATTCCTCCGTCGGCTTGTATGCCACTCGCATCTTCGTCGGTTCCTTCTTCGCCTTGGGCATAACCACTTGCGCGTTCTTAGTCGTCTTCGGTCTCTCCGTACCGATCGCTCTCGCCGCTTCACGATCCTCCAACGCCTGCCGCGCGTCCACTTCGCCCGAGAGCGTCGCCACCGCCGTCCCCTCCGCCGACATTGAATTCAAATAATCCGCGTACGCATCCGCGCTCGCCCCATCCACGCACGCCGCGTGCATCGTCGTCGCCACCACCACCGCCGCCACCGCGCGTTCAACCACCGCTTTCGCGCTCACATCCTCATCTTCGGCGCCGCCGCGTCTCGCCGCCGCGCGCGCGCCCGCGCGTCTCGCCCCGCCTCGCTGCGTCGCGTCACCGATCACGTACATCGTCAGTCTTCGCCCGCGCGCGTCACGACGCTCCATCTCGCGTTCGTCGTCCCACGTCTCCCGCGCCCGCCGAACGCGCGTCCTCGCCGCCGTCTCCGTCTCTGTCCCCGTCGCCGAGGGTGGGGACGGCTTTATCCACTCGGACACACCCTCATCGTGCGCATTCTCGCGCTCGCACTCGCGGTCGCACTCGCGCTCGCTGTCGCACCGTTCGCGAGATCACCGCGCGAGTCGTCGCCGCCGTCGTCGTCGCCGTCGCGCGCATCGAACTCGTCGTCGACATCGAACTCGTCGTCGTCGTCGTGTGCGGGCCTCTCGCGCGCGGACGGCGGACGCGCGTCTGGGGCGCGTGCGTAAACCCTAGAATCAACGCACACGGTCCATCATGGGTGTATGAAGACCCACACTACGCGATACGAAACGCGACGAGACGTGGCGTACGGAGGGTGTACACAACGACACAATGATAGACATTCGAGACGGGATACAGCGACTAGTAAACACGATGCGTACGGATAAAAACATACACTCCATGTTCGGACGTGTGGTGCCACGCCGTCATCCGCCAGCCGTTCGACCGGTGCGGGACGTTCGCGCGCGAGACCGTCTCTCGCCGTGGCGCCCGGCGGCGCGCGAGCGGACGGCGAGAGGAATCGCATGGCGCCGTCCTCGCGACCGCGCCACGCGCGCCATGAATCCGGCGGCGCGTGGTTGGCGGATTCGTTGGACCGACTCGGGCTCCGGCCCGAGGAGGCGCGCGCGTTTTCGGAGAGCGTCGAAAACGGTGACGTCGCGACGACGACCGCGACGATGGAGACGGAGGGGGAGGAGTGTCCGGAAACGCAACAGGCGAAGGTGTTGTTGGCGTATTTCGAGACGCTCGAGCGATTCGACGCGTGGGTGGCGGTGAGTAATCTGTGGGAACGGCGAGAACACGCTGGGGTGAGCGATTATCTGTGCGCGCGATTGTATCGAGAGGCGAGCGATGAGAGCGTGGAGAGGTACCTGAGTCAGATCGTGACGATGTGGATGCAACGTTTGGAGGGTGGGGAGATTCAGGACGCGAGAGGGAGGGAGAGTTTTGAGCGGATGATGGTGATGTCGAGTCGGCGATCGCTGCGACTGGCGACGAAAATATGTTGGCTGTTGGCGGCGGCGGCGGGGGATAGTGGTGATCCGAAGGCTGTGTTGGCGTTTAAGGAGACGTGTGAGCGAGAGGCTGTGTCGAACGGGACGTGGCCGGCGCCGTTTGAGGAGAAAATGACCAAGGTGTCGTCCAGAGGGGAGTTGACGACGTCGGCGGCGGAGAGCGCGGCGATGTCGACGGCGGAGCTCAACGGTAGAACGGGCGCGTCGCCGTCGACGTCATCGCGCGCGGGGATTCCCGCGGGCGAACCGGTGACGCCGCCGAGACGAATCTTCGGCATGGCCAAGTCCCCGCCGAGGTCTCGGCCGTCGCAGGACGAGGGCAAGGTTGGGTCGACGTCGCCGGGTGGATTTTTCTCAAACATTTCCCGAGCGTTATCCTTCGGAAGCCGGTCGTCGCCCTCGGCGTCGAAGCGCGATAAGCACAAAGGCGGCGACGTCGGATCCAATCAACACGCGAGCAAAAAATCCAAGGAAAAGTCACCGATGAAGACGAAGGAAACGCCTCGAAGTCCCGGCGGTTTGTCGGCGCTCTTCAACGTGTGCGGCGCGCGCGGGCTCCCTGGAGAGGACGGCGCCAAGGCTCTTTCATTGCGAAAAAAGACGTTCGAGGAGACGATGCAACTCACCGATGATCTCTGCAATCTCTCCGTGTACCTCTCGACCCTTCCGCACGAGAAGCGTCAAAACGTTTTGCGACAACAACTGTCTCAGATGAACAAGCGGTTTCGTCACACGGACAAGGGCACGGGCATTCTCTTCCCCATGGGTCACGGCATGATGGAGCGCGTGATCAGGATTCCGATCACCGAGGCGGTGTTGTTGAACAGTCGAGAGAAGGCGCCGTATCTCGTCTGCCTGGAGGTGGTGAATTCCAATCCGACGCAATTCGAGATGCACAACGCGAGGTCGGCGGCGGAGTCGCCCGGCGAGGCGGCGGTTGACGACTTTTACCCCGTCGGCGATGATTTCCTCGTAAATTCGAGCGAACGCATTCGAAGATCTTTAGACAGTCCAAACTGGCGCGCACCATACGTGTCCAGTGACTCCAAGGAGTCATTTAGTACGGAGGAATCGGTGGATTCTCCTCTGAGCATCCATTTGTTGGCGGATGAACGCCGGCGTCAAGTCATCATGAACGTCGTCTCCAGAGACGGAGACGCCGGCGTCGACTCACCGCATCGCCGCAAGCCCTCCGACGTGGCCCTAGTCGAGATGGCGGCCAAGGTGAACCGCATGAGCTGGGATCCTCAACAAGACGAGCTCGACATGCCCGAGGCGAGCGGCGTCGAGGCGGCGCTCACGTCGTCTCCTCACAAGCGCAGCGCTGGCGGACTGGGCGAGCTCTGGACGGAGAAGCGCGAGCGCATTCGCCGTTCGTCCCCGTACGGTGATCTTCAGGGTTGGGATCTGAAGCCTCTCATCATCAAGGCTGGCGACAACTGCAGACAGGAGCTCTTGGCGCTGCAACTCGTGCGAACCTTTGCGGAGATTTACCGCACGGCGGGCGTGCGATGCTGGATTCGAGACTTTGACATCTTGACGACGAACACGAACGCGGCGTTGATCGAGGCCGTGACGGACGCGCCGAGCGTGCACGCGCTCAAATCCAGATCCCCTCGCGGCACGACGATCCGCTCGCACTTTGAACGTAAATTCGGCGTCGGCACGCCCGAGTTTCGCAAGGCGCAAAACAACTTCGTCGAGTCTCTCGCCGGATACTCCATCATGACGTACATCCTCCAGGTCAAAGATCGTCACAACGGTAACATCTTACTCCACGACAACGGTCACTTGATTCACATAGACTTTGGTTTCATGCTCTCCACCTCTCCCGGGGGCATAAACTTTGAATCTAGTCCGTTCAAGCTCACCAAGGAGTACTTGGAGGTGATGGACACCGACGTCGAAGGGACTCGCTCGGACGCCTTCGACGCGTACAAAGCCCTGTGCATCCAAGGCTACCTCGCCGTCCGCGAACACGCCGAACGCATCGTACTCCTCGTACAAATGATGGGCGCCAGCGGATGTCCCTGCTTCAACGCTGGTCCCAAGGTTATCAAAAACCTTCGCCGTCGCTTCAATCTCCACCTCGGCGAGGAGCAGTGCGTCGAAGCCGTCTTGGGGATGATTTCAGATTCCATCGACGCGTGGAGCACGCGCCAGTACGACTTTTACCAACGAATTCTCAACGGAATTCTCTAATCCACAGTCCATTCTTCTTCTAGGTCTCTCCATTGCAACGACAGATATCGTTCCTCTTTCGCGACAAAACCGTCCCGTCCCCGTCCTGAGAAAAGATGATTGCATTCGTGATCCGTACACGGCGACGCATCATGGTCCAACTCGCGCTCCTCGCCGCGCCCATCGGTGCCGCCACCGCCGTCGTCGTCACGAAAGCCGTCTTCGGCGTCCGCGCGCAACCCTCCGAAACGCGTCGAGGCGTCGTCGACGACGATGAGGTGTCATTCGCGTGCGAACGCGTGTGCGCGTCCGATCGATTGATGGCGCGACTCGGTGGTTTGGGGAAGGCGGAGATGGCGCACACGTGCGTGACGGTGTGTGGGATGAGTGGGACGGACGCGTGCGTGGACGCGTGCGCGAGGGTGGCGTGCACGGGGCAACACGGGGTGCCGGGATGGAATGAAAAGTGTGTCAAGAGGTGCGCGAGCGAGTGCGCGCGAGGCAGAACGGCGACGCCGTGAGTAAATCTAATTAGAGACATCTGTTGTAGTGTGTACCGCTCGTCTACGCGTGATTATTCGTCATCATCTACATCATAGTCGTGGCGTCGTCGAGCATCTGTGAAGGCGCGTCGCCGTCGTAAAAATCGTCGGGTCCGCACGCGCGAAGACGCAACATGTCGCGCTCGACGTCCATGACGTCGCCGACGAGCACGAGCGAATGGAGCGGTCCGCCCATGTCCACGCGACGCATCTCTCCGAGCGTGCACGAGCGAATCTTTTCATCATCCTGACCGACGCGAGCGACGGCGACGCACGTCGTGCGCTCGTCGTACGCGCCCTCGCCTCTCTCCGCCTCCACCTCTAAGAGTTGCGTCGCCGCCGTCGCCGCCGTCATGAACCTCGGCGGTTCGTACTCCTCTCTCCCCGTGCACAGCGCGCGAACCGTCGGTTCTTTCACTCGAATGTCCAATAAACACAGCGTGTGCGCGCCGCACGCGCGATTCGCCTTGATTTTGTCGTAAAAACTATCCGGACGCCACGTCGGCGTAAAGAAACAAATGGACACCGCCACGCCGAAATTGTACAGCGACAGCCCCGTCCCCGCCACCGCGTTCATGATGCTCGCGTTATACACCGGTCGCACCTCGATCCCTCGCTCCACCGCGCGTAAGACTAAATCAGAGTGCGTCGTCGCCGCGAACGCGTCACCGACGACGCAAAACGCGACATCCGTCGTCGTCGCCTCGTCGAGCACCGCGTCGACGCCCTGCTCGACGAAGCGTCTGTCGCACACGACCACGGGCTTTTCGTACAATCGCTCCAGCGCCTCCACGTCCACGCCGAGGACGGAGGTGTACGCCTCGAGGTACACCTTGGCGCACGCGCGGACGACGTCGAGACCGCGGAGCGTGACGTCGCGCTCGTTGCCCAGACCGAGTCCGACGAGGTAGAGCATCGGTGGTTTTTGAGCTCGGCGGCGGCGGTGGACGACCGCGGGGCGCTCGAGCGGTGCGCGAGGGACACGCGCGAGAAAAGTGCGAGGAGAAACGCGACGGCGTCGGTTCGCGGCGACGAGGCGCGCGTCGGCGCGAGGCGCGCGAGGGTGTGTCGCGTCGCGTCGCGTCGCGTCCCGGGTCGCTCTTTTTGTCGCAGTTGCGGCAGAGCGCGTCGCGACGGTGCGAATGACGACGACGACGTCGACGACGCGCGCGGTGCGCGCCGCGTCGTCGCGCGCGGTGGCGACGACGGGACGACGCGGGCGCGGGCGTCGCGCGACGCGCTCGGTCGAGACGCGCGCGCGCGATGACGATGGGAAGGCGGATTGGGAATACGATCTCTTCCCGGGCGATGCGCGCGCGGCGCGTCGACGATCGTCCGTGGAGACGTCGTCGTCGTCGTCATCGTCGTCTTCCGTGTCGTGCGCGCGCGCGTCGACGTGGACGCGACGAGGCGCGCTCGCGTCGACGGTGGCGTTGACGACGGCGTGGGGACGCGCGGCGGACGCAGACGGGGACGCAGACGCGCCGCCGCCGAATTACGCGCTTCCTGGACCGTATCGCGTGCGCGTGTTGCCGCAATTGGAACACACGTGCGCCATGTGTTTTCCAGCGTGCACCGGATTGAGTTGTCTGAGCAGGATCAAGGTGTACGTGCCGAGGGTGGAGGTGTTGCCGGACGCGTTGTTTCCGCTCGGGCGCGCGGCGTCGTCGACCTTCTCGGCGCTGACGTCCAACTCGGCGAACGAGGATGACAGAGGGGGCGCGCCGTATCCGGTGGCGATCATCACGCCCGGATTTTTAATCGACGGCGACGCGTACGCGTCGATCGCGCGAAGATTGTGTTCGTGGGGGTACGTCGTGGTGACGTACACCAAGACGGAATCCGTCGCCGGGGGCACGCTCGACGACGAGGTGAGCGCGGCTATTTTAGACGATTTGATCTCTTGGGTCGGTTCGGACGTGTTGATATCCCCGTACGCGGACGCGAGCTCGGTGTATTTGCTGGGGCACAGTCGAGGAGGAAAGATTTCCATGCTTCAGGCGACGCGAGACGACCGCGTCAAGGCGGTGTGTCTGCTCGATCCCGTGGATAACACGGTGTACGCACCTCTCGGCGTCGGGTACCCGAGCGCGTTGGCGGCGATGAAAGTAAATCCATCGGCGATACCGCCCGTGGCCATCGTCGGCGGCGTGAACGGCGGCGAGTGCGCGCCCCCCGAGTCCAACTACGCCGAGTTCTTCGCCGCCTCGCCAAGCGGCGCCGTGTCTCAAGACCATCCACCCTGGGGCGTCTCCTGCGGCGCCGGTCACTTCGATTTCATCGACGAGGCCACGTTCGTGCAAAAAGTCATCTGTCCCGACGGCACGATCGACGCGTCCGCCACTCGAGATCTCAGCGCCGCAGTCGCCGTGGCGCACGGCGAGCGCGTCTTCCGTCCCCAGGGCATCGCCGATTCCATCCTCCTCGATCGAACCCTCGCGTCTCTTCGCAGTCAGTGGACGGACAGAGACACCGATTTCTCCTCGGTGCGGCTCTTGTAGCACGCACCCGTAGCGCGCCGCGACATTTCAGCTTATTATACCAAACCGCCCGCTCGACCAAAAGTCTCCTCACACCCATGCCCGACGACGTGCACGACGCGCACTACCGACTCGCCGTCGCGCTCGCGCTCACGGCCATCGCACTTCGCGCGCGCGAAGAGCTCGGTGTCGTCCGCGCGTCGTGGACCGTACAATCGCGCGCCTCGGCCGCGCTCGCGCAGGAATTGAAATCAATCCGCGCGAGTGCCAACACGCGCCTCGTCGCCATCGTCGGCGCGCTGTGCGCCGTGTGCGCGGTGACGAAACCGTCTGAAAAAAGTTTCGACGCGTTCAGCGAGTCTCTCGAGCGTGCCTTGTCGACGACGACGGGCGAGGAGGATGCGTCCCGCCCCGTCGGGACGGTTTCTCTTCTGTGGGGACGCGCTGCGCGACTGTACAGAGCGTACGCGCGCGCGGTGGTCGGTGGCTACCGAAACGATCGATCGACGTCGGCGTCGTTCGTTCGCGCGGCGGCGCGCGCGATGGGGGCTCGAAAAAAGGTGACGTTTGCGGATTACGTGGTGGCGCGCACGGCGAAGGTGAACGACGCGCACGCGTACGTCGGCGTCGCGGGGTACTGGTGGGGCCCGTTTCCGTCGTTTAGTCGAGCGAAGCGCGCGGGAGAGGATTTCGTGGACGCGTACGGAGGCGTCATCGCGGAGGTGGCGGCGCGAGCGACGGAGGATTCGAGGTGACGTCGTTCGTTCATTCGTTCGTTCGTCGCGAGTAGCGTAGCGTTTGTCTTTTAGATGTACTGTATCATTCATCAATCGATGTGTTTCGCCTCGTTCTTCAAGTTGTACGCGGCGTACGCGCCTCCCGGGGCGCGACCAGTGGCGCCGAACATCGGTAATCCCGGGAGAATAAAGGCGGCGAACGCGCTCGCGATGTCTCCGAGCCAGTCTTGCTCGTCGCCGCGGCGGCGTCGTCCCGCCGTCGCCGCGGACGTCGCGGCGGCGTCTTCCGCGAGAATATATCTAAACTCCTCCATAAACGACGCCAACACGCGACTCTCACCGGGAATCTCCATTTGCGCCGCGCTCGACGCGCGTTCGCACGACCGAGACACGAGAACTCTCGTCCCCGCGTCGTCCTCGGCGATGTGGATGCGCAAAGCCCCCGCCTCGCGCAACCCCGAGTTCGCGCTGTACCGCATGAACGCCAACCTCGCACCCCCGGGCACGTCGTCCACCGATAACGGCAACGGCAGCGGTAATTCGCTCGTGAATGCCAACGTTCTCGCCCACTGTCTGATGGCGTCCGCCATGGTTTCGGCGGCGTCGGCGGGGCACGCTTCGGCGGGACACACGTCCAACGACGCCACTTCGTTCGACACGATCGGTCCCACCAATCCCTCGTAAATCACCGTGCGTCCATCGTCATTCTTCTCGCGCGGTTTCGCGCGGAGCGACGCGTCGTGCGCGCGTCTCTCGTCGTCGCTCGAGAGCGTCGCGTACGCCGCGTTGATTCGACGCATCATCGTCCCGTCGTCCCTCGACGACTCCGCGCGCAGGTCCGGGTGGTACCGTTTACTGAGCGAGACGAACCGACGACGAATCTCCTCTCTCGACGCCGTCGGCTTCACGCCCAGTATCTCGTACGCGCTTCGTTCATCGTCGACATCGACTTTTTCGTCGTTCTCGAAATCAGCGTTCCCGCGGGACGCGGCGCGGCGTCTCGTCTCGCGTCTCGCTCGACGTCGCGTCGACGCCGTCGCCGTCGCGCGCGTCGTCGCCGTCGTCGCGCGTCTGAGCGTCGCGCGCGTCTCCATCGGCGAGGAATGACGCGACATCATTCATCATCACCACATCGTCAGAATTTGCTGACTCGGCAAGTTTTTTGATTTTTTGGCTCAACCGCCGGCGGCGGCGCGCGACGGCTGCGTGGTGGACGCGGTTCGACGCGAGACGACCGAGACGATGGGTCAAGAGGGGTCGCAGAGGTGAGTGAATGGGTGAACGCTCGATGCGCGCCGTGCGTGCGCTAAAACATGTGTGCGTGATGTGACAAACGACGCGGACGCGCTCACACCTCGAGCGCCTCGGCGATGGCGACGGCGAGGGACAACACTTCAAACGGTTCGACGCCTTCGACGGCCTCGACGGTCTGTGGGCAGGAGTCGGTGATCCAGAAGTTTGAGAAACCCTGGCCCCCAGCGCCGGTGGAGGTGAAACGCTTCCAAGAGTCCTTGGGGAAGACGCCGTGGGTGGCGTAGGCGGACACCTTGGCGGCGCCGAGGCGGTGGAGTAATTTTTGACACTCGATGAGGGTGGAGCCGGATTGCACGAGATCGTCGACGATGACGACGTGACGACCGATAGGTTCGCCCTCTTTGAGTTTGACGATGCGTTTGGTGCCCTCGCGAACCTTGGTGCAGACGATGCACTCGTATCCGGAGAAGAAGGAGTGGAAACGCTTGTACGCCCCTTCGTCCGGATAGGCGATGACGACGTTATCGGCGTCCTCGAGCGTATTCAAACGGTCGATCAAGAGCGGAATGCCGCTTTCAAAGCACGGCAAGATGCTATCTCCGAAGTAGAATCGCTCCTGAAGGGCGTGAATGTCAAAGATGATGGTGCTCGTCGGGCCGCCGCGCGACGGCGGAATGTTACTCAGAATTCTCGCCAACGTCACCGCGGTGGCCACCTCGCCCTCTCGAACGACGCGTTCGGCGGTTCCCGTGGGGAAGAACGGCAAAACGAGCGTGAAGGACGCCACGAACATCTTCGGAAGCGAATAAATAATGCTCAATTGCTCGAAAATCACCTCTGGAGAGTGAAACGAGCCTAGAAACGCGACGTGACGGTCGCGCACGTCGTACGCGTCGTTGATGAACAGATCCGGAAACCCATCCGGAAACGTTCGCCAATCGATCTGTCCGAGCTCAACCATGTGATCGCTCGCGTCAGCCACCTTTCGCGCGAGCGGTTCCATCTCCTTGCTGTAAAACAACACTGGAAATTTACGTCGACGCGTAAACGTGCGCTCATCCGCAAACTTCGGTCTCGTCAACCTCGACCGCGCGTCATCCGCGCTCTGAACTTTCGCACCACTATCATCCTTCCCGATCTTTTCGTGTTTGCTCACTCTCGGCGCGATCATGGGCTTTGGCTCCATCCCCGCGCTCGCCACCCGCGCCGCCGCGACCGCGTCCGCCGCCTGGACGTCCTCCAACTCCACCTCGATCGGCGAGCTCACCGCCTCCAAGCGCAGCGCCTTCTTCATCAACGATTTCCGCCCCTTCCCTTTCCCACGCTCGCTCTTCTTCTTCTCCTTTCCCCCCTTCCCGCTCGACGCCGACGCCTTGGCGCTCTGGATAACCCTTCGCCCGCGATTCGCGCCGCCCTCACCGAGCGCGAACGATCCCCCGACGCGCGCGCGCGCGCCCGACGGCGCGAACGATGCTCTCGCGCCCACTCGGCCGCTTCCAACCGCGCACGGCGCGCGAGCGAGGACGTCGCGCCCGCGCGCCGTGACCGCGCCCGCGGGTACGCCGCCCAGCGCCATCGCGATCATCTTCCGGCCGCCCCTCGCGACGACGCGCGCCGCGAGCGTCGAGACGTCGCCGAGATGTCGAGTCGAGACCGTTCCTCGACGGCGCGAGCGCGCGCGAGGATGCGCGGCCGAGCGTCGCCGCGAGCGACGACGACTGAGGGAACGACCGAGCGCCGCCGCCTCATCACTTCGCGTCGCGATGGCGTCGTCGCCTCGCGCGACGCCCGCGCGCGCGGTGACGCGCGCGCGGGGCGGTCGAGAGACATCGTCGGCGTCGCGCGCGCGCGCGTCGAGGCGCCGCGGCGACGCGCGCGCGACGTCCAGGCGTTGGGCGCTCGCGAACGAGGAGACAGTCTCGAGAACGACAACGTTCGCGCGCGAGAGTCCCGGCGCCGCCGCGCTCGCCGTCGCGCGACGATTCGCCGAGGTGGCGCGGTTAGGATCGAAGATTGCCCTCGTCGCGCTCGATAAGCGACGGTACGGCGAGCTCGGGCCCGCGGTGGGGGCGCTCGGGCCGACGTACGCTAAGTTTGGACAGGCGTTGGCGTCGAGGGGCGACATCGTCGGGCGAGACGTCGCGCGGGCGCTGATGGATCTGTGCGACGACATGGAACCGTTCGATGATGCGGTGGCGGTGCGAGTGGTGGAGGAGGAGCTGGGGGTGGAGAGTCCGGTGGCGGCGGCGGTGCGCGCGGCGGGCGCGCCGGTGGCGGCGGCGTCGTTGGCGCAGGTGTATAAAGCGACATTAGACGGTGAGACGGTGGCGATAAAGGTGCAGAGACCGGGGATAGAGGCGCTCGTAGACACGGACGCGGCGTTGTTGCGGTTGGGAGCGAGCGCGGTGGAGCGTACGGGTAAGGTGAAGGCGAAGGCGTTGGACGCGGTGAACGAATTTTGTTCTCGTCTGTACGAGGAGATGGATTTCAGGCGCGAGGCGGCGAATCTCACGCAGTTCAACGCGTTGTACGGCGAGAACGGAACGGCGTCGAAAAATTTCCCCAAGCCTGGGATCAGAGTACCGCGTTTGATTGATAGGTACGGCGTCGGGCGTCGAGTGGTGGTCATGGAGTGGATCGACGGCGAAAAGCTGACGGGCGGTAGAGACAAGTCCGTGTCCGCGGCCGACTTGCACTACGTCAAGTTGGGAATCGCGTGCACGCTGAGTCAATTGATAGAGACGGGCGTCATGCACGCCGACCCGCACGGAGGGAACATACTGAAACTCGCCAACGGCGGTTTGGCGTATTTGGATTTCGGTTTGGTCTCCACGGTGCCTCAACAAGTTCGAGACGGCTTAGTCGCCGCTATCGCGCTTTTGATTTTTAGCCGAAACTACGCCGCCGTCGGTCGACTGTTCGGTGAACTCATGCTCATTCCACCGGAAGTGCTCGAAGACGAGGGCGAGATGCGAGAACTCGAGAGGGCGCTCGAGGACGCGGCGGAGGCGACGCTGAAATTCCCCGAAATCGGCGGCGTTCCCGACGTTCGCTTCGACCAACTCCTCGGCGCGCTCCTCGCCCTCGTTCCGAGATTCAAGTTTATCCTCCCACCGTACTTTTTGAACAACGCTCGAGCCCTCGGCACGCTCGAAGGCATGGCGAAATCCGCCGATCCCGACTTCAACATTCTCGCCGTCGTCTACCCGTACGCCATGACCAGAGCGCTCGCCAATCCCGACGAGTCCCCAGTCATTCGCAAGGTGATTCGACAGCTCGCCACCGATCCCACCACCGACCGACTCTCTCTCCGCGTCCTCTTCAAGATGCTCCGAGACGTCTCCGACCTCACCGGTGCCTCGAAATTCCGCGTCGCCTTCGACGCCATGAAGCGTCGAGAGGGTCGCCGCCTTCTCCTCGACGTCCTCGCGCAAGAGTTTCAAAACGTTCTCAATCTTTTGCGTCGTCGCCGAGACCGCTGAGTCCATCCCTCGGCCACCGTCCGCACGGGCCGCGTCCCCGCGTGTAAAATCTAACAGAGCAAAAACTTTTCAAAAATGCAAAAACGCGGGAACCGTTGACCGCGTCCCCATCTTCCAGCGCGTCGTCGTCGCCATCGTCGTCGACGCGATGCCGCGCGAGGAAGATGTGACGATAGAGGACCTCAACGAACCTCCCGTCGGTCGATCCGCGCGCGACGCGCCCTCGTCGACGCGCGGGAATCATAATCATCATCGACACGATGTCGATCCATCGACGGACAGCATCGGAAGCGCCGGTCGTGAGTACACGTTTCTCGAACAGATGGCGCTGAGAGATAACGCGAGTTCGCGGGTGAGAGACGCGCCGTCGGCGTCGCCGTCGTCGGGGGCCGGGCGTCGACAGGCGTTTAAACACGGATACGCGCAAAACTGGGACGTTCCGAAGCGCGGCGACGGGATGGGCGTCATCGGAAAGACGGCGTTTAAACACGGATACGCGAAACATTGGGACGTGCCGGCGTCGCCCGAGAGGTCGCCGGTGGGTGGGACGGAGGAGATGGGGACGACGAGTCCGCCGAGGGACGTGTTCGCGAGCATTGACGCGATTGGCGCGTTGGCCAGTCGAGGCGGCGCGAACGGGAACGCGGTGGAACGGGAGATTGAAGCGACGAGAAAAAGCGACGACGCGCCGAGAGAGCGCGTGTTTGAGTACGATTTCGATTGGCGCGAAAAGGAGCGCGAGGCGGAGGCGCCGGTGGCCAAGTCATTCGACGCCAAGCCGAGTTCTCCGAATTTTTCAGAGGCTTCGTTCGCGACGCCGACCAAGGCGACGTCGAAATCTCGACGCGAAGAGCGCGCGGCGGCTGCGACGACGACGAAGGAGGATTCGTGGTCGTTTCCTGTCGTCGGTCGTCAGCGCGAGGAAGAGGAGGTGAAGCAAGAGGTGCGATTTCCCGCGAGGGAGAATCGCGATGGAGGCGCGTCGACGTCTTCGCCGCTGAAAGGCAGTCCCCTGCGCGACACCCCTCTTCCCTGGTCGCCCTCGCCTCCGCGCACGCCGTATGGGTCGCGAATTCCGCCGAATTCTCCCGCGAGCGCGCGCACGCGTAAAAATCTCGAGGCTCAGATGCGTCGAGCCGCCGCGTGGGCGTCGCACGAGGAGACGCTCATTCAGAGCGGCGAGGATAAAAAGGGCGTCAACGCCATTCTCAGCGCCGGTCGAGGTTTGGGCGCGAAGCTGTACCGATTAGCCATCGCCGCTGGGCATCTCAAGGCGTTCCTTAAGTCTCTGGACAGCGCGCGCGTGGAGCAAGCGCACGGCGGCGGCGCGAAGCTCGCCATCGTCGCGTTGTGCGCCAACTCTGGGATCCAAGTTGCGCACAACGCTCTGCTCGCGTTTTCAGCCGCGCTCGGTGAGAAATTCATGCGACGTATCGCGGTGCCCGAAGCGCTGGCCAGACGCGCGGCGCCGATTTTGCTTCCGGCGACGCTCGCGAGCATGAGCAAATCGCGTTCGCTGAGCGTTCGAGGCGCCGTCGGCGACGTCGCCGCGCTCGTCGTCCCGCCGTTGAGTCTCGCCACGTTCGTCGGCGCTCTTTGGCCCATTCCCGGCGGACAAATCGTCGGTGACGCGCGAGAGCACTTCGGGATGATCAATCACGACGTCTTTCTCGACGCTCCCGGGTGGGTGAATGAAAGTTTACGACGCTTGGGTCCGCTCACCAACGCGCTCGCCCTCACCGCCGCCGTCGAGCTCATGACCACGGGCGACGTCCACGCCGAAAACGGCGCCATCGCCCTCACTCTAGCCAGCCTCCTGAGCTTTGCCGTCAAACCGGCCACGAACAAGGTCACCGTCAACTTTAGAGAGGTTCGAGCCGCCTCGCACCTCGCCTTTACGCTCAGTCTGGCGCACGCCGAATTCGCCTGGCGCGAAACGTCCGTCTGGCGTCGATACCTCGTCAAGCGTCAGGGCGGACTCGAGGGCGCCACCGCGCTCGACCGCAAATCAATGGGCGCGCTCGCCGGTCTCGGCGGATTCGCCCGCGCCGCGTCTCGCCTTCCGCTTCTCCGCAAAAACCACCACCACCCGCCGACGCCGACGGGACGCCGCACGCGTCGCGACACGCGCGCAAGCACCGACGCCACCGACACCGACGACGAGTTCCTCGACCGCGTCGTGCAGCGTCTTCCCGTCATAGGTCCCGTGCTCATCATTCTCAGCGGATTCGTCTTTTGATTCGCGTCTCGTCGACGTTCAAGCGATTTTTAAAAAATTTTCTCAAACTCCCGAGCTGTCGCGACCCGTCCCCGATCATTCATCCGCACACGCGCGCGCGTCGTCGTCCGCGCGTCGTCGTCCGTCGCGAGCGACAGACGCGCACGCACCGTCCGTTCGTTCGTCGCGATGCGCGCGCGCGTCGGCGACGGGGACGACGGCGTCATCGTGCTCGACGCGAATCGCGCCCAGAAAGATGACGATTCTCGCGTCGAGGATAGTGACGACGACGGGTCGATGGAGACGCCCGGGACGCGCGGCGCGATGACGGTGATGATTCTCGACGCGCACAGAGCGCGCGCGGTCGTGGACGGGGCGGGACGCGCGCGCGAAGAGACGAATGGTGGGTTTGAGGAGAGACGCGCGCGAAGCGCCGCGGCGACGACGAGCGACGACGAGCACAGTCGCGAGCGGACGCGCGAGGATGGACGTCGGGACGACGAAGAGGAGGAGGAGACGATGGTGGAGGGCCAGAAAAGGTCGAGAGAATCGGTAGAGGCGGAGGAGGTGGTGGATGGATTACGGAAACGCGTCGCGGCGAGACGCGCCGCCGAAACGCGCGAGAGAGACGACGACGAAGTCGACGACGATGATGGGTTTGAAATCTCCGATGGGGACGTCTCCGAGCACAGCGAATCGAGTCAGGATCGCACTCGAGGCGTGAAATCGTTCAAGGTGGCGGACGTGGCGAACGAGCGGTTCGGGAAGGGGAAGCGTGGGTTGGTGCGACGGATGGCGGCGGACAGGACGGTGGAGGACATCTTGCGAGAGCGACCGATGTTTTCAGATGAGGACGAGGCGCGTGCGAGTGACGACGACGATGGACGAAGCGAATCGTCACCCGTGCGCGTCGAGATGCGCGAATCACCCAGCGAGAGCGACGTTCGGGACGCGTCGCCGCCGAGGCGCGTCGCCGCGCCGCTCGTCGAGCTCAGTCCGTCCGAGATCATCACGCGAGCGTCTCCCGGACGACGAACGCACACGTTCGGGGAGATCAACAAGACGTTTCTTGGCGAGGCGTCGAGGGACCAGCCTCGAATCACATCCGTGTTCTCGAAAGCGCCCGCGCCGTGGAATTTCGACCACCGGGCGTTTGGCGACGAGCGTCCCGACGCGCGCGCGACGTCCTTCTACCCGCCGACGTCGATGAACGACGTCGACGCCGACGACGCCGACGTTGCGCGCGCGTGCGTCGTGGAAGACGCCGATCACGAGGGCTCGCGCGCGCTCGAGACGCTCGTGAGAGAATTCATCGCTTCGCGAAGCGTCGGTCGCGTCTGCGCGCGCGGCGGCGAATCGGGCGTCGCCGACGCTGACGTCGGCGCGTGGCGTCGCGCCATGGCGTCGCTCGAACGAGGGCGCGGATTTTGGGCGGCTCTGGGTCGAATCTTGCGTCAGGTGGTGGACGAAGAGTTCGACGCGTGTCGTCGATCGATGCGAACGTCTCCGCAGACGCCCCTCGAGAATGGCGCGCACGCTCGAGTGCTCGAGACGGCGTGGGAAATCGTCTTCGTCGCCGCGAAACTGTGGCACACCGAGCGCCATCGACGCGACGGGGACGGTGAAGATGGATGGGGTGTCCAAGCGTGGGCGCTCGTGGGATGGGTGCTCGATGAGTGTCGCTTCACGAGTCTTCCCAGGGCGAGATCCGCGGCGCCCGCGTCGTTCGACGGCGCCGCGTACGCTGCCGCCGTGTGTGAGCGCGTCGCAGAGCTCGTCGCGCGGTGGCCGAGATGTTTGGCGGATAAACATCCCGTGCGCGTGCTCTGGACGAGGTTACACGGCGCAGTCGACGGGACGGACGCGCAAAATTCGACCCGCGCTCTGTCGCCGTGTTGTTCCGCGTGCATGCCCTTGGCGTGGCGACCGTACGAGGCGACGTTCGAAGCCTCGAACGCGCGATTTGTGAGCGGGGCTCCGTGCGAGTCGTTGTATCGCGCGCTCGGTGATCACCTCGCAAAGTGTTCGGTCGAGCTCAAGGTGTTCCGTCGCGAGCTCGGTAAATGGAGCAACGACGCGCATCTGAGTAAAGTCGCCGACGCCCCAGCCGCGGCGAGTCTGGGCGTCAACGCGTGCGCGTTCAGAGCGCTCGGCGGGCACGCGTTCCCGATGTCGGACGCGGTGGTGCGTTTACAACACCGAGCGAGCGTGTACGTCGAACTGTTTCGCGCGTGCGTGCGGTTCGGATTGGAAGACCAAGCCGTCTTATTTCTCAAGCGCGCGCTCGCGGCGCTCGCGGCGCAACCGCCCGCAAGCGATGGTCCCGCGGCTCGGTGCGCGTTGCTTCGCGCAACGACGACGTGTCTCGGAATATGGCTCGCTCGAGGAGCGACGACCGGGACGTGGGGACGCGTGCAACCGCGAGACGAAGCGCTTCGAATCATGCGCGCGCTCGCCGACTCGGGCAAGACGACGGGATCTGCCGAGGCGTCTGAACCCAGCACTGCGCGCGCGCTCGACGAAGGCGCCGTCGTCGCCGAAGCCTCCGCCGCGTGGTCCACCGCGTACGCCGTGTGCGTCGCCGCCGATCCAGAGAGCGCCCGCGAGGCTTTGGAGACGATGGGATCGTTGGAGGCGCGCGCGTCGGCGAGCGATTGGCGCGACCGCGTCTTCGTGGCTCGCTCTCTCGCGACGCTGTACGCCCCCGACTCGTTTGCGTCGAGGTACGGTCTCGCGGACGTCAAAATGGGGGCGTGCCTGTGGTTGTCGTTCGCCGTGGACCCCGTCGCCGGCGGCGCGGGTCCGCTCGCCGTCGCGTTGTGCGCGCGAGGCGACGCGTCGATTATGAATCAGGAAGCCTCGTCGGCGGCCGCCGTGGGGTGGGCGCAATCGCACGGTGGTGGCGCCGTCGCGTCCGCCTTGGTCGGGAAAACCCATCGCGGACGAGACTCGCACGTCGCCGCGTGCGGTGATCGTCCGGGAGCGCACGCGCAGGCGAAAGAGTGTGACTTTCGCGTCGCCGTCGCCGCGCTCGCGGCGAAAGAATTGAGCGAGGCGTTTCGGAAGGGTGACGACGTCCTCGGCGCGACACTCCGACGTTTGTGTCTCGAGTTGCCGTCGCACTGTGTCAGAGCGCACAAACAACGCCTGCGTTCGGTCGACGGAAGACACGCGGATGCTGTCACGGACGAGTATGCGCGCGTCGCGAGCGCCGTCGTCGGCGAAATCGTCGCGCGGTGCTCTACGGCGCTGTGTCTCGCCGACTGCGCGGCGTCCGCGCGACTCGCCGACGTGAGGTCGATGACGCACGCGATCGCCCGTCTCGTGCCGTTCCCACCGTCCGCGATTCCCGTGTGGGGATCACACGGCTCGGAAGACTCTCGGTCGCGGCTCGGAAGACTCGGAGACGCCGTGGCGTCGCGGCTCGAATCGCGCGCGCGTCTGGTCTATCGAGAACAGTTGATCGCGATCGACGCTGCGATGAACACGACGTCGAAGACGTCGAACGCGAACGTGTCGGCCGCGCTTCGAAGACAACTCGCCGTGGTCACCTGCGGCGCGCTCGAGGCCGTGACGGGATCGCCGACGCTGAAAACGCGCGAACGCGCGCTCGTTCGAGCACTCGCGGGCGCAATGCGAGGACGCGATCAGAAACCCATGAACGGCGCCGCAGAGATCGCTCTAAAGGAGTTTCTTCCACACTTCATCCTTTCGGCGCTCGAAACGCCGCAAAAGTGCGCCGCTCGACGCATGGTCACCTCGGCGCGTTTCGTCTCCGAATTGATGCGCGTCGACGGTGAAGACGAAGACGACGAAGAAGGAGAACGCGTCGTCGCGCCTTCGCTCGTGCTGAGCGTCACAGCGTTACCTCTTGTCGTTGTCGCGCACGAGACAATGTCTAGAGCGATGTCCAGCGATCATCACGCCGTTGCCGGCGTCGAGGCGGTGTTGACAGAAGTGTTGATTCCGCTTCTCGCCGGTCGCTTCTCGGCGAAGAGTAAACCGACGACGTCGTCGACGACGACGACGACGACGACGGTCTCGGCGACGTCGTCGTCGTCCAAGAGAGGCAGAGCTCCGACGGCCGCGTTTCCCAAGCCGCAGCCCTTGACGTCGAACCGAGCGCACTTTCCGTTTCCGGGCGTCGCCGCTCGGCCGAACGCCGAGCGCTTGCGCGCCGACGCGACGGTTCACGCGCCCGCGTCGAGACCCGCGTCGCCCGCGTTACCGATCGTCGAGGCGACGGGTAAAGAAAAGTCACAGGCGGACATGTTTCGCGTCGCTCTGAAATCGAACGCGGTATGGCGCATCGTACGCGCGTATGTCTCCGTCTCGGTGATGAGTTTGGCGCGCGCCGCGCTCGCGACGTCCGCGGCGAGAGAGACGACGGATCGTTCGTCGGCATTTCAAGCCATCTCGAAGAGACACGAACGGTCGCCGCGCCAGGCGGAGATCGAGCGCATGCGCGAAGTGCTCAAAGCGGCCATCAAATCGTCCGAAAAGGCTCTGAGCACGGAACGCAGGGAGGCGGAGCGCGCGCTGAGCGATGCCCTCGCGCCGTTGTCCGCCGCCGCCGTCGCGCACGACGACGATGCGTCCTACGATTTGGGACCTCGATGGGGCGACGCAGATTCCGCGAAAACGCTCACGCCGAGTGCATTTTTTGTTGAAGAAAACGCGAGCGAACGCGAGCGAACACTCCTCATCGCGGCGACGCGCTTCCTCACGCAGTGCGCCAAGTCGTCCGACGCGCAGGGTTTCGCCGAAGTCTCCGCGAGGACGTCGCAAATTCAAGCCGCCGTCACTTTTTTGCTCGAACCTGGTTCGCACCACAACGCGACGAACGCGTCGAAACACTCCCACTTCACCTCGGCGCTTCGAGCCCTGTCGCAGACGCTCGGCCATCGTGCAGAGTTGCCGAAACGCGACGCGCCGAGCGCCCGGGGAGGCCGACGATAGAGGATTGATAGACTAGACAAATTGAAATGTTAGAGTAGCGTTTAGATTCAAACGTCGCTAACGAGCTAATGTGTCGATGGATACTCATCCTAATGGTATCAAAGAGGCGCAGACGATTTATTCGTCGTCGCCGCCTTGGACAACCGGGGCGCCGCGGGTGAGCCAGTCCTTGAAATCGTCGAAGAGTTCGCCCTCGTAGTTGGAGTCGACCTTCATGGATTCGTAGAACTTTTGGCCAACCGCCGAGCGAGCCGCCGAGGTCTTCGCCGCCTTGGCCTTGGATCGCTCCTCTTGCGCGCGCTGTTGCATCTCGCGAGCCACCTTGGCGTACGGGTTGAGGCGCTCCATGGCGGACTTGTTCTTGAGCGGGTTGCGCTTGAGCGGCGCGTGAGCGCGCGTCGCGCCAACCTTCGGCGCGTTGACAGCGCTTTGGACTTCGTCGGAGTTGATGAGACGAGCCAAGTCGGTTTGCGCCATGATGTTGGTCGGCGGCTTCCAGCCCTTCTTGGAGGCGCTCTTCTTGGCGGCGGTGCCGAAGATGGAGTCGAGCTTGTCAAAGGCGCTCTTGGTCCAGATGATGAATCGGCCAACGTGTCCACCCGGGGCGAGGGTGAGCAAACCGAGACGGTCGACGGAGCACAACTCGACGCCCGGAATGTTGCGGAAGGCGCGCGTGACGCCGTTGTCCTCAGAGTACACGACGAGCGGACCTCTGCGTTGCACGTAACGGCGGTTACGCATCTTACCCTTACCAGAGCGCACGTTGCGGCTCGCCTTGACCTTCTCAATGTCCGCGTAGGCACCGAGTTGCTTCAACAACTCGACAGCCTTGGCCGTCTTCTTGATGGAGCTCGCCGAGTCGTCGACCACGAGCGGCACCTCCGGCACGCCTTCGACGCGGTGACCGCGGGCGAGCAAAAGGGACGGAACAGCGGACGCCGCGAGCGCGGAGCACACCGCGTAACGCTTCTCCTTGATGTTCACACGTCGGTGCCAGCGTCTCCAAATCTACGCGCGCGTACAATCGAATCCATCCGTCAGTCTCTCGCCGCGCCAACCCTCCTCTCGCGAACGAAAACCCTAAAACCCCAAACGCGATCTTCGGTCACCCTCGCGTCCACGCGCGCGCGCGTCTCTCTCTCGTCGCTCTCCGCGTACCTTGGTCGGCGCAAACATGCGACCACCGCGGCACATGTTACCGAACGCCCCCTGGCCCGCGCGGTGGGTACCACCACCCGGCACACGCGGGATGCGCGACACCGCGCGACCGGTGCCCCACGATTCCGCAGCCGTCTGGTGACCGGCGCGGTTGTACACGGCGTACGCCTACGACGTTTCAAAAACACACCACGATAATGTCTACGTCAGTCTTCGCGTTCAACGCGTCTCTCACCCCATCGCATCGCCTCCCACATCGCGTCATCGTCACCCATCGCGTCTTCACCCCTCTCGCCTCCGCGATCGATCGCGCGCGCGCACCTGACGGTTGTTCTTGTTCAACCCCGTGTGCACGGCGTTGACGATGTCCGGACGAATCGGGGACAAGAAAACTTCCGGCAAGGCGCTCGTCGCGCCGTTGCCGCCTTGGACGGTGACCACGGGAAGCGCGGCCGGCATGATGTAAGTCTCGAACGCGTCGGGAAAAGGCGGTGGGAAGCGCGCGCGACGGCGCGGCGAGGGCGTCGCGCGCGCGGACATTGGGCCTCGTATCCAGGTGTCAAGGTGGTCACACTACGAGTACAAAACACGCGTTTTGTGTATGAAATGCACCATGTATCTGTATGTGTGTGTGTGTGCATCACGTATCCGTCTCTACTCGGCGTTAAGGTGGTTACAGTACGGGTAAAAACACGCCTTTTGTGCATGAAAACCACCGTGCACGTGTCGGTCGGGACGTGTCGGTCGGTCGCCGTTTCAACACCGATCGACGAATCGACGCGGCGCGGGCGTTCGGCGAAGACCTCACCACCGACGCGGTCTCGAATCGGTAGTTCCACCGCGGTCCCGCGGTGTTGTCGTCGTAATGATGGCGCGGTTTATCGCTGAGATTGATGAGTGATTGATGTTACACGCGCGCGCGAAAGCGCGGGACGGGAAAAGAGAGAGAGGGAGACGCGGCTGGCTATCGGTCGTCGTCGTCGTCGTCGTCGTCGTCCGCAAAATTGGACGCCATGACGGCGCGAGTCTCCGCGCGCGCGGCGGCGAGGGCGGATTTCAAGGCTTCCGTCTCGAGTTTCAATCCCTCGATGACGACGTCGCGCACGTCCGCGGTGGACGCCGACGACGTCGCGCGCGTCCTCGGCGTCGACGTCTCGCGCCGCGTCTTCCCCGGGTCGGGCGCCCGCGATCTCGATCCCGTCGTCTGTCCACCGTTCGCCGTCGCCACTCGAAGACGCCACTCGAGCTCTTGATTCGCCGCCTCCGCGTTCCTCGCGCGTCGTTCCCACGTCGCCGCGCGCGTCGCCGCCCCGCGCGCGCGCAGCGCCAACCACGCGCACGCCGCGCCCCCCACCACCGCGCCCGCGCCCGCGTCCGCGCCCGCCACCGCGCGCGCGATTCTGGACGTCACCGCCTCTCTCCCCGACGGCATCGCGCGCCACTCGGCGCGTCGCTCGCCGGTTCGCGCGCTCGGCGCTAAACGCGAGACGACGACGTCTTCATCGATGGCATCCATCGTCGCGCTCGACGACGCGTCGCGTCCACCGCGCGCGCGCGGGGGCGACCCGCATCGACGCGGACGACGCGTCGTCGTCGACGGCGGCGGCGTCGCGACCGCGACCGCGACCGCGACGCGCGTCGTCATCGCCTTCGCTCGTCGCGAAGTGAGGCGAGTGGAAGAGAAACGAAACCATCGTGGCGTCACATCTCGCCGCGCGCGCGCGCGACCGACCGACCGACGCGGAACGCCGCCCAGTGGACTCGCGCGTCTCGCGCTCGCCCGCTCGTCGCGCGCGATCGACCATGTCGTCGTGGGAGACGACGTACGCGGCGGAGACGCCGAGACATCCGCGTCCCGCGGGTGCGAACGGATCGGCGCCGCCGCGGTTCTCGTACGGCACGGCGGGATTCCGAACGGACGCGAGCCTGTTGCGATCGACGTGTTTTCGCGCGGGCGCGTTCGCGGCGGCGCGCTCGATCGCGCACGGTGGGAAGACGACGGGGATGGTGGTGACGGCGAGCCACAACCCGGGACGGGACAACGGCGTGAAACTCGTCGAACCGGACGGAGGGACGTTGCCGATGGCGTTGGAGCGCGCGGCGGAGGCGTTGGCGAACGCGGCGGATGACGACGCGGCGGCGCAGATCGAGGCGCTTCGAGAGGCGGCGAGAGCCGTGGCGGCGGCGGAGACGCCGACGACGACGGAGGAGGAGTCCCCGAAGACGCCGCGCGTGCTCGTGGCGAGAGACACGCGAGAGAGTGGACGCGCGCTCGCGGATGAAACTCTGGCGGGCGTGCGCGCGATGGGCGTCGAGGCGGTGGATTGTGGCATCGCGACGACGCCGCAGTTGCACTATTACGTCTTGGCGACGAACTCGGGGGCGCCGGATTCCGAACACGATTATTACGCGCGGCTCGCCGCCGGGTACGCGGCGTTGACGGAGGAGGACGAGGACGAAGGCGTCGAAAATGTAGAGAACGTCGACGCGTCACCGCCGCTCGTCATCGATTGCGCCGACGGCGTCGGCGCGCAAAAATTGAAACTCTTGGGCGACGCCGTCGAGCCGTACGGGTTGACGTTTGATTTGAGAAATCGGGGCGACGCCGCCGACTCGTCGCTCAACGACGGTTGCGGAAGCGATTACGTGCAAAAGATGAAGGCACCGCCGAAACGCGGCGATTTCGGGTCGTTAAAACCCGGAACGCGATGCGTCTCCGTCGACGGCGACGCCGATCGTTTGATTTATTTCGAGACGCGCGAGGACGGCGACGTCGATTTATTCGACGGCGATCAAATCGCGGTTCTCATCGCCGAGCACTTGAACGAACTGGTGAAGAGCGCGGCGCCGTTCTTGACCGACGTCACGGTCGGCGTCGTGCAGACGGCGTACGCGAACGGGGCGTCGACGCGTCACCTCGTCGAGACGCTGGGCGCGGCGCCGGTGTGCGTGCCGACCGGCGTCAAACATCTTCACCACGCCGCCGAACAGCTCGATATCGGCGTGTACTTTGAGAGCAACGGTCACGGCACGGCGTTGTTTTCCGAAACCACCAAGAAGAAGATCGAAGACGCTACCGTCGAGGCTTTGGTCCAGCGATCCATGCCGCACGTCAAGGCGCTCTTGGCGTTGGCGCACTGCCAGCGGTGCATCAATCCGGCGGTGGGCGACGCGATGAGCGGCATCCTTCTCGTCGAGGGAATCTTGAGACGGTTGAAAGCCACGACACTGCCGCGCCCGTACGCAGACTTACCGAGTCGACAGACGAAGATTGTCGTCCCGGATAGAACGAAAATCAAGACGGAGGACGCCGAGAGACGCGTCAGGGAACCCAAGTCTCTCCAAGATGCCATCGACGACGCGATTCGCGCGCGCGCGGCGACTGACGCTTCCGTCAGAGCGTTCGTTCGACCCTCGGGCACCGAAGACTGCGTGCGCTTGTACGTCGAGGGTGAACGCGTCGAGAGCGTCGACGTCTTGACGGCGCGCATTCGCGACGCGTGCGAAACCGTCTTGAGCGAGTGAACGAAATGGTGGGCGCGCGCGATGACGTGATGACGTGCGTGTAGATAGATTGTCGTCGTATTCAACTCGCCCGCCGATTAAAACTACAATTGTACCGGTACGCCTACGAGTACTGTACCGTAAAACTAAACTACAATGTACACCGGATCACGTCCTCCGGCGGATGCTCGCTCGTCTCGTCGTCATCAGTCTTGGTAATCGCGTTTTTCACCCACACCCCCTGAGAGGCTGGGCGAAAATGAGAGACTCCACCGTTCGCGACTCGCCTCTCCTCGGCCGCGGACACACAAAAATGACCTTACGTGCTCGCGCAGCTTTATCTCGGACAGATGATACGTACTGTATCAAAAATAGGCTCTCGCGCAGATTTAGTTCGGACATTTGATACGTACTCTATCAAAAAAAGCCCATCAAACAAAAAATACCTTACAATCGTTAAAATGGTTATAATACTATCGATAGTACGTCATCACGTGTCGTACTCTGCCTCCTTCCGGTTCTGGCTCCGTACAGTTATGCGTCATCATAAAACAGCGGTCATTCGCTGATGGGCAATAAAAAACCGGTCGTCGTGACGACGCGCAGCTGAGATGTATCTTCGATCGTCTTCCCCACGAGCGTGAAGACGTCGTGAGCGCGTGAACTGCATTCAAACGTGAGATAGCCTGCGGCGCCGCGGGCCAATTCAACTGCGTCGGCATCTATCGCCGAAATCTCTCGGATCTCGAGCATGTCGCCCGTTTTCGTCGGTAAGCTCGAGTGTCGCTGTAGATCTGGCACGCCGACGATTTCCACCCGCGCCGAGAGCGTCCGAGGATGTCCTTGCTCGCGCCATAATTGCTGGCGCGACGGCATATTTGCGTCACGCATATCTGCCACTCGGAGAAATCGGCCGTCAGAATAGCTCATGGGATTCTCGCGACCGAATTTCTCGCCGTATCGCACGTCGCCGCCCAGCGACTGGGCGATGATGGCGGTGAGCACGACGATTCCTTTATGGGTCCATGCTTTGTTTTCGCAGTTCTGACTCAGGGACACGCCGCCTCCCCGCGTCAGAGCTGCCGGAAACGACCGGGACCCATCGCTATCGATGAGTCCCGCTAGCAAAGAGAGCCTGTTATCTCTGTGAGCACCCGCGAGCTGGCGTACGCATTCACTCGAGATGTTTTTATCTCGGAAAATGCCCAGGGCGCGCAAAACGGCGGTGATGATGTTCACGCGGCAAGTCGAACGCGCGAAATATCCTTGAGAGCAGCCGTCCCTGTTGTGCCAAGTGATTCTCGCGCCCAAATTCTCCGCGATGCGCTCGAGCCTCGGTCCAAGAAATTGCATCTCCACATGGCTCACCGAGAGACTTGGGGCAGCACACGCGCCGTCACCCAACCAGTATCCGATGACGTAATACAAGTCCGCTACGTGACCCCGTCCTTCCTCTCCGAGGAACGAGCCGAGCATGTCCTCCACGACGTCCGCCGACGACACGCTGAGCCAGCTCGCCGCCGTCGGAAAGCCCGGCACCACGTCGCGCTCGAACAGCGAACACCCGCCCCAAGCGAGCCTCATGCCTATAACGAGAGACTCACCTTGAGACTCTCGTTGTAAACGCATCGCCTCGGAGAACGCTTCATACCTTTTGTTTTCCGACTGTGCGATGGATTCGATTGAACCCATGGCACAGTGCGAAATGTTACGGCATTTTTGGAGCGTCTCCGAGTACGATGGCTGCGCGCTGGTTTCCAAGGTCAGTACTTTCCCCGCGAGGAGTCGCCGTTCGATCGCGGGACCGAACGACACGACTCCGACGATTTGTGTGTTGACGAGAATCGTCAGCGATGTGTTCGTCTTTTTGACCTCAACCGCCGCGCCCGGAAACTTGTCGCACAGTCGAGCGGCTTCAACCTCCGCGCGCTCGCGGTCTACTACAAAAAGTCGTTCTTCCTGAACGATCGAAGGGGCGTAGGTCATATACTTTCTGAACCGCGGATGGCTCTCGCCGCGGATGGTTTGCACCACCGTGGTCGAGAAGGCCACTCGAGGCTTTCCGCCTCGCGTTCCCCTTTGACTTTCGTCGCGAGCGTACGCGAACGGCTGCGGTGATGTCCATTGCAGTACCGTCGAGCACGATGCCTCGAAACCTCCGAACTCGGTGGTGGGTTGGAAAACCCGAGGGACGACGCGAACGATCTTGGCGGTTGATTTCTTCACCTGTTCAACAAAGACCACGGGCCCGATTGGAGCGCCGTCGCGATCGATGCTCGAGGCGAGGCCGTCGCCGACGCCGACGTCTTTTATCGCGATCGGTGTCGGCGCCGTTCGCGCGCCGTTTCGCTCCAGCAAGACGAGCTGGGTCATAGAACCGTACGCCGGCGGCGTGTGCTCCGTCGGCGGCGTGCGCACGCTCGCGTCCTGCGCCACGTCATCAGGAATCCTCGCGACCCAACGCCATAATCGCTCGCCGGGTTTCCTCGACGGCTCCTCCGTCGGTATGCCGACAATCAACCGCCAAAAAGATCCCACGGTAACATCGCTAAGTATATCGACGTTTTCCCGTAAATACCGTTCCGCAACATGAATCGCCTCCGTCCTCGTTTGACACCAAACGGGCAATCCCGTGGGGTTGTCCCGCGTGGCGTACGCGTACGCGTCTTCCTCCGCGACGATGACCGCTTCTCCCGGATGACGTCCGTCCGCTGCTCGGCGCTTTCGCACCCGCGTGTACGGTAGATTCTCCGTCGCTTTAAACACTCGCAGCGGACCGCGACGCTTCCACACCGCACAGCGCTTCTTTGCCCACGCCTGCGCGATCTCCCGCGACGGCGCGACGAAGATTGTCGTCGTCGCGTCTGCGCATTCGACGTCGACGCGATCCTTCGAGTCGGCCACCTGTACGCGAGTCGACACAGAGGAATACCGAATCCTCTTTGAGATCGTCTTCTGTTCTTCTAAACTCACACGGATCCCCCTGCAGTCGACGTATTCTCCAGACGTCAAATCAGGAGCCGCCGCCGTCGGATCTAGTTCGACAGAGGCCTTGTTCCTCGTTACCTGAATTGAAAGGGAGGGAGACACGACGATGGTCTCGCGCGCCCCGTCCGCGTCCGTCGTCAACGTGAAGCTGGTCGGTTCCGCGATGCTTTCAGCGTGAATCGCGAGGATTCGGCGTCCGTCCGCCATCCTCGGAGGGCCGAAGAGGCGTAGGTGACGACCTCCGTCTGCGGCGGGCGCGACGCGCGCTCTCGGCCTCGCCAACGCATCCGTCTCGTTCGAACCACGCCCGTCGCGCTCGTCGGTCGACGACACGTCCGTCCCGCGCCCCGCGCCGTCGCCGTCGGACCGTCGGTAAATGTCGGACCCAGTCGCGCGCGCCGGCGCCGGTACGTCGGCGCCGAGCGCGCGCAACTTCCCATCCACGCCCCCTCCACGGACAATGGCCAACTCGTCCTCGCCCTCCCGACGCGCGCGCTTCTGTGCCTTTTTCGCGAGTTTCGCATCTTCCGCGACTACGTCATCTCGCCTCTCCTCCAGACGGTCCGGGATGGCGAGAAGTTTGGCCATGTCATCCTCCGTGACATCCGCCCACATTTTTTTTACTTCTTCAACCTGGTAATGGGGCAACGGTGCGTACCGATCGCCACCGCCGCCCCCTACGGAAGAAACCTCGCACGTCGTAACAGCCATCTCCGCCGACGCCACGCGAAACAATTCGTCGGCCTCGCTCTGCGTCCTCGCCGACGCGCTCGCCGACGCCGTCGTCGACATATCGCCCCACCTCAACCGCGGTGCAAACGCCGGAAGGGGAATTGAAAGGCGATGAACGTCTCCTGAATTCCAATTGCTCGTCCCCGCGCCAACCCGTGCGCTCCGCACCCGTCCTCGCACTCGTTCGACGCGTCGCCCTGCGCGGTCGGACGCCTCTGTCAGTCATCGTGCATTCCGAGAGAGTGCGTGCGTCGAGACAGTGCGTGCGTCTTCACGTCCGAGGACGATCGATGCGCCCTCCCGCGCGCATCGAAAATCCCTCTCGTCGAGTTCGTACCGCATCGTCGCCGTCATCCCGTCGCGCGCTCCCCGGCGACGCGGGTATCGCGCCGCCGGGGAGTGTCGCGAAAGGCGGCGACGATCTGGACGTTCGGGCGACCGTCGGCGCGCGCGTCGCGCCGCGGGTATCGCGTCGTCCGCGACCGCGCGCGTCGATATTCGTACCTCGTGTATGCCTCGCTCGCGCGTCGTCAACCTGTTTTGTCGTCGCGTCACGCGTCACGTGGTGACGACGAAAGCCGTTCTTGTCGTTTTCAAAATCGTATTCCGTCGTTTTCAAACGCGTGCCGTCGATATCACGAATTTTCGACGCATTCGCGCGGGGCGCGCAGATGATGGTCAAAAGATGTCACTATATACGCCTATGTACACCATGTAGAACAGATAAACTTTTTTATGTGAATTAAAAAAAATTTGATAGGCTTAGACGGCCTTAAGTATGGACCGTACCTTCAACGGGGCTCGAACCCGCGACCACAAGCTTACACTATGGGCGCAATCGCACTATTACGTGCGGTTGAATTGAAATGTACTGATGTGCATGCACCTCGACTATTTTCGTCGAGAAGCCACCTGTATATAAGAGGCTTGCGCTCTACCAACTGAGCTATGAAGGCGACTCACGCCCTTCGGCGTGTTCATGTGTGCTACATGAGGTACCAAGAGTGATTTTTCGTTCCCGACGTGACGTTGAGTCGTGTATGGTGAGACTTATGGGTCGTACGTACGTCATACATACGCAGAGAGAGCGTCAAACGGACGACGGGTGTGAGGTCGTCGAGGAGACGACGCGTGCGACGAGACGACTCACTTTGATGAAAAAATTATACACGTGTCTTTCTTGGTGTTACAGAAGGAAGAGTTTCGGTTACGGGTGTCGAACGCCTCTACGGGTCTACGGCGGGTACGCGTTCGCGGTACTCACGTTACGTACGACGTCTCTCTCGTATTCTCTCTCTTCACACGATGAGAGGCGAGAGTGAATCGTCGGCGGGTGCCCGGAACGTCGTCGCGCCTCGGAACGTCGTCGCGCCTCGGAACGTCGGCGTCTCCTCACTCGCCGACGCTTTGCCGAGGATAAAGCCCGCGGGCGTGTTCATCGACGGAACGTTCTTTTTGTGTTTCGCCGCCGCGTTGGACAATTTTTGAAGTTTCTTCGTAGAAGGAGACGCGTCCACTCGGATCAACTCGGCGATTTTGGCGACGCAGGCGAGAAAGCCGAGAAACGCCGAGCCGTACGCGAAGAGCGCGCTCGCGCGCCCGACGACGTCGAGCGCAGATCGGAACGCTTTATCGCGCTGTAACGCGCGTTGTAATCGCAACGCTTGTTTCTGTGCGTGCATCAACCCTCCGTAAGAGGCGTACGACGTCGACGAGAGCGAGTCCCAGTTGACTTTGGCGCCGAACCACCACGAGAGGGCGAACGCGCCGCCCTCGACGACGCACTTTCTGCCGAGCGAGTCGTTCGAGGACGTCTTCGTCGCGAACGACGTCGTGACGACGACGACCATTCGCACAGCCACTCGAAGCATCACCACCGCGACGGCACTCGCGCGCGCCATCTTGTACCTCCGCGACGAACGCCGTTTCGTCTTCGTCTCGACGTCGTCTTCGTCGCGAATATCCAACGCGTCGACGATTCTCTCCATCGTCGCGTTCCACGCGTCTTCGCCTCCTCGTCGTCGTACACCGATGATCGGGGACACGCTCAGATCCACGATTGCCGGTTCGTTCGTCGTCGCCGGCGTGTTGGCCGGCGTCGGCGCCGCTCGCCGTGTCCGCGCCTCCTCCTCGGACGGCGACGCCGCGAGACGCGCGAGCGACTTGAACACGGCCAACGTCTCGCTCACGGACCGACTCGCGCGTGTCGCATCGCGCGCACCACTCCCCGGCGTCAAAACCACCGTCGAGTCCGTGGTGTCGTCGTCACCGCTCGCCGCCGGCGCGTCCCACGCGCCCGACTCGAACGCGCGCAACGCCGCGTCCGCGTCCGCGTCCTCCGCCTCCTCGTCCTCGTCCTCGTCCTCGTCCTCGTTGATCACCAACGCTCGCACTCTCGACGCGTGTTTCGCGCTCGTCACTCCCGGCGTCGATCCCGCGAGGTACGCGCGCGGGGACGTCGTCGTCGTCGTCATCGTCATCGTCGTCCTCGTCGTCGCGTTCGCGCGACTCTTCCCCCTCGCCGCCGGACCGAGGTCGATGATTCGTCCCGCGTTCACGTCCACGTCACCGAGCACCGCGCGCGAGCGCCGAGCGCGTCCCACGACCTCACATCGCGATTTCCCATCAACGAACGTCTCCCCCGTCGCCGTCGTCGTCGACGCGTCGTCGTTCTCCTCGTCATCGCTCTCGACGCACGCGCGCCAGCTCAGGCGTCTGCGCGCGGAATCTCCATCTTTCGTCCTCACGCTCGTCATCGCGCGTCGTTATCGAGTCGTCGTCGTCGAGTCGTCGTCGTCGCGATGTCGTCGTCCGTCGTCAGAAGTCCACCCCACGACGTCGTCGTCGACGTGTGTCGCCGTCGTCCCGGCGCATTCATTCCTCCATCCATCCGCCCGTTCGCGTTCCCCCACGTGCCGACGACGCTTTATCACCGCACACACTGTTTGCACATACATGGTCCGTCCTCTGGTGAGTCCCGACCGGTCGTGACCCCTCGATGTGCCCCCGACCGTGCGCGACTGACTCGAACGAATGAATCGATTTCAAACGCGCTCGGCGGCGGCGCGGTCGAGAGTGGGACGACCGACCGACGTGTGTCGTCACACGGAGACGAACGCGTACGGGTGACGGGATGACGCGCGCGAATGCGGTGGATACGGTCGTCGTCCTCGATTACGGGTCGCAGTACACGCAGTTGATCGCGCGACGTGTGCGGGAACTGGGCGTGTACTCGGTGCTCCTGCCCGGGGATGCGGACATGGAGCGGATCGAATCGCACGCGCCGAAGGTGATCGTGCTCTCGGGAGGGCCGAATTCGGTGCACGCCGTCGGGGCGCCGAGCGTGCCGACGGAGTTTTTCGAGTACGTCGAAAAGAAGAAGATTCCAGTGTTGGGGATCTGTTACGGGATGCAATTGCTCGTGCACGCGCTCGGGGGACGCGTGGAGTCGGGGGGCGTCGCCGAGTACGGACGGATGCCGGTGGTGTATCAGACGAACGGGAGCGCGTTGTACGGTGAGAAGAGTCAGAGCGGGGAGTCGGAGCAGGTGTGGATGTCGCACGGGGACGAGGCGACGAAATTACCGGACGGGTTCGCGTGCGTGGGCAAGTCGGAGGGCGGCGCCGTGGTGGCGGTGGAGGACGTCGCGCGTAACCTGTACGGGTTGCAGTATCACCCGGAGGTGACGCACAGCGAAAAGGGTTTGGATACTTTGCGACGGTTTTTATTCGACATCGCGGGCGTCAAGGCGGAGTGGTCGATGGCGAACGTGTTGGACGAGCAGATTGAAATCGTCAAAAACGCGGTGGGTCCCGACGCGCACGTCATCTGCGCCTTGTCCGGCGGCGTCGACTCCGCGGTCGCGGCGACTCTGGTGCACAAGGCGATCGGTGATCGTTTACACTGCGTCTTCGTGGATAACGGTCTGTTGAGATTCAAGGAGCAAGAGCGCGTGATGGAAATGTTCAAGGATCACTTGCACCTTCCCGTCGATTGCGTCGATCACAGCGAGCCAATGCTCGCGCGTCTCGCCGGCGTCAGCGATCCGGAAAAGAAGCGCAAAATCATCGGCGCCGAGTTCATCGAGTGCTTCAAGAACTTCAAGGGCGAAATAGAAAAGCGCACGGGCGTGCGACCGACGTTTTTGGTGCAAGGCACGCTCTACCCGGACGTCATCGAATCGTGCCCGCCGCCGGGAAGCGACCAAAAGCACTCGCACACCATCAAGTCGCACCACAACGTCGGTGGATTGCCGAAAGAGCTCGGATTTGAACTCGTCGAACCGTTGCGCATGCTGTTCAAGGATGAAGTCCGCAAGCTCGGCGCCATCATGGATGTGCCGCGCGCGTTTTTGGCGCGTCACCCGTTCCCGGGTCCGGGTCTCGGCGTTCGCATCCTCGGCGACGTCACCAAGGACAACGCGCTCGACATTCTTCGTCGCGTGGACGAAGTTTACATCAACACCATCCGCGAGTTTGGTATTTACGACGAAATCTGGCAGGCGTTCGCGGTGTTTTTGCCCATCAAGTCTGTCGGCGTGCAGGGCGATCAGCGCTCGCACTCGCACGTCGTCGCGCTTCGCGCCATCACGTCGAGCGACGGCATGACGGCGGACTGGTACCCGTTCACGGTCGATTTCTTGAAGACGGTGAGCACGAGAATCACGAACACCGTCAAGGAGGTGAACCGCGTGTGCTACGACGTGACGTCCAAGCCGCCGGCGACAGTCGAGTGGGAGTGAGAAAAACGCAAAGATACAAAAAAATACCACCACCACGATGTTGTAATGGACAACGGACGTACTGTGAAAAGAAAGGAGTCGTGACGTAAAAAGCCTACTCGAAGTGAACCGACGTGAACGCCGCGGACGACTAAACTAAACTAAATCGACTGAAAAGCGGCGTCTCTCTCGCATCTCGTTCGCCGCGGTCGATCGCGACCGACCGACGACGGCGAACTCAAAGTCTTGAATGCGCTCGATCGCGCGCGCTCAGTGGCTCGAAATCGGAACCTTTAGGCGCGGAGGTGCCTTGTCTTCCTCGGATTCCTCCTTTGGAACCTTTTGAAGGGTCACCGTGAGCAAACCGTTCCTCATGCGACAATCGATCTCGTTCTCGCCGATGACGGCATCGTCGGGAAGTTTCATCTGACGATCGAGTTTCCCGAAGTGTCGCTCGTGAACGAGCCATTTGACCTCGCCTTCGTCTTCCTCTTCACTGGCGCGGTGCTCTCGCTTGGCGCTGATGTGTAAGACGCGCTGTTCGGGATCGATTTCGACGTCGACGTCCTTGATCGTGAGCCCAGGAAGCTCGCAATTCACCGTGTATTTCGTCGGTTCCTCGATCGCCTCTGTCGCGGTCGCGCACAAACGAACGCCACGATGCACGCGCGTTCGATACGGTACGGTCAGTCATCACCTCTGAGACTCGCGTCGCGTCGCGGAAAAGACGTCTTCGAGGGTCTCTCGTCTCGTCTCGCACCGACTCGAATGCGCAACATCTCCGGCGGCGCCAACACGTGCGCGCGATGGAACCCCGATCCAGCCTGACTCTCAAACTTCTCGAGCATCTTTTCCATCGACGTTTCACCGAACACGTCGCCCATCATCTGCATCATCTCCTCCATTGCGTGCGGCATCAGCGTCAGCGGCGACGTCTGCACCAAGAGATTGGACAAGGGCGAAGACGGGTACATGTACCGCGACACCGGCGCTCTCGCGCGCGGTTGTTTCGCCGGCGTCGACGACGCATTTTCACCGCGTGTTTCTTCCTGCGCCGCCTGCGGTGATTCCGCGCGCGTCGTCGTCGTCACGCCTCGGTGCGCGCGCATCGCGCGATGCGCGCGGAAAGACGTCAGTCGCATCGTCGTCGTCATCGCTCGCGCGCCAAGCATGGCGTGCGCGCGAGTAAAAGTCGTGGGAATTTTTCTTCGTTCGTTCGAGCGCGTTCGCTCGCGGCGTCGTCCGTCGCGTCCTCGATAGCGCGGCGTTGAACTGTGACGTTTCTCGTTCTCGTGGGGCGTTCGCGCGTCTCGTCGTTGCGCGTCGGCGCGACCTCACGTCGGTCGATCACGACACGCGTTCGAGGCGTCGCTCGATGGACGCGTTCACACGTCTCGCGTCCTCGCGCACCGATTGAAGAACGGCGCGGTCCTTCGCGCGGTCCTTCGAGCGTGTTCTTCGCGCATCACAATCTTCGTACGATTCATTCTCCGAGGTCGAGAGACATCGTCGCGTGCATTCCCGCTCGTGTCGCGTCATCGAGCGACTCGCTCGGAACGTCGGGTCCATGTCCGACGCGACGGACGCGGCGACGGTGATCGCGCGCGCGACGGTCTCGTCCGCGGCGGCGCCGGCGGTTCCGGTGACGGTGGAGTCGACGGCGACGACGTCTTCGGATGCGAATGCGAATCCAGCGCATTTGATGCGTCGCGCGGAATCGGTGATGGAGGCGCGCGCGCGCGCGCGCGCGAGGGAAGACGCGGTGCGCGACGGTGCGCCCGGTGCGATCGTTCGAGGCATCGCGAAACCGGGCGAGGACGATTGGTGCGCGCGGGGTGGAGGGGGCGGGGACGACGACGGGGACGAGGACGGCGACGGGGACGCGCGGCGGGACGGGCCGCCGGCGTCGCCGCCGACGGCGTCGCCGACGCGAGACGGGGTGAAGCGCGCGCGAGGTATCGTTTCTGAGGAGGAGGAGGAGGAGGAGGAGGAGGAAGAGACGGATGCGGAGGTGGCGGATTTTAAATCGGGCAAGGCGGCGCTGCAGAGACGCGACTTTGAGGAGGCGTTGCGGTTGTTCGCGTACGCCGAGGCGCGGTTACCGCGTCGGTTCGCGGATGCGCGCGAGAAATTACTCAAGACGATCGATCAGACGCGCGCGTTGATCGAACAGGGAGCAGAGGAGGAGGAGGAGGAGGAGGGGGAGGAGGAGGAGGAGGAGGGCGACGACGGCGCGACGGCGGAGGACGAGGCCGGCGAACGCGTCGACGACGACGCGTACGTCAACGACGACGCGTTCGATTCCGCGACGGATGACGGGTGGAGCGAAACCGACGCGTCGCTCGCGGACGACGCGTACAGAACCGCGGTGTGGTTGCTCAAGACGGCGTTGGAGGAGGACAGGACGCCGGATAAGGAGAAGATTCGCGATTTATTAGTGCGCGCGAGACAATTTTGTCCTCCGTCGTGCGGCGGCGCGGTGGAGCGCATCGACTCTCTGTTGGATCGTCTCGATCGGTATTAGCGACTAGGTACTAGCGATACTAGAATACAAACAACAGCGATAGTCTACAAGGGGGAGGGAAAGAATCGTTTTCCCGCGAACAAACGAAGAATCATACGTCGGCGCGCTTTTCACAAGCCGTGATCGACGAACATCTCCCTCGCCACGCGGTGTAAGACGGCGTGTCTGCTCGCGAGTTCGTCGATGTCTGGCGAGTACCCACCGCCGACGACGCCCGCGATCGGAATCCCTGCGCCGATGACGGTGTCTAGAACCATGCGTTCGCGCCGATACAAGCCTTCGACGGACAACTCCAAGTGTCCGAGCGAATCGTTCGCCGTCACGTCTACGCCGGCGTCGTAGATGACAAAATCGGGCCTAAACTCTTCGAGACTCTCTCGAAGCGCGCCGGAGACGACGGACATGTACTCGTCGTCGCCCATGCCTCGCGGAAGCTCGACGTCTCGCGTCGACGTCGCCTTGCGCGCCGGGAAATTCGACGCGGCGTGCGCCGAAAACGTGTACACGCGAGGCTCGTCTCGTAATATCGACGCGGTGCCATCGCCCTGATGCACGTCCAAATCCACGATCATCACGCGAGACGCCGCGCCCGCGTCGAGCACTCGCAACGCGCTCACCGCCAAATCGTTGATGATGCAAAATCCGCTCCCCCTGTCTTTGTGCGCGTGATGGGTCCCTCCCGCCGTGTTCACCGCCAATCCCGTCTGAAGCGCCAATTCACACGTCAACATCGTCCCCGACACCTCCATCAGCGTTCGCTCCACCAAATCATCCGACCACGGCAATCCAATCTCTCGCGTCGCCTTTGCGCTCAGCGCGCTCGCGCACACCGCCCGCGCGTACGTGTCGTCGTGCGCCGCGCACAATTCATCCAACGTCGGCGTGCGCGCCGGCACGAAGACGTTCGCGTCATCCACGATCCCTTCCGAACGACACACGTCGTACACGCGCTGAAACACCGACATGGGAAACCGATGATTGGGCGGCATGATTGGTTTACTGTACGAGACGTGATGCACCACGGGGACGCGCCCATTCGCCCCCGGTCGCCGCGTCGACTCGAACGCGTCCACCGCGGACGCGAACGCGCGAGTGACGACGCGAGGCGTCATATTCGCGCACCGCGCGAGCGTCGCCGCGAGCGCGCGCATGTCTCTGCCGCGACGCCCATCATCAAGCCCCCTGGGCCTCTCGTGCGCCACACGCGCGCGCGTCGTCATGCTCGCCCGCCTCGCCTCGCGCGTCTCGCGCGCGCGCCCGACCGACGCGACTCGCGTTCTCGTGCGCGCGTTCGCGTGACGAAGCGCCCTCGGGAACGCCCCGCCGACGCGCGTGCACGTGGAATACGACGAGTCGAGGCACCTCGACGCGTTTCTCATCGTCGCCGACGCGCTCGAGGAGGCGTTCCCGAACGTCTTGGTGGACGGGAACGACGCGCGCGCGCTCTCGAACGAAACCCCACGCCAAGGTTCGTTCGAGGTGGTCGTGTGCGATCGCACCGTCGAGGCGGAGCACGGGGAGGACGCCGCGCTCGCCTCGGTCCTCGGCGAGACCGCGGCGTTCAGCGCGCTCGCCGCCGGTCGACCTCCGACCGCGCTCGAGGTGATCGAGGCTTTGGAAACCATCGTCACCGCCGATCGATTGGGCGTCGCCGA
>Ga0181573_10000234_pt1 | contig 58458 bp, 40 predicted proteins | sample 101ome_25_FD_148643 | JGI IMG/M metagenome (GOLD analysis project Ga0181573, IMG submission 148643) | Coastal salt marsh microbial communities from the Groves Creek Marsh, Skidaway Island, Georgia - 101409BT metaG (spades assembly) | ecosystem: Environmental > Aquatic > Marine > Intertidal zone...
CCGGGGCCCCGGGGGCGGCGGCGGGGGCGGGGCGGCGGGGGCGGCGGGGGCGGCGGCGGGACGGAGGCTGACCGACTGCGGGAGCTGACGGGCCTGGGCGGGGGCGGGGGCGGGAGTTCGGCGGCGTCGGCGGCCCTCGCGGCCCTGGGCCTCGGCCCCGGCGGCGGCGGCGGCGCCGGCGGCCTCGGCGACTCGGCCCGCGACCACCTCGCGGCGACCCTCGCGTCGGCCTTCGTCCACGCCGGCTACGGCCGCGACTGCCTCGTCCTCCCCGCCCCCCAGGACGCGGGAGCCGGGGGCGCCGGCGACGACGGCGACGACCCCGCGGCCCGCGCCGACGCGTCGGGCGCGGCGTGGGTCCGCGCCCACCGCGACTCGGGCAAGGCCGGGGCGGCGGCCTCGGTCGGGTTGGTCTCCCTCTGGGACCCCGACGGCGGCCTCGGCCGGATCGACCGGCACCTGTACTCGACCGACCCCCACATCGTGGCGGGAGCCTGCCTCGCCGTGGGGCTGGTGCAAACGAGCGTGCGACACGAGATGGACCCCGCGCTTGCCCTGCTGGCGGACAAACTGCAGACCTCGGGCGAGGGAGACGGAGACGGAGGGGGCGGCGGGGCGTCGGGGGCGTCGGGCCGGGGCAAGTCGGACGTCCGCGCCGCCGCGGCGCTGGGCCTCGGGCTGGCCTACTGCGGCACGGGTCGGTCCGAGGCGCTCGAGGCCCTCGCTCCCGTCGCGTCCGACCCGGACGCGCCCCTCGCCGAGGTGGCCCAGGCGGCCCTGGCCGTCGGCCTCGTCGCGGCGGGGACGGGGGCGGCGGCCGCGGCCGACACCTGCCTCGCCGCCTGCCTGGCGCGGGCCGAGCCCGGCTCAGGCTCGTCCGGCCGCGGCGACTGGGGTCACCCGCTCGCGATGCTCCTTCCCCTGTCGCTCGGACTCGTCTTCCTCGGACGGGGAGACGGGTGCGAGGCCTCGCTCATGGTTCTCGAGTCCGTCCTGGGCGCGGCGCCCGAGGCCTCGCCCGACGCCGCCGACGAAGACGACAAGTCCGCGGGGCTCGACGGCGGCGTCGGCCCGGGGGCCGACCTCGGTCGGGCGTGCCGCTCCATCGTGCGCATGTGCGCTTACGCGGGAACGGGCAGCGTCATCGCCGCGCAGGAATTCCTGCGGACCATCGCCGAGGAGGGAGGGCCATCGGGGGACGACGCCGACGCCGAACAACGCACAGACGACGAGGCGGCCGACGCCGATGGAGGTCTGGAGGGCGAGGGCGCGGGTGAGGACGCCGCCGCGGCGGCGCCAGCTCCGACCGCGCCAGCCGTGCCGGCTGCCGAGGGCGGCGCCGCCGCCGAGGGCCAGGCCGCCGCCGCCGCAACGGGGGCCGCCCCCCCCGCGGACCCCGGCGCGTCCGTCGCGTCGGATGCCGCGCCTGTCGCCGCGGCTTCAGAGGGCGCCAGGAAGCCGTCCGCGGACGCCGCCGCCAAGACGGCCGAAGCCAAGGCCAAACGAGCAAAGGAAGCCAAGGAGCGCGAGGCGGCCGAGAGGGACGACCCTCGGCACCCCCGGGCGTTGGCCCTCTCGGCGTCGGTCGTCGGCCTCGCCCTCGCTGCGTCGGCCGAGCCCCTCGGCGCCGCCATGGTCCGCCGCCACCTGGACGCCATCCTCGCGCGCGCGCCTCCCGCCGCGCGGCGCGCCGTCCCCGTGGCCGCGGCCCTCCTCCACGCCAGCGACCCCCAGCTCCCCGTGACGGAGCTTCTCAGCCGCCTCGCCCGCGACCCCGACCAGGCCGTGGCCACCGCCGCCTGCGCCGCCCTCGGTGTGGCGTCGGCCGGATCCAACCACGCCCGAGTCGCCGGCCAGCTCCGCGGTCTCGCCCAGTGGCACGCCCGGTCCCCCGCGCCCCTCTTCGCCGTCCGCGTCTCCCAGGGCCTCGTCCACCTGGGCAAGGGCCTCCTCACGCTCTCGCCCCTCCACCGCGCGGGCGCCGGACCCGGCGCAGGCGGCCTCCGCGCCGCGCCCGCCCAGGCCGCCCTCCTCGCCGCCCTCTTCCCTCTGCTGAGGGCCCGGGAGACCCTGTGCGGGCGCTACCACGGGCTCTGGTACGCACTGGCGCCCGCGCTCCAGCCGCGCGCCTTCCTGCCCATCCTGTGGGGCGAGGGGAGGGACCTGGCGGCCGAGCGGGCGGCCAAGCGGGAGGGGGGCGAGGGCGGAGCCGGGGGCGCCCGCGCCGTTGTGCGCGACGCCATGGGCCGAGAGGTCGGGGCGGGAGGCGCGGTCGAGGGGGACGGGGGCAAGGCTCCACCGCCGGCGGCCAAGAAGGCGGGCGACCTCGTCCGGACGCCCGCGCGCGTCGGCGAGGCCGCCGAGGCCGCCGCCCAGGCGGGCCGGCCCGCCCGCGTGGCCGGCGCCGCCGTCCACCAGACTCCCGCTCTCCTCGCCCGCGGAGAGGCCGCCGAGCTCGCCACGGGGCGTTACCGGCCCGCCGCCCAGGGCGGCAGAGGCGCCGTCCTCGAGGGCGTCGTCCTCGTCGAGGAGAATCCGGCCTGGACGGAGGACGGGGCCGAGCGCCACGAGCACGAACTCTGAGGAGGGAGATGTCCCAAGGGAGGCGGCGTCTCGTTGGGATTGGGTCGCGAGGGGTTTTCTCGCGAAGGATTTTGTTCACGCGGGACCGCTCCCCCCCCTCCCCCTCAGGGCCCTCCCCCTCAGGGCAGGCTTGGCCCCGTGGCCTCTCCCCACTGCCCAGCAAACTCCTCGTCCACGCTCGCCAGCGCGAGTTCTTCGTCGTCGTCCCGCGCCCCCGTCAATAGCTCCTTCACCTTGTTCGACTTGGAGGTCTTCTTGAGCTTGTCCTTGCTCCCCTTCCCCCCCTTCTTGCCCCCCTTGCCCCCTCCCTCGCCGCCATCGGGGTCGCGGCGGTCGGTGCGCCGGGGACGGCACTCTTCGGGGACGAAGCCAAAGTTGATGTAAGCCGTGACGGCGTCGGTCCGCGCCACGTACGAGATGCACAGCTCCTCTCCCTCGTCGAGCCCGCGGGGCACGCCACCCCAGCGAGCAGGGACCTCGACGCAGAGGGGGCCGCCGTCCTCGAGGTAGGCGGGAGGGACGGCCCGGCCGCCTCTGGGTGAGACAGCGCTGTCGGACCCTCTGGACCCGCCCGACCCGAGCTCGCGCGGCTGGGGCGCCGGGGCGAGGCGCGAATGATTGAGTAGGTCCAGGTAGGGTGCTAGGCCAACGAGGTCATCGTCCCCGAAGCACCGCGACAGCACGTGGCCCAGGGCCCACCGGAGGCGCGCTCGGCTCAGCCCGAGGTCTCTGCCCCACCCCTTTCTCAGCAGATCGACTTGGCCATCGATGGCACGCCGGGCATCCCTCCACCGCGTCTCCCACTCGGGAGCGCCTTCGTCGTCGATCGAGTCCGGGGGGGTGGGGGAGGAGGAGGACGTGGAGGGAGGGACGAGGAGCCAGTCGTCAATGAGGGCAGGCTCCCCAGCGTCCTCGGCAGGAATGGTTTCGGCGGCGGGCTCGGCGACCGTGTCACCTGTTGCCTCCGTCCCGTCTCCCCCCTCCGAGACCTCCGCCGTCCCGTCCCCTCCCTCGACCGCTGCCAAAATCCGTCGCAAGCTCCGCGCCAGCAGCGAGCGCACCCCTGAGAAGGTCGACGACCCATCCTCCGACTCCATCTCCGATTGCCCGCCGCCGCCGTCCACATCATGGTCGCCGCGCATGAGCGACGCGTACGGCCCTCCCGCCAACGAAGCGTAGTCCTCGGGAAGCATCTCGACCGGGGCGCTCTGATCGTCGGGCCCGTCGATCCTGGTCCCGACAAGACCGGCCGCTGCCGCCGCTGCCGACTCCGCCGCCTCGGCCGCCGCCGCCGCTGCCTCGCGCTCTCGATCCCTCGTCGGCACCCCCGCCGCTGCCAGGCACCGCTCCGCCTCATCCTTGGGCGCGTCCCACCCGCAGGGAGGCGCCGTGTCCCTCAGCACGTCCACATAATCCGCCCAAAATGACCGCGGTCCGGCCTCGGCCTCGATCGCCAGCACAAGGGCCAGCTGGAGGTGTGCAGGTAGGCTGTTCGCCACTCCGCGGCAGGGCCGGAGTAGCTTCCGATATGGGCCTGTGTCGAGAAGGGCGTTGCTGAGATAGAGGGCCTCGGGAACTGCCACAAGAGGGGCCTGGCGACGGCGGCGGCCCGTGCCGGGAGTGGGGCTGGTGGGGCGGGGCGGCAAGGGAACGGCCGCAGCCGACGCCGATGTCGACGTCGACGGGTCTTCGCCGTCGTCGTGGTCGCCCGATCCAGCCGCTCCACGGGGTGTCGTCGCGGGAGACGGGCCGTCAACGCCCGAGCCGTCGTCGTCGATCTCGTCCGCGCCGTCCGCATCGTCGTCGTCACGCAGCCCGGGGGGCAGATCGTCCCACCACCCGTCCGCTGGGATGTCGGCGCGGGCCACCACGCCGCGGCTGCCTGTCGGAGCGTTGATAGCGACGCACAGCGACGGGTGAATGTAGCCTCCGTTGCGACGGACCCACTCGGCGAGACGCTCGCCGGCGGGATCCACGTAGATGGGAGAGGAGGACGAGTAGATCAGACGGGGGGGGTCGGGGACAGCAGCGCGGGTCCGGTGGGAGGGGGCCCGCGGACGGGCGGGACCGCAGGAGAGAGGAGGTCTGCGGCGGTGGGGATCGGAGAGAGGTGGGCGACAGCCTCGGGCGGAGGACGTCGATTGGCCGGTCGTTTGAGCAGGTGGAGAGATAGCGCAGCGCGTAGAGGATAGGCGGAAAGGGCACGGAGCGGCGGGTCGCGGAGGTCGCAGCCTAGTCCTCCCGGTCTCCACACGCGCCTGGCCCTCGAGCGCGGGCCCGCGTGAAGGCCTACGGTGGTTTTCATCCCGCAAACGCCGGCCGGGGAGCGGCCAGGCGCACATCGGGCGCGCCAACGTGAGGGCAGGGTCTCGCACGCCCGCCGTCGCGCCTCGGTGTTCCTTCTTCTCGATTCTGACTGTTCACCGCCGACTCACAGGGCACTCCTCCTTCCCCAACTCAGCCGGAGAAACCGAACCTGACCTAACCCACCGCAACCACACCAATGCACCCTCCTGCCTGCCCCCGCGTCTCAGGGGTGAGGCCCCATGACCAAGGCCGGGTTCTCCAGCCGGTCCATCGCCGCCTTGTCGAGGTCGTCAAAGTAGGGGTGGCGCAGGCAATCCTCGGCGCTGATGCGTCCCGCCGGGTCGTACACGAAGCATCTCCGCAGGAGATCAAGCCCCGCGGGCTCCAGCCCCGGAAAATACTTCACCAGGTCGGCCGCCGGCCACCGCGGGTACTCGTGCCAGTCGCGCAGCTGCTTCGCGCCCGGCCAGGCGTTGGGGCCGTCGTCCTGCGGGGTTCCGAGGAGCTTGAAGATGTGAAGAAGCTGCTGGAACTCGGAGTCGCCGGGGAAGAGCGGAGCCTTGCGCACGAGCTCGGCGAAGATGCACCCGATGGACCACACGTCGACCGCGCACCCGTAGTGGGTGCCGCCCAGGAGGACCTCGGGCGCGCGGTACCACAGCGTGACGATCTCGTGCGTGTAGGCCTTGAGCGGCACAGAGAACGCCCGGCCGAGCCCGAGATCGGCGACGCGCACCACCGGCATGCCGTCTGGCCCGTCGTCCACCAGCAAATTCTGCGGCTTCAGGTCGCGGTGGAGGACGCCGTGCCGGTGGCAGTGGGCCACGCCGCGGCACAGCTGCCACATGATCTGCTTCACCGCCGTTCTGGACAGCGGGAACTGCGGCCCCTTGCCGCGCTTGTCCATCCATTTCTTCAGGTCGGTGGTGAGGTACTCGAACACGAGGTAGAGGACGGGCTTGCCGCCCTCCTCGACGTGCTCCACCTTGAGCAGCTGCACCACGTGACGGCTCTCGCTGAGCATCTGCAGCAGCGAGACCTCGCGGAGGGCCGTCGAGGGGACGCCTTCCTCCTCCATCTGCGACGACGCACGAGGGAGGGGGCAGCAGGTGGGCGGGTGGGTGGGTGAGTTTGGGGGCGGCAGCGTCGGGCGATAGCGCACAGGGCGGGCGCAGCGGGACGGCGTTTCGGGCTTTGAGCGTTGGGGGCGTGGCGGGGGCGGGAGCGCGCTCGCGTTGTCGAAACGAGTAAGAGACTGGACGAGCGAGGGGAAGCGTGCGTGCTCCGGCCCTCGGGGCAGCGCAGGCATAGTCGAGCCGGGTTTTCGGCCAGGGCGTCGGTCACCGCGCCGCCAACAACGGCTCCGGTGGACGCGAGAGCGGATTTACGCATGAAAACAGCAACCTCTCGAGACAAAAGCGAAGAAATCGATCCGAAAGCTTTGTCTCCCCGCCTCCCCAGCACTCCCTCGAACCAAACGAGGCCCGGCGTCAGCCGCGCGCCGCTCGAACTCCGGCGCCGCGCCCCGCGTCGCGCTCCCCGTTTCCGCTCCCCCCCGCGACCCCCACCCAGTCACTCGCATCCAGCCGAGTCTTCTTCAGCGCCACGATGCGGCCCGTGTTGCGGCACCGGGCCTTGTAGACTTTGCCGTACGTCCCCTCTCCGATCTTTTCCAGCTTCTCGTACGCGTCCATGGCGCCCGGTGAAGCTCTGCCCTTTGCTCGAGGGGGCGGGGCTGGGCGGGTCCCGCGCGGTGAACGCCGGGGGGGGGGGGGGGGGGGGGGGGGGGGGTGGAGAGCTCTTGGGGCGACGACGGAGCGAGCTCGGAGCGGGCGAGGGAGGCGGGGTGTGGGTGACCTTCCGTGGTCGCTCGTGTCTCCCCCGCCAACAACACGGTATCGCCTGTGGTGGAGTTCACACTCCGGAACGGGAGCGTGCGATGGTCGGAGAACGAAGCGCCCTGGCCCTCGTCCGGCTGGCATATTTCTCGGCGAAGGCTGCGAGCGGCCACCCCGGCCGTCTCGCGCTCCGGTTGGGGCGTGGCGGCGTTCGCCTCGCCACCTCGGGATCGGAATCGTCCGTAATGTTCGCTTCGGCCGCGTCAACGTCGTCTTTTTCGGCGGGCCTCGCCTCTGGCATCGCCACAGCCATCAGCCGTGTCAGCGCAGCGCGTCCGTCTTCCGTTTCCTTCCGCGCCTTCGCGAAGCGCGCCAAAGGCAAGGCCGCCGCCGTCGACGCCGATGGAGACGACGGAGGCGACGGCCCCTCCCCCGGACCTGGCGGCCTCGCTGATGTCGACGCAGCGCTCGAGGCCTGCCGCGCCGGGATGGCGAGGTGCCTCGACCGCCTCGACGCCGAGCTCGGGCGAGCGGTGGGGTCGTACGAGAGGAGTCGGAGGAGCGCGCCGGACAATCCGCCGGACCGCCGGACCACCGACATCCCCCTCGCGTGCTCTCTCCCTCTCATCCTCTCTTCCTCTCTCCCTCCCTCCCTCTCTCCCTCCCTCTCTCCCTCTCTCCCTCTCTCCCTCCCTCTCTCTCTCTCTCTCTCTCTCTCCCCACAGGACCCTCCGGGCGTCCACGGCCACCGAGGGGATGCTGGACTCCCTCCGGGTGGAGAACCCCCCCGGCACCGTCCAGCCGCTGCGCGCCGTCGCGGCTGTGCGGGTCGCGGGCCCGACGTCGCTGGTCGTGACTCCCTACGACGGCACGGGGGCGGCCCTCGCGGCGGTGCGGGCGGCGCTGCGCGGGTCGCGGCTGGACCTGTCGGTGGACGACGCGCCGTCGGGCGGGGCCGGGGGCGCCGGGGGCTCGGGCCCCGGGGAGGTCGTCGCGCGGCTCCCGCCCGACACGCAGGAGCAGAGGGCCCGCGTCGCCGGGGCCGCCCGCGAGGCCGGCGCCCGCGCCTTGGACGCGGTGCGGCGCGAGAGGGCGTCGTGCCGCGAGGCGCTCAGGCGCCTCGGCCTGTCCCGGGACGCGGCGCGGGCCGCCGAGGCCGACGTCCAGGCGCTCGCCGACCAGCACGCGGGGGCGGCGACGGCGCGGCAGAGGGCAAAGGAGGAGAGCCTCACGGGCGGGGCGGGGGTCTCGGGGGCGGGCTCGGGGGGGGATCGCGGGGGAAAGCACAGGGCGCGGCGCAGGTGACGCGGAGTCGAACGGACGCGGACTCGCGCGACGACAGGCGCGCCCGAGGGCCCGGGCTCCCGATCCCCGCCCGCCCGCTCTACCCGACGCGCGGCCGCTTGGCGAGGGGCGGGCCGGGCGCGGCGTCGTCGTCGTCGGGTCCGGCGGCGGGGACGACGACGAGGAGGTCCGAGTCGGCGTCGGAGCCGTCGTCGGCCCCGGCGGCGCCCGCCCCGGCGCCCGCCCCGACCTCGACGCCGTCGGACGACTCCCCGTCCCCCTCGCCCTCGTCTCCCCCCCCCTCGCCCGCCACCGGAGCGACGGGCGCAAGCAGCGGCCAGCCCCCTCCCACCACCACACCCGTCCCCCCCTTCCCGTCGACGCCCCCCGGGCGCCGCTCGACGGACATTCTCACCCGGCCTCGCACCGCCCCGGCCGCCGTCGCCCCCTCCGCCTCCAGCAACCTCCCAGCCACCCCCCCTCCGTCCGCTCCGCCCCCACCCCAGCCGGGCAGAGAGGACAGGGGAGTCGCCCCCAGCGTTCTGTACCTCTCCTCCTCGTCCGACTCCAGGTCGGAGCAAGATTCCTCCGCCAGGGTCCCGGCCCCGCCCGGGGCGGCGTCGACGATCTCGAGCCGCCGCACCCGCGCGGCGACGCTCGCGCGTCCTCCGGGGTCGCCTCCGGGGTCGCCGGTGCCTTTGAGGGCGGCGACGAGGTCGGCGAGCGTGACGGCGGCGGCGGGATCCGCAACGGTCCCGGCGGGGTCGTCGTCGCGCGGGGCCGCCGGGCCGACGACGGTCGCCGTCGCCTCGCGCCCCGCAGGGCCGCAAGCTGGGCACCCGGCGCGGGGCGGGGGCGGCGCGAAGGAGGCGAGGAGGTGGTCCCGCCGTCCCGCTCGCTGATCCTCGCCGCCCGCGGCTCCGGGCAGCAGCGCCGACCATCTCAGCCGCGCGCGCAGCGCCTCGTTCCGCTCCGCTCCCCCTCCTCCCCCCCCCCCGCCCCCGGCCGGCCCGTGAGCTCCCAGCGCCACCAATTTCACCGCCTCGGCGCACATCAGCCCCGCCACCACGGCGTTGGTCGTGGCGAGGGCCTGCACGATCCTGCCCGCCTGACCCTTGAGCTCCCAGGGGGTTTGGACGACCGCGGGGGCCGCGGCGGCGCTGGAGGCCGCCGCCGCCGCCGGACGCGACGGGCCCGTCGCCCCCGCCCCCCCCGCCGCGCCCCCGTCCCCCAACGAGATCCCGTAACACCGACACCGTAGAACCGCGGCCGACGCTACCAGATCGGCCAGCAGAGGATCGTCCTTGTCGTACGCGGTCATCGCGGCCGTGCCCACGTCGTCCGCCCGCTCGGCGTGGAAGGCGGCCAGGGAGGAGGCGAAGACGAGGGCGGCCTCGCGCAGGGTCCAGGGTCGGACTCTCTCGGGGTCGAAGGGAAGACAGGGGTCGGAGGAGGCGGGCGCGGCGAAGGCGCCGGGAACCCGGGCGAGCCGGGGCGCAACGGCGCCGCCGGGGGCCCTGCCCTCACGTAGGTCGGCGGCGCGGACGGCGGCGGCCGACCAGCCTGAGCGGTCGGGGCCCGACGACGGCGCGAGGGGAGGGGGAAGAGGGATCGGCGGGGCGCCGACCGTCGGGTCGTCGCCCCCGCCGTCTCCCACCACGTCAGACCACCACACCGCCGTGGGCCTCCGCCGCCCCGTCCCCTCCCACAACCGCGCCAGGGACCGCGCCCGGTCGACGTCCGCGCCAAACGCGCGATCGAACGCCCGCCGGGCGTACGCATCGACAGGCTCGTCGGGACCGCGCGTCCACGCTCCACGCGCCGGGGCCGGAGCGGGCGCCGCGCCCTCGGCGGGTCCCTCGGCGGCCCCCCCCTCCGCAACCGCCTCCCCCCCCTCCCCCCCGTCGTCCAGGTCCGGCGCCGCCCCCGGCGGTCCAAGCAGCCGCGGCGCGAGCAGTTCCCTCGCCCACGCCACACAGTGCTCAACCTGAAGGGGCGGAGGAGAGAGATGGAGCATGAGAGAGAGCGAGGGGGAGGGGCGGTCGCGGCGGCGCCAGGCGCGGGGACGCCCCCCCCCCCCCCCCCCCCCCCCCCCCCCCCCCCCCCCCCCCCCCCCCCCCCCCCCCCCCCTTTGCCCCCCCCCCGTTTTCCTCCCACTCACCTTGTCCGGGGTGTTGCGCAGCGTGCACACCGGGATAGCCGCCCCCGTCCCCCCCTCGGCCCCCTTGGGCGCGCACTCGAAGCACTCGGTCGCGCCGGAGTTGGCGGGGGGGGGCGGCCCGGGGAGCGGGTTTGACTCCGCTGCGCCCCCGGCGTCCGTCCAAGCCGCAGACGAGTGCACGCTGACCTGCCCCGCCCGCCCCGCCGTTCCCGCCTCAAGCAGCGGGATTCCAGCGGCCGCGGCCACCCTCGACACGGCCCGGCGCGCCGTCAGATTGTCCAGGGCGTTGAAGACGAGGCCATACGCCGCAGCGAGGGCGGTGGGACCACCCGAAAGGGGTCCCGGCGGGATCGCCGAGGGGCCTCGGGTGACGTCGCCGACGAGAGCCTCGACGGCGACGGAGGTGGGGGGATCACCGGTGGCGGAGGCGGCCGGCGGGGGCGGGGCAAGGGAAGCGGCGGCCTTGCCCGCCACCAGGGCCTTGGCCTCGCCCACGTGCCGGCGCCGAAAGAGGAACTGGCGATTCAGGTTGCTCGTGTCGATACTGTCGAGGTCGATGACGGTGAGGCGGCGAAAACCCGCGAGGACGAGACACTTGAGCAGCTCGCAGCCGATGCCGCCGGCGCCGACGACGAGGACGGGACACGACGCCAGGGCCGTGGCGAAGCCGGGTGCGCGGGCCAGAGCCGCCAGCTCGGCGTCCGTCGTCGGCCCTGACGGGGCTTCCATACCTTTTTGCGTGGCAGCTGCCATGCTGACGGGTCGATGGAGCCTCGAGCGCGGTGGCGGTGGCCTGCCTGTGTACCTCTCAGCGTCGGCCGTCGCGGGCAGGCGGGTGTTGACTCCGCGCCTCGATTTCGGGTGGCACTGGCTGGTTGACGGTCCACGACCCGCGACTCGAAAGATCTTCTCTCTGCGGGGAATGACCGCTTGGGGCACCACGGTGGCTGCTGCGGCTCTACTCGCATGCGCTCTCGGCTGTTCCGGGTGGCATTTTTCTCCCCTGGAGCCCCGCACGCATCAAGGAAGGAGGAGTGCCGCGATGAACGAACCCCCCTTACCCCCACCCGCACCCCCTCCACCGCGGCGGGTGGCGCGCGCGGCGGCGAGGCCTCGAGTCCGCCCGCTCGCGCCCCGTCTGCGCAACGCTGCCGTCGGTGCTGCTCTCCTGCTCAGCCTCCTCGGTCTCTTGCGTCTCCGCGACGCGATTGATGGGTTCTCTCAGGGCTAGTGTGGGGAGATTCGATGCGGGAGGGTCGGCCGCCGTCGCGCGTCGCTGAGTCGTTGTCGCGGAAGGGGCCTGTCCGGCCGCTCCTCCTCTCTCCGTCCCCCACGCCCCCCCACCCTTCCCCAAAGCCGCCGCAGACCACCGCGCGTGGGGCGAGCTACCCCCCCTGATGAGCCTGCTGCCCGCGCGGCACCAACACCTCCCCGGCGCGGGGGCGCTGGGCGCACCGCTGTGGGCGTGGTCGCCCTCGACGGTCGAGGTCGCCTGCGCCCGTGGAGGGGGGTCGTGGGGATCCTCTCTCCTCGGCGGATCCGCCGCCGGTCCCGGGGCGCTGGCGTGCGTGAGCCAAGGCGTGGGTCGCTCGGGCCCGCGGTGCGCGCGCGTGGCGCCCGGGGCGCCCACGGGCCCCGTCGCCTTCGCCGTTGATCCCCTCCAGGCCGCCGACGTCACGTTGGCACCGCTGGACGCCCGCGGCGGCCACGAGGGCGCGGTGCGGTGCGGGGCGCGGCGCCGGTGGGGCTCGCCCGACGCGCGACGCGCGACACTGTCCGTCCTCGGGGCCGCCGCGGTGGTGCGGGCGGCAGAGGCGTCGCGCGCCCTCGGTGTCCGTCCCTCCTACCGCCGGGCGGCCGTGGCGTCCTTGGCCGCCGCCCTCGCCCTCGCCGCCGGCCCCGGCGCCCTGCCCCGCTCCGCCGCGCTCGTCGCCGAGGGTATTGCCGCGACGACTGCTCTGCTTCGGAGCGCCCTTCACGGACTCTCCCTCGTCCTCGCCCTTGCCACAGCGATCGTGGGGGCCGCAGGCGGAGGCGCCGCGGGCGCCGTCGTCGGCCTCCTTGTCCTCGGAGCGGGTTGGCAGTTGGCCACGGCGGTGCTTCGCAGCGCTCGCCTCACGCTGAACGCGGTGTCGGGCGCCGCCAACGCCCTTGCCTCGCTCACGGCCGCCATGGGGCTCTGGGGCCGCGTCCGCCATGGAGCGCCCGCCGCCGCGGAGGGCCTCGTTGCGGTGCTCATTGCTGTGGCAGGGCTCGCCCTGGTGGCGTGGGGTGCGCCGGGGCCCGAGGCGGCCGCGGGCGGGGTTCTTGTCTGCCTGACGGTGGGCGCAGCGGCGGGGCGGGCGCGCGGAGTGGCCGACGCCGACGGGGACGACGCCGGGGGCGTCGCCGGTGGCAGCGATACCGCCCTCGCCGCGGCGGCCGCCGCCGACCGGGTCGCCGCTCTCATCGCCGGCCCGGACGAGGTGGTGGAGCTGGGGGCAAAAACGTCGGACGTCGCGCGCGCCCTCGTCGCCCGACCCCTGGCCGCCGCTGCTGCTTTCCTGCGCGCCGCGGCTGACCTTGGCCGACCCGACGCGTCGGCGCCCGAGCACTTGGCGCGCGCCGCCCTGGACGGCGCCGCTTGCCTCGCTGCGGGATGGATCCTGGCGTCGACGCCCCCGGCGTCGGCGGCCCTCGCCGCCGCCGCAGGGGCTGCACGGACGGGGTGGAGGAGTCTCGATGGGCCAGGCTGGGGGGGTGGCGGCTGGTAGTGAACGGAGGCAGCTCCAACGCAAAAACGACTCAATTTCCCCTCGTCAGCTCCAGCCCCGCAGAGGTATCGACGGCGTGCATCTCCTGAGCAGCAACGATAGTACCGTGTTCTTCCGCGCCCCCGCCTCCGGGCTCGAGTGCCACCGTTCGGCCGCCTCTCGTCGGGAGCCTCGCGTGCCGCCCTTGCGATCGACCTCCTCTGCCTCTCACGCAAACCCAGCTGTGGCTGAGAGGAAGGTGTAGTCGACCTCGACGTGCGGGCTGCCCCCCATCGGATTGGCGGACGCGACGTCGGCCTCGAGCATGACGCGGAGGGCAAGGGTCACTACGCCAGCCCGGCCGTCGCCGACGTCGATCGCCTGGGCACCGTTGGCCGGTGACAAACGCACCACAGGCACCACCCCCCGGCGCGGGCAAAGGACCAGAATCTCGGCAGCCCCCGCGACTTCCTCGCTCCTGAACGTGCGGCGCTCTATCGCCAGCCCTGCAAGCGGCGCCACGTCGGCCGCCCCAGCGTCGGCGGCGAGAGAGGCCAGTCGGTCCGCCCCCGCCCCTGCCCCGCCTGGCCCCGCCGAGGGTGGAAGCACCAGCGTCGAAGTCCCGTTCTCGTTGATCACGACGAGCGCCACGTCAACGTCAGGAGGGGACGACACGATGCCCGTGTCGGGGCATACCAAGGCCGGGGCAGCGCACCCGACACATTCGGCCGCCGTCTGCGCCCTGCACCACCCGATCCCCCCCCCCCCCCCCCGCCCCCCCCCCCCCCCCGCGCGGCCGATCGCCTCAGCAGAGCCGTCGTCGAGAGTCAAGGGCCCTGCAGGGGCCGCGCGGCCCTCGACGAGGGCGAGCCCCCACCCGTCGCCCTCGGGTGGTCCGCTCGCGCCGTCGTCGGGGGCCGGCGCAGACCCCGTCGCGCTCGACGCGGCCCGCGCCGCCCGGGCTGCCGCTGCGCCCCACCCCAGGCCCTCTGCAGGAGACTCGGCCACCACGTACAGCGAGCCCCGGATCACGCCCCGCGTCGACAGCTCCCCAGCGCTGCCCCTGCCCCCGGTCACCCACACCCTTACCGTGCCCTCAAGCAGACGCGACGCCGCAGCTGTATCCAGGGCGACGCGACGCACGTCCGCCCATGGCAGCGGGGCTGGGCACCCGGCGTCGTCACAGGCGCGTTGGAGAAGAGCGAGCTGCTCGTCGAGGAGCCAGAGGTGGCCATCCGAGAGGCGCACGACGACGGAGACGCCGTGGCCGCGCGTCGCGGCCCGGTCGTCCAGGGGAACGAGGGCTAGGGCGGGGTGCGTGGCGATGCCGCGAAGTTCGGACGAGAAGACGGCGCGGGGCTGGGGGCCGGGGCCGCGCGGCGCCGACAGGAGGCGGGAGAGGAGCACGTCATCGTGGATGAGGGGCGTAGAGCGCACGGGGGCGGCGTGGCCCCTCACGCGGAGCAACGATGATGGGGCTGCCTGGTGGCGACGAGGCCTGCGACGAGAGGGAGAGACGGTGCGGTGTGATTCTCTGCATTTTTTCCAAAGATTCAAGGTGTATAATCCAGGCGTCCGGTTGATGAGAGGCGCTTGGGGCTCGCCCGGGGAGTTGAGGGAGGGGGCGGCTGACGGCCGGGGCAGCCGACGGCGAAGGCGAAGATGACGCCGAGGGCGCCACCGCGCGCGTTGCACTGGAAAGTCGAGCGTAAACGCTCATCCTCGACCGTTTCGACAAGGCAGCCTCCTGGACAGAGGAGCAGATGCGCTGACTGGCCTGTTATGGCCTTCTCCGCCGCCAGTGAGGCGAGCGCCAGAGTCGTGCTTCGAGGACTTTCTCGTCCGACCGGTTCTTCGAACCACGCTGTGAAGAGAGAGGCACGGCTATCTTCGGGGTTCCGCCTCCCGCACGGCGCGATGTCATCGGGGCCGAGAGGGAGAGGGACGGACGCAAATGAGCCAGCCGAGAGAACACTTGCGCCTGTCGTGAGCTCGCGGTCTAAGGGACTCACCCTTCCGTCGGGAGAGCTCGTCAGCCACGGGAGGTTCCTATTTGCTAGGGCGAGTCGAGAACGGGAGAGCGAGTCCTCCCTCCCCGTTGCCGCGCGCGTCGCGAGGCCGTCAACAGCTGCAAAGGCGCCGGCGCTGGCGACCCATGCTTCCCCGACATCTCCCCCTTCTTCGACAGGCCGAAACCGAGGCCGCCCTGGAGGAACGGAGGCGCGTCGCTCGGCACCGCCGCGAAGCGTGCGGCTGGCGCAGCGACCGTTGCCTGCCCTACCGCCCCCTGGGTGTCCCCGACCTTGCCCCTGAGGAGGAGGAGCGGGTGGCCCAAGAGGCGGACGATGCGCAGCGCCAGGCGATCAAGCGAGAGCGGGAACTCCGCCGGCGGTACCGCGTCGGGGCGGCGGGGGCGGGGCCCACGCCGTGGGACCCGGCGCCACGCAGCGGACCTGAGCCCCCGCCCGCACCGTTTCGTCCCCCTGTCCGGCCCGGCGACACGGGGGCGGACGATCTCCGCGCGGCTCTGCGGCAGTGCCGTGATCGCGCGCGGCGGTGCGCGGCGGGAGCGTCCTTCATTGACGTGCTCAGTCGGCAAGGGGCCCCAACAGCTGACGTAAGTGGGCTACGGGCGGTCAGCCGGGCGTGGGAAGTGCCCCTGCGGCGAGCCCTGGCGGCGGCCGACCGGGATGCGATCGAGCTGGTGCGGAGCACGGCGACTTTTGCCGGCGCGGCGCTGCGGGCGAGCCGGCGGGAGGTGACGGCAGCTGCCTCGTCGGGCGGACGCCGGCCCCCGCCGGCCGACAACGACGACGACGATGACGACGATGCGACGATGACGACGGCTGGGCGCCGCCTCCGGATCCGCACTCCGGTCTCGCCGCTCTTTGGAGACAGGGACGGTGCCGGAGCCGCCGAGACCGATAGGTTTGAGACCGACGACGACCATGACCCCACCTCAGCGCCCCCCAGCGACAACGACTCCGACGGCGACGGCCCTGTCCCCGGTCCGTGGCGAGCCGCTGCGGGCGATCCCTCGGCACCCGCCCCGCCCCTTCACCCCGCCGTGGTGAGGGCGATGGAACAGCTGGGGCTAGACCCCGACGATGCCGCGGGCGGTGGCGGTGTGGGTGGCGCAGGCACAGCCGCCGCCGACAACGTTGATGATGCGCCCAGCGCCGCGAATGTGCCCGCTTCCGTGCGGGCGGCCCGCGAGGCTCTCAACGGCGACTTCTCTTCCTTAGTTGTCCGCAGCGCCGACGCTTTTCACAAGGTCGGGCAGCGGAGTCGGGATCGGCTCCGGGGGGCGCTCGAGGACAGGGCCTCGCGCCGTGTCGATGCCCACGTCCGGCGCACAGGCGCGGCGCCTGTTCCCGGCGGTTCAGGGCGCGAGGGTCATGGTTCCGCGCGGGGGCGTTTGCGGCCGGAAGAGTGGGAGCTGCGCGCAGAACGGGCGCGGCTGCGGCGGACGCTGGAGCGTCTTGACGCGCATCCCTGGTGGTCGCGTCTGGCGGCGGCGGCGGCGCGTGCCGAGCCCGAGGCCGCAGGGGGCTGGGCGGCCGGGGGGTCCCGTCGCGAGTCGGGCGCCGCGTTGTCGCAGCTTGAGGGGGGGACGCGCGGCGCCGCAGCCATTGTCAGCGATAACGCCGGCCCTGGTGCCCTAAGTGGCCCCGTTCGCGTCGCCCTCCTCCTCCTTCTCGACGGAGTGGAGCGAGGTGAGACCCCCACGGCTGTCGATCTCGCCTGCCTTGCTGTCCTGCTGCCACGCCACTATCACGCGGATCCCGCCGTGCAGCGCCTTCTGGTCTTCCTCGCGGCCGAGGCCGAGGCCCCGGTGGAAGAGGGCGAGGGCAACGGTGGGGGGGATGAACCCACAGCTCGTACGTCGGCGCCTCGCGGCGTACGCCTGCGGTTGGGCGGCTTTACTGGGCGGGTTGACCTCGACGATGGGGGCGCGCCGAGGGGCCTATTGCCCTCGCGGGCGCACCTAGGATGTCTTCTCGAGCGACTTGGGCTGCCAACGCTTGGCCTCGTCCGCAGAGAGATGGACGCCACGCGGGCAGCGGGTTAACAGGTTGAGGGACAGGGGCGAGGGGAGAGACACATTATTAAGAAGGTTTCAGACGTCGAGCACCACCGACACGAGCCCAGCGACGACGGCCGGGGCCCGCCCCGCCGCCGCCGACCGGAGGCGAGCCTCAGCGGTATCGGCCTCGGCGGCCGCCCGCTGAGCGGCGGCGTCGCGGCCTGCCGCGGCCGCCTCGGCTAGGCCGCCCAGGCGAGCCTCCAGCGCGTCGCGATGGTCGCGCAGCTCGCGCGCCGCCTGCTCCTGCGCCATCTTGATCTTGGCCGCTTTCGCTGCGGGGGGGAGGGTAGGTGCGCGGGGGGGAGGGTAGGTGCGCGGCGGGGTTGGCGGGGTGCGGGCGTGGTGCGGGCAGGGCCGGGGCGTCGTGGCTCCATACGACTCACCCTGCCGAGCCTTGGCGACGGTGGACTGAGCCTCCGCCTCTACGGCCATCAGGCGCTGGATGGGGTCCATTTCCAGACAGAACGAAGAGAAAATGCTACAGTGGACACAGTCGGGCGCGAAGAACCGAGCGCGCGGCGAGGGACCAGGTGGGGGAGGTCCTCGAGAGATATCCACCACTCTGGTGCCACCTGTTGTCGATCGGGGAGCTCGGGGCCGGGGGAACCAAATGCGCACTCTCCCTCAAAAAACACCGGGACCAGAAAGGGGTCGTCGCCGGTGGATCGTCAAAGCCTCCCAGTGGCCTGCGCGCGAGAGATCAGGTAGTGCGGCCCGTCAACCGCGTGAAAAATCTTCCAAACTCGATCCCGAGCACCTTCAGGGTCGTCCCCAAACCCCGTTGGCTGCCGCCGCCGGCGCGGCCGCTGTCTTTGCCTGGTGCGCTCTTCCTTCTTATCGACTCGGCTCCCACCGCAAGTTAGATCCTCTGATCGGCGCCCTCGGGTCACGCCAAGGAAGGCATCGCCGAGGGAACCGCAATTCCTGCCTTCGAGGCCCTCTGAAGTCGGTCGACATGGGACCAAAAAAGGGAGAAGACCTCAACGCGGCCAAGCGGAAGCAGGCTGCCGCCAAGAAGGCCGCCGAGGACAAGACATTCGGTCTCAAGAACAAGAACAAGAGCAAAAAGGTGCAGCAGTACGCCGAGGGCATCGTGTCGAGGCGAGGGAGCTCAGTGCTTGTGAAGTAGCGCAGCGTGGCGAATGTGAAGCGCTGCCGCCTCCGCCGCCTCCGCCGCAGCCGCGCTGCCGCCCTGCCCCCCCGCAACCCAGCCCCCCACCCCTCCGCAGTGCCGTAAATTCAAATGCCACCGTTCTCAAGGCCCGCAAAGCAGCGGAGGAAGCCGCCCAGCGCCGTAAGGACAAGCAGCTCGCCGAGGCGGCCACTGCGGCCCTGATGGGCGGAGTCATCGTGCAGCCCAAGCTTAAGATCGGGCAGGATCCCAAGTCCGTTCTGTGCGAGTCCTAAATTCGTCCAGATCTATAGACTTTTGGACATCTACGCATCCATGCACTAAATTTCCATCCATCCATCCATCCATCCATCCATCCATCCATCCATCCATCCATCCATCCATCCATCCCTCCATCCATCATCCACCTCCATCTCACCTCCCAACCTCCCCCCGCAACCCCAGGTGAGTTCTTCCGGCATGGCAAGTGCAGGAAGGCCGCCGACGTGTGCCGCTACTCGCATGACAAAGGGATCGAAGTCTTCCACAAGGGAGAGACCAAGGTTGAGCCGAAACGCAAAGGAGAAAAGCGCGCCGTGTACGAGGGCGAGGGAGACGACGTGGACGAGGAGACGGGCGAGAGGGGCGGCATGGCCGGGTGGACTCAGGAGCAGCTCGAGGAGGCCGTGGCAAAGCGCGAGGCTGACGACGTCGCATCGGGGAGGAAGAAGCCCAACGCCACCAAGATTATCTGCAAGCATTTCTTGGCCGCTGTAGAAAACCGATCATACGGATGGTTCTGGTCTTGCCCGGACGACGACAGGGCGAAGGGGCAGATAGGGGCCGCCGGAGAGGGGTGCAAGTACCGTCACGTTCTGCCCCAGGGCTACGTCTTGAAGAGTGAGATGCAAGCCATGCTGGCCGCCGCCGCTGCAGGCACCAAGGAGGCCGCGGCCCGAGACCTCGACGAGGCAGCGGACAGGGCGGAGAAGGACCGGAGGGCCGCGGCGGGCGGGTCCAAGCTGACTGCGGAGGTGTTCGAAAAGTGGCGCAGCGAGCGGAGCGCTGCGAGGGTGGAAGAGATCATGAAGAAGCGCAGGGAGCGCATCGCCGCGGGTCGCCTGACTGGACGGGAGTTGTTTGACGACGCGTCGTTTGCGGCACAGATGGCCGAGGACGACGCTGGAAACGACGGCGACGACGATTGGCTCAAACGAGAGGTGGATCCGGACGAGGAGGAGAGGGTGGCGGCAGAGGCGGCGGCGGCGGCCAACGCTGCCGCTAACCGGGAGCGGGCGGCGTATGGGGGGGGGGTGGGGGGCTCTGGGAATGGCGGTGGAGAGGGGGACAGTCCGGCCACGGCTGGTGGCGCAAGCCCCGGCGCAGTGGCCGCAGCAGCGGCCGTCGACATTGCCACCCTCGGCCTTGGGGCTGCCGAGGCCGACGCGCTGTTTGGGGACTCAGACGATGACGGGGGGTAGGTCGAGGCGCGACATCGTTTCGTCTGTGGCTGGCCTCGCTGGGGTTTCAACTACCTGGCCCAGGTTTGTACCGCGCGCGGCTTTTCCCTCCGGCACCCTTCAACGCGACTCCATCGACGCCCCCATCGCTTCGGCTCCCCCCCCCACAGGCGTCGGGAGCCCGACCCACGCCACCCGCAGGTCGGCGATCACCCCCCCGGCCCCCCCTGCACTCGCCACCCGCGCCGCCCCCTCCCCACCCCACAGCCGCACCGAGACATCCCGGCCCCTGCCCGCCCATCCGACGCCACCGCTCCTCACGATGTCCTCGAGGGGCACCGCGGCGTGTCCCAACAGGATGTCCGGCGCCCAGAGGCCGCCCTTGTCCCACACAGCCACGTCGAGGGCATTGGTGAGGCGGACGCCCGTCCACTGGAAGGTCTCTCCAAAGGACACCGAGGCGCCCTGGTGGTGGAGGGGGGCCACAGCCTCGGCGTCGAGGAGGCCAGACCTTCCGCGCAGCAGGGCACGGTCGACCGTCTCGATGGGGGAGTTGGGGGCGGATGTGGCGGAAGAGGGGACGGCCTGCGGAGGAGGTGGTGGGTCGGCGGGCCGCACGACGGTGCGGCGCGCAGGGATGCGTGGGTCGACACGCGCCGCGAGGGTGGCACGCTGAAGCAAGGCGTTAGCGTCGGGGTCGAGCTCGCTACTGGGGCCGACGAGCCGCCCACCATGCCTGCCCACGCCAATGCCTCCAGACTGCGGCGACCCCGCGCGGGGGGTGTCCACCCCCCCGCCGGACAGACCGAGGCTGGGGCGTTTCGTTCGTGGAGTCGTTTCGCGTCCCGAGAACCGGGACACAGTCCGCAGAGCGGCCGCAACGTCCGATCGCCCGCTCTCGACCACGGTCAGGGCGAGACCGTTAAGAGCCACGACCAAGCTCTTGGGGAGGCTGTGGTCCCCGGTGGGGATCGGAGGCTCGCTGGCGAGCCAAGCGTCTGTCTCGTCGTGATGTCCGGCGCGGGCCTGACGGTCGAGGGTTGAGGCCTGGACGCGGGTGAGCAGACGGTCGCTGTGGGCAGCGCGGCGAGCCCGACGTTCAGCGCGGCGGCGTTTCCGCTCCTCGCGCTTGCGTCGGAGCCGGCGACGAAGCCGGCCGTCGCTGTTTCCGCGCCCGTCGTCGCCACCGTCGGTGCTCCACGGCGACACGTTGCAGTCATCGGGCAGGCGGAGCTCGACCCACGACGGGTTCGCCTTGCTGCGCGAGGTGAAACGTGCAAAGGGCGACCGCGGCGCAAGCCGAGGCGGTGTCGACGTGGCGTCCCCCGCCTTGACCCATGGAGCCGGGTCCCAGCTCCCCGCCCACCGGCGGCCGGGGCACACCGACACGTAAGGATTGCACCACCCCGCGACGTTCGTCCGGGGCAGGTTCCGGACCTGGACTACGGCAACGCGAAGGAGGCCGTAGGGACGGGGGTCGGGGATACGGACGCGGATAGGGTTGATACGGCAGAGCTTTGGCCTCGCGAACGACGCCCGGAGAGCGCCCTCCTCCCGGCCGTCGGCGTCCAAGCTCTCGTCGTCCGAGCTCGACGGGGACGACAAACCATCGTCAGCGTCGACCCGGCCAGCCCTCTGACGAGCAGCCAATCGGGCAGCCTTGGCCTCGTCCTCGGGCAACGGAGGCTCCACGCTCGCCCACGCCGGCAGCCAAGTAACTTCAAGATAGACAAACCCGCGCTGTCCCGCCTCGCGCTCGGCACTGGCCTCGGCGGCAGCACGCCCAGCGGCGCGCTCGGCCGTGTCTTGCGGGTGTCGTCCAGTGGCGTCAGCGCTGGCGCGATCGCCACCCGGCGGGGCAAGGGGCACGGCGACGAGGACGGTGGCAGCGCCTGGGCCGCAGGGCTCAGGATCCCCCGCGGCGAGCCTCTCTTCCTGCGCGGCAAAGCAGAGGTCAATCAGGGCCGCGATGCGCAGGTTCGCCACCCCGCTCGGCACCATCGCCTCGTCGTCTTTGGCCTCGTTGATCCATCGGACCCGCGCCGCATCAGCACCCTCGCGCTCAGAGCGGGTCCCAAGGCGACCGCCAAACCACCCACCCTCGCTGCCGCCAAACCACCGGACTACTCTTTTCGTCCCGCGCTGCTGGATCCGGGTGGCGACATGCAGCCGCTCAACCCAACTCTCTCGCACGGGCATGTGAAAGACCTCGTCAAACGTAGCATCAGGGCCGCCCCTCGCGCCCGTGCGCGCAGGAGGGTCGCCCGACCGTATCCGGAGCCAGACGCGGCGCCGCTTGCCCCGCTCGGCCTGCTCGTCGTCCTCGTCCCCGTCCAGCGAAGAGATGGCGGCCCTCCCCCGGCCCTCACCCGCGGCTGCCGCCCTTGCTGCCTGGTGCCGGTCCCCCCAAGTGCCATCGCGCAGGCCTTCCCCCCGCACGACGCGCACCCGCAGGACGCCCTCAAGCGCCTCGGCCCCTCCCGCGTCACCTGGGGACCACTTGTCCCGCGCCTCGTCCGGGAAGCCGTCCGATAGGTCGATCCGCATCCGATCCGGCCACACGTACCACCGCGCCACCAAGTCGACCAGAGCACCCGCGAGCCACCGCAGCGCCGGCGCCAGCGCCGTCCCGAGCACAGATGCCACCACCCCAGCTGCGCCCTGCCCACTCACCACGGGACGCATCTTCACCAGCGGTGGGTGCAAGAAACTCAAAGACATGCCCCCCACCAGCGACGCGTCCTCAAACGCTCTCCCGAGATCTGCAAGAGTCAGCGAGGGAGGCCCACGAGTCCCCAACTTGTCCACCACAGCGAGCGCCCGGGGAGCCACTAGCGGGGCAAGGACGATGCGAACCCGTCCTCGCACGACAACGTCCTGAATCTGCACCAGCACGCCAAGAGCGGCCCAGCTCGACTTTGGTGGCTGCTGCGGCGCAGCAGTGGCTGTGGAGGCGGTGGCGGCGTCGCCAGGTCCCATGGACCCATCGCCGCCCGGCAGCACGGGCGTTCCGCCCGCCCCTCGCCGATGCTCTGTGCCGCCACCCCCGCCGAGGCCACTCATCGCAATCTGCACGTCGGCCCGCGAGTCCCAGTGGAGATCAAAATCCAGAGCCAGTCCTGAATGATCGACGTCGGCGCCCAGCAGTGGCGGATCCTTGTTGTCGTCAAAGTCGCTGTTGTCGTCTCCGTCGCCGTTGGTCTTCCCACCGCCGATGTCGCAGTCACCGCCATCGCGCCACCTCCGCCTCCGCTCGGCGACCTCGTCCCTCTGGTCGGCCGGGTTGGGCACACGAGGAAGCATTCGCACCACGACGTTGCTCACCGTGGGCGGAGCCGGTCCCAGGGCGGCTCGCCTCAGGCTCAGCACGCCCACATAGGCGGGGCGGGTGGCGTTGAGGGAGGGACCGAGCTCGCGTGCGGCGGCGCTTGCTCCGCCCGCGGCAAGAAAGGGCCACGCGGTGGCAATAAGGGCGCTTAGCCAGCGGGCGCGCTCCCCGGCGATGGTCGCGGCCGAGTTCTGCTGCCCGTCGGCGCCCGGCTCGGATGGGCGACAGTTGGGCGCGATGGCTGCGCTCGGCAGGGCTCCCGCGTCGGCGCTCGCTGGGCCACGGCCTTTCCCGCCGCCCCTCGCCTTTCCCCTCCCGCCCCCGCCCCCCGCGCCCCGGGTCGTCCGCCCCCCTGTCAAGCTGTCCACCCAGGCGGGAAGCCCCCCCAGCGCCCGAGCGTAAGTCGGTCCTGGCCGCAATGCCGCAGCGCGGCGCGCAGTGTCAAGGTCGGCGAGTGACGTGGCATGAGCCACCGCGAGGAGGACGCCCGCCGAGAGGAAGAGGGCAAAGGCTCCAGTAGCGACCACCGGGTCGTTGGAGATGTCTCGCGCGACACGGGATGTAAGGGCGCCGGGGAGGGCCGCTGAGAGGGCGAGGAGGAGGCGGCTGGTCGGGTCTCCCCGGGGCGCAGGTCCTGTCCTGGCGAGAGCGACCTGGGCGACGACGCCTAGGACAACGACGGCCGTCCACCCGAGCGCGGCGAGGGTCGCGAGGGCGGGGAGCACCGAGACACGGAGGCGTTCCGGGGGGAGACCCGAGCCCGAGGCGGCGGGGAGAGGGTCGGTGGCGTCGGCGTGGAGGCAAAACTTGGCGTCCGGTGAGGAGGGGGCCGATGCGGACGCCGGATCCCCAGGGGGATCAGAGGGATCTCTTTCCCCCGGCGGGTACGAGTCACGAGGTGCGCGTCCGGCGTGGTGGGCCAAGTCGCGGCCGCAGAGGCGCGTGATGGCGAAGCGCGCCGCGAGGGCTGCGGCGACCTCGCGAGCACCGCTTGCTGCGGCGACGGCCGTCGCGGTTACGACCGCCGCCGCGTCCCGGGCGGTGCCCGAGCAATGTTTGACGGCGTCTCGGCCCGACGGCCACGTCGCAGGGTCAAGCGCCACGCGGGTCGCCCTGCTGGCCTCGAGGGTCAGAGCGACAAGAACGTCACGGAGGGGGGGACGTCGATCGTCGTCGTCGTCGTGATGGCAGTGGCGGTGGGGGTGCTGCTGCTGGTGGTGGTAGTGTTCGTGCGCGTCTCGGCGCGGCCGGAGGCGCCAGCGTCTGGGGGCGCCCTGGTCAGCTGCGACCTCACCCGTCGTCGGAGCTCGGTTTGACTGAGTCGGCCATTCGCCTCGTTCCCATGCACCGGGTCGCCAAAGCACGGCGTCAGACACGTTTTTTGACATCTGGAAGGAAGGAGGGGGAGGAAAAGTCGTAGTGGGGGACGAGGCGGTCGGCGGCGCGTCAGCGGTCGGCAGCATGGCGACGTGGGCCTCGGCGACTGGGCGGGCGGGCACTCTCACCGTGACCTTGACGCCTCGCGTGGGGTCACGGACCCCATGCATGACAACCATCTTGCGGCTTTGCTTTGCCATGGCGCGGTCGCCGCTGAGCCAGCGACCGCGTCAGGTACGAGGGAGCCTTCGCTGACCCCACCGCGCGTCCGGCTTCTGCTCTCCACTGCCAAAGCTTGATTTCTGGACTATATGGGCGACGCTCTCTCCACAACTCACACCCCTAACGCTGTGCACTTGCTTCTGCCGGAGTTTTTCCTAGACTGCGGGCGATCCCAGCTCGGCTGTCCTCCCCCACAGCCTAAGAGCCTCTTCCCTCTCAGAGCCCAATCCTGCGCGTGAGACCAAGGCGCAGCGTGTCACAATGGAGGATCGAGACCCCAATCCCTCGGTGAAGGGCGGTGGCGAGACAGAGGCGGTTAACACCGTGTCTTCGCCGACCACAGGACCTAGACAAGGCGCCGAGGCCGACTTCACCTCCAGGAACCTCCGGTGGGGTCCCAATGATGCTAAAGATCCGCCGACGAGCTCCTCGGGCCGCTCGAGCCGTACCGCGGCGGCCACGGGCGGGCGCCGAGGAACGTGGTGGAGCCGTTTTCGTTCGCAGCGATCCCCCTCGAGCCCTCGCTCGAGCTCTTGCTATCACGAGAGGAATCTATCTCTCACCGATAGCGACCGCGCGATGCGAGAGGGTCGAGCGCGCCTCTTCTCCCCCGCACCCAACGCCCCTCCCGAATGGGGCGTTGGCGACGGCTGGCTTGGTTACGGCCAGGTCCTCGGCGCTGGCTCGCACGGCCGAGCCTTCCGCATGTTCATCCTACTATGCCACGTGGGCCTCGGCGTCGGCTTCCTCCTCGGCATCTGGCAGTCGTTCGGCTGCACGCGTTACCTCTTTTTCGACGGAACTGTCACGCCTGAATCCCCCCTCTGGTATCGGTGGACGCCCAACGCCATCTCGGGCTACTCGGGTTACTCAGACGAGGCCGAGATCGCCTTTTTGCAGGGCCGTGACGTGGTTCCATCCGTCTCGGACGTGAACGCTGCGTGGATTCAGACCGAGGCCAATGAGCGGCGGGCAACGTGCGCGGTGTCGACCCTTGGGATGGGCCTGTTGCTGACAGTTGTGTTCGTGCCCCTGGTCGTCATGGCCCTCGCGGTCCTCGTCGTATGCACGCCGTGGTTCAAACGCGCCGCCGCACGCGACAATCTGGCAAAAGAGCCGCGAAAGTCCGAGGGCGACGATGTTGTCGCACGCCTGTCGTCGACTCTGTCGATGGCTGCGAAGCGGGGCCCGCTCCCCGGGTCCGCCCGCGATGGTCCCCCTCGGTCCGACGATAACCCCAAGTCTCAGCCGTCGTCGCGCGGGGCCTCGGCTACGGGGTGCTCCCGCAAGTCGCGCGCGCAGTGGCTGCTCGACCTATCAGGTTGGATGTTGGCGCGTGTTGTGTGGCAGGTGGCCTTTTTCTGGGTGGGTCTGTCGGCGGTGCTGCTTCTGCTGCGATTGACCTTGGGGAGAGAGTTTGCGCTGGGCACAGTGGCCTACCCGTCCACCCTGACGGTGGTGGCGTCGACGCTTCTGGCGGGGCCAACGACCCTCCCGGCGTCAGTTCCCCTTGTGGTGCTTTCGCTCTGTGGCGTCTCTGCAGTGCTCGTGACCCTCGCGTCCGACCCTTACGCCCCCCAATGGACGGCCATCACCCTGGCTGTGTCCACCACAGTCCTCTCTGCCCTCGTGCGGGGCGCCATGCGCGTCGCCGACGAGCTCGCTTGGTGGCAGTCAATCTCCACCCCTCAGTCAGATTACGTATTCGTTCTCCGAGGCGGCCTCGCCCCGGGGTTCACCGAGTGTCGCTGGGTCCCAACTGAGCTCGTGAACCAGGCAATCGGGGAGGATGGCGTCATCTTCGGCACGTCAGCGGCCAACATGGTTTCAAATCGGCCCCTCTACTACTACATAAAGCCCGTCCAGGCGAGGGTCAACGCCTGCGGACTGACGCCAGCGATTATTTCCCCTCGTCTGCCGAACCCCGGCCGCACCTCCTCCTAGCAGCCCGCCTCCCACCTCCCCCCTTCCTGTTCCCGCAGAACGCCGAGCTACGCCTCTCGGTCCTGCAGACCGAGGGAGGTGAAAACCTCCATGCCGGCCATGCCACCCACGGTCCGCCTGGCTCCTCTGTCCGGTCCCTCGAGTGGGCCTTTGCCCTCACCACGGGCCTCATCGGGGCTCCGGTCATTCTCTTCGGCGTGCTCCTCTTGTTCCGGCCCCAATACTTCACGTCGAACCTGTCTGAGCTCTTAGTGGCCTGTTGGAGGCAAAGGGCGCTGAACTCCCTGTTCAAGAAGGAGGCCGAGGAGGAGGCAGCGCGCAGGCGAGAGGAGCTCGATTCGCACGGCGCATCGTCGGTGGGGGTCAAGCCGAGGCGGACGAGCGCGTCGGTGGTTGGACGGATAGCAACGGTGACGCAAGGGGATTTGGCGCGGTGGGCCAGGCCGACGGGGTTCGTCGCGGCGGATGAGGACACACCGTTGGGCGGCAATGGGGCCGGAGCCCTGCCGAGTGGGATGTTTCCACCCCCGGAGAACGATGACAAGGCCGACTATCAGAAGTATGACAACAGGCAGTCGTCGTCCACGGCGTCCGAGCTGAGCAAGACCGGGACGGGAGGGGGTGTGGTTTCGGGCCCCGCCCGGGGGAGCCACAGCACTGGCGAGCGGGACTCGATCGACTACCGAGGATCGAAATCTCCCGCCAAGACGTCGAGCGAGGAGCTGATGACTGGGGGTATCAGCTCTCCGGCAGGCTCGACGCGCGATCCAACGCCGGACGAAGATGCGAGCATAGCTGCCCCCGCGGGCCCGATGGCCGAGGCGACAGAAGTGCCGCCTGGCTCTCTCCCCTCCCAGGCCAGGAGGTCAGGGAGCCGCCGTGGCAGCGCTTCCGGGGAATGCGGCGCTTACCAGGCGACATGGGTCGACCGCATGGATGTGGGGCTTCACCAAGTCTACCAGCGGTGTGTCTGGTTCGTCGTCCCCCGCAGCCGCATCAACCGCGTCCGCTTCCTCCTCGCCATCCTCTTCCTTACCATCCTCGTCCCCGCTTTCGCGTGCCTCACCCGGATCGAGCGTAACAGTGGAGGTTCCTCTGTTGGGTCTCTCGATGGCGCCCAGTGGACGGTTGCCCTCCTGTTCATCCCCCAGTCGCTGTCCCTTGGCGTCATCCGCTTATTATCCAACCTTCAAGTGCGCAAGATCGGTCAGGTGATGGAGGAGGTCATCACGCGCGATGTCACCAATGCTCTGGCTGCCCAGGCGCACGAAACACTCGTGCGAGAGCAGGCTGAGCGGACGCTCGAGGCCCGTCGTTCCCGGTCGATCCGGTGGGGTTTCTTCGCGTGCCGGCGTGGCGTGGGCCTTCAGGTCCTGCCGCCGTCGCGTGTCGTGTCGCGTCCCAACTCGGGCGATCTGGGCATGCCGTCAATCTCGAGCGCCAACTCGGCCTCGGTGTCACGGCGGTCGATGTCCTCGTTCCTCCATGGATGGAGGGGTCTCCGTGGCTCCTCCATCCTCCCGGACGACTTCAAGGCCGAGCACGGGGTCTTTGCCGGGCTCGACAAATCTGGAGTTGGGCCTCACCTCCCTGGACCGCTGTCGATCATGAGCCACCAAACTGGATCTGTTCTTGCGCCACCAGCCCAGTCCCGAACGGCGTTACGGCCTTCAATGCAGGACGCCCGCGGCGGCTTTGACACCATCCACGAGACCCGTTCTTCCTCGAACCACCGGTCGAGCGACAATACCGACCGAACGGGCGGGGGCAGGGAGGGTCCGCACACGCGCAGCCAGAAAAATAGTGTCGCGCAAAGCACCACCGACACCGGGGGCTCACTCGGTGCTCATGGACTCTCGAGCAGTGAGACGAATATCGACGGGTCGCCGGCCTCCTTGGTCATCTCGATGGCCAAACATTCGCTCAACTCGAGCAGCAACCGCGCCAAGTCGGTTCTCTCGGGCACTGCTGGTGGTGGTGATGGAGGTGCTGCCGTCTACTCCGCAGGCGGCGACATATCAACTGCCGCCCGGCTCGCGTCGCGCGTCGTCGATCGTGCCATGCACGTCCGCGTTCCCCGCTTGCCCTATCTCCGGTGGAGCGCCAAGGTCAGCGTCGTCTTCTCCGACATCGTCGGCTTCACCGACATCTCCAGCCGGTGCGAACCTGCCGCCGTGCTTGGCATGCTGCAGCTCTACTTTAGTCGACTTGACGCGCTGCTGGAGGCCACTGGCGCGTTTAAGTACCAGACCATCGGAGATGCGTATGTCGTTGTGACTGGGTTCCCAAGACCGGACAACAACCACGCCGAGAGCGCACTGCGGATGGCGCAGGCCATGATCCACGTGGCGGCTTCCGTCCCGCTGCCTGACAGTGTTTCTGGCGGGGACTTGGGAGAGATGGGGGGGATTGAGCCGCACGCTGCCCCGAGCCCCGAGCCGGGCGCGGCCCTGGTCCCCTCTCTGGGCCACCTGCGCATCCGCGTCGGCGTGCACACGGGACAGTGCGCGTCGTCCACCCTCGGGATTCGTCGCAACAACCTTGTCATGGTGGGGCACGTCTTTGACGAGGCCGCGCGGCTGGAGTCGCAGTCGACGCCGGGATGCATCCGTGGCTCGCCAGAGTTCGTCGCTGCCCTGCCCGAACGCCTCGCCTCGGACTTCCGGCTCTCCCCGGAGGACCGCTTCGGGGCTCCCACCGGAGTGAATTCCTTCCTGGCCGATGCGTTTAAGATGCCGCCGGTGTGAGGGGGGGTTTGGGTGAGGCGTTCGAGGTCAAGCGGCCTGAACGACATGTCTTGTTCGAGGAGGGGCGGAGGAGCTGGACCGCAAGTTCGAGCTCCCTTCCGCCGGCCTCCGCCCGCGACAAGGTAAGCTACTCGGTCCAGACAGATAGAGTCCGGGAGGCGCGTCGTCGAGCGCCGAGATCGACACAGCAGTCGGTTGTGCCTTGGCCGGCCGGACGTGCCCGCGCTGAGAGTAGCCGGTACAGGCTGCGCTCGTGCTCTGCTGCACGGGATGGCGGGATCTGTCGACAAATGGGGTCAAGATGGTCCCGTTAACCTCCCCGCCCGGCTTCAGCCTCGCCCGCTCGACCTCGCGTCGGCCCCCACCCCCCTTGCGCTGGGCTGCCCCCTGCTCGATGATCTCCTCGGTGGGGGACTACCCCGCGGCCTCGTCACCGAGGTCTGCGGCGAGGCCGGGGCCGGGAAGTCGCACCTGGTCGCGCGGGCCCTCCTCGCGGCGGTGGGACCCGAGCCGCCGACGGAAACGCCGACGGCGGTGATGGCGGCGAACGGGCCGACGGCGGCGGCCCTGCGGGGAGCCCTGGCCATCCCCGCTCCACCCGCCGCTGTGTTGCCTCCTCCTCCTCCTCCTCCTGCTCCTCCTCCCCCTCCACCTCCGCCCCCCGCGCCCCCCGCCCCCGCCGTCGGCGGTCCACCGAAGCGTCGCGGGCTTCCCCCGCCGGGGCTAGGGAAGAAACAAAGGATGACGCCAGCCGGCGAGCCGTGTGACGGCGCTCGTCGCGCCCGCGCCGCGCCCGTCGTCGAAGCCGCCGTCTCTCCGTCACCCCCCCGACAAACCCCCCTCCCTCACCACTCCACCAACGCAGCTCTCGCCGCGCTCCAACAGCGCCTGCGAGAGGATCTTGGCCTCGTCGCCCCGGCTCCCAGGGGCACAGGCTTCTTGCCCGCGTCCGCCGGAGCCGGGAGCGGAGGCCCCTGGGGGGCTGGGGGCGGCGGCCCCGGCCCTGGCGCCGCGGCCACCCCCGCCTTTGTCGCCCCCACCGTCGCACCTCCCCCCACCGTCGACGCCTCCGCCCCTCCACACCCCCCCCCCCCCGCCCCCCCCCCCCCCCCCCCCCCCCCTCCCTCGCACCCCCCCCCTTCCCCCCCCCCCCCGCCCCCTCCCCCCCCGGCAGCGCAGTCCTCGTTCTCTCGGACGGCGCCCTTGGCCCCACCCTGCGGCGCCTGTCCGCCCTCTCCCGCTCCCTGGGTCTGGCGGCGTCGACGCCGTTGGGGCGGATCCAGGTTCTCCGGATCGACGGCGGGGATCCGGCAGCCCTGACGCGAGCGGTGGCGGCGACGGAGAACCGGGTGCGGTGGGGCGGAGGGGCGGGAGGGGGGGGGGGCGCGCTGGGAGCGGGGCCGGGGGCGCGCCCGGACCGAGGTCCTGTGATGACGACGTCGGCGGTGTCCCCTCCCGTGCGCCTCGTCGCGATCGACTCTGTGGCGGCGTCGCTCCGCGGTGACGACGCCGGCTCGTCGAGCATCGCTGGCGCCGTGGGACCGGGACCGGGTAGCGCCGCCGCCGCCGCCGCGGGCGGGAGGAGGGCCGAGGCCCTGTTTGGGCTCGGAGCCTCCCTGAGGCGCATCGCCCTGGGGGGCAGGGGAAGTGGGGGGAGACCCGTGGCCGTTCTCTGCGTCAATCAGGTGACGGACTTGGTGGAGCCCAGGAGGGAGGAGGAAGGAGGGGCGGGGGGCGGGATGGGCGGCGGGACGGGCGTGGGAGGAGGGGGCGGGGGCAGGAGCGGGGGAGGTGGGGCGGCCCGCGGCCTGGGTCCACAGGGCTGGTGGACTTCGGGTGGACGGGCGGTGATCCCAGCGCTGGGACTGGCTTGGTCGCACGGACCGCACCTTCGGCTCTTCCTCTCGATCGAGGCACGGCCGGGGGACGACGACGACCTCGATGCCGGGGGGGGGGATGGGGACGGTGGCAACGGCCGCCCAGCCCGCACGCCTCGTCCTCCGGTGCCGACGCGGACGAGACGACTCGAAATCGCCATGTGCCCATTTTTGCCCGTCGGGCGAGGGGTCGACGTGGTCGTCACTGCGGAAGCGGGCCTGGTGGGTCGGCCAGGTTCGACGGCAGTGTCGCTGCCGCTGGGGCCGGCGCCAGGCGTTCCCCTGCGGCTGGGGCTCTGACGCCGACTAGCAGCGTCGGGCCGCCTGGAAGAATATTTTCAAAGCAGCCACGACACGTCCATGACGACGCGCCCCGTCCTCATCCCCTGCCGCCCTCGCGGCCGAGCACGGCGGCCGCCCCGGGGGCGTCGCGGTCGCCCGCCTCCGTCCATCGCTCCCACCCTGGCCACAGTCGACACGTCAGAATTAGCACGCCAGCGGCCGGCGGATCGTCGGGCGAAGCCCCGGCGGGAGAAGGGTCCTCAGGCGATCCCGGCGTTACGTATGTTATCACCACGCCATCGAGCAGAAGTGCCCGACGGGCGTCGGATCTGCCCGGCCCGGGCCCCTCACCCCACCCCCAAGGGCTGGCCGCATCCCCCTCGGTGGGGCGTGGGCAGAGGACGCGGATGGACCCTCCGCGCCGGTGACGACTGCGCACGTCGCGTGCCAGCGACTGCTCCACCAACAGCGCAAGATCGTTTGAATCCATAAACAGAGAGCCGCGTGGCGATGCCGCGACGGCCGCATGGGCGTCGTTGAGGGCATCGCGCGCTCCGGGGGCCCATCGCGGGGCGCCGTGGGCGAGCTCGTCGGCGTCGGCGGGGGCGTGAGCCGCCACCCACGCCGGGGCTCGGGCACCGCCATCCCCGAACGCGGGGTCAACTGAATCAGAGAAAGGAAGAAACGGTTTTAGATCAAGGACTGGGGTGCCGTCAACGAGATCGACTCCCGAGAGGACGACAGTCCTGCCCTCGATGCCGATGACGCGACAAAGCGAGAGACCGACGGGGCAGGGCCGGTGGGGAGATCGGGTGGCGAGGACGCCGACGGCGGCGGCGCCAGGCGAGCGGGGTGGGACGACGCGTGCCCGGGCCGTCCGCGGCCTGATAGCGCGCCCAGTCGACCCCTTGCCGCCGCGTCCCCCTTCTTCGATGGCCATCGGAGCCGCGCCGCTGGCAGACGCGCCCCGCCCGGTGTTGCCATGAAAGACGAAGACGAGCCAGACGTGCGAGAATCCGTCGAGTCCCTCGATCGCCTCGGTCGGGACATGCGGGCGCAATGTGAGCCGAGCAGGTGAGGCGGGGGCGAGGCCGGGCTGACGGGGGCAGCCATTGCGCTGTTTTGGAGGTTGGGGAATGAGAGGACGGGGGGTTGACGGGGTGGGGAAGGAGGCTCGCGATGCGGCGAGGGCGGCGGGCAGGTGGGCGGTGCGAGGATGCGGCGACTTGGCGACGCGGCAAAGGCCAACGAGGTGCCAAACCCAGCGGTGCCCATCGGGTTCACTCTCGCTTGGAGGAAGGGAGTTCGAATCAGACCGATGGGGTCGAATACCCACGGCTGCAGCTGGGGAGGGAGGGTTTTTTCGCTGGGTGCCTCGATGGTGACGGCGGCTAGCCGGCGTTCGGCGGCCGCCAGAGCTCGCTCGGCGCGGACGCGGCCTCGTCTCTCCTCCTCGCGCAACGACGTCATACGATCCAGCGCGGAGCGTAGGTCAGATGCACTTTCATACTCTCCGGCCTCGGCGTCGGCCGTCTGCGAGGCGGCTGAGGGAGCAGCTGCGGCAGAGCAGGCCACGGCCGCCACGGCCTCAGCCGTCGCGGACGTCGCCGTGACCGCCCCCGACGTCAGCGCGTCACCGACCGCCGTAGGGAAGCTTGTCTTCCAGCTCGCGGACGCAACCGCCACCACCTCTTACAATACCCACCCATCGGAGCAGCTATCGACGCTTTGTCAGTCGTCTGACCTCAACCGCCCACTCGCCTCACCCACCGGGCCCACTCCCCGGCAGGGATTTTGGGAAGAGGGTTTGCCGTCGGCAAGGGTTCGCTTAGCTTTTTCTTTTTCTTCAGTGCCTCCCCCCCCCCCCCCCACGGCCTCCTCAAAATCTGGCCAACGCGAGCTTCTTAGAGTAGGCCGTCAGTGCGGCCACTGGCGGTGCGTCCTCCCTGCCCACGGCGCGCATGTACTCGCAGTACCGCCCAACGATCTGGGGCAGCGTGTCGTGGTGGACGTAGGGCACGCCGCGCTTCTCGCACTCGTCCCGCACGATCCGGCTGATGGCCGGGTAGTGTGTGAAGGCCACGGCAGGGAACAGGTGGTGCTCGATCTGCAGGTTCAGCCCGCCCGTGAAAAAGTTGCCCACGGAGCCACCCCAGTTGGATGAGGTGAGGATCTGTTGGACGCCCCAGTCGCGCTCAACGGGGTCGTCAGCAAGGAGAGCGGAGACGTCGGCGGCCGAGGCGGCGACGAGGGAGGAGTGGCGGGCAGCGGACGTGGGGTCGACGCCGCCGGCAGCGACGGCGCCAGCGTCAGCGACATGGTCGATGCCGAGGGAGCCGGCGGCGGCAGCGGTCTGGGCACGGCCGGCGGCGGCGCCGCCGGAAGAGTCGCCGAGCGGGGCCGCGGCGGGCTTGTTCTCCGCAAGGTTGTGGGAGACGGCAAAGGTGACGGCAAGGACGATGCCCTGGGCCGCCGTGTAGGCCAGCCCGCCGGCGATGACAGCGCCCCAAGCCCCGCCCGAAATCCACCCGAGCCCCGCCCCGCCCGACCCAAGGGCCCGACCCAGGCTCCCTGCCGCCTCCCCAAGGGCGCCCACGCCGCCACCCCCCATGACTGCACCGGCGACGGCCACCCTCACCGCCCCCCACGCCGTCCCGACCCCGCTCGCCCACGCCCCCAAGTCTGCGAATGCTCCCACCAGCGGCAGCGACACCGATCCAACCCGCCAGAGGGGCACCACCCATAGGACAGCATAGTGGGCGAGCTTACCTAGGACGACCGTGGCGTACTCCCACCGGGAGGCGCCGTACAGGGTCGACCCCTTTGCCTTGCCCGTCAACAGGCCCGCGATGTCGCCGATCTGGAAAACGACCTGGAGATAGCGGAGGAGTGAGTGGGGCATGGGTCGGGTCGGGGTCGGGGTCACGGTCAGGTGGAGGTGGGGGTCGAGGTCCGGTTGGGGGCGAGGCTCGCGGTCGGGGCAGCGGGGCCGACCGATGGCTCTGACTGACCTGGAGAAAAGGGTAAGTCAGCCACATGTAGAGGTGCTGGTACCGGTGGAACCATTTCCGCGGCAAGCGCGGGTCGAACCGGAGAAAGGGCAGGGCGGAGAAGACGTCCTCATCCAGCGCCTCGTCGTTGCAGTGCACGTGGTGGGAGACCTGGTGGTGGTAGCGCCACATCAGCGCGCTGCCGCCGGTGAGCTCGCTGGTAAGACCAAAGAGGGCGTTGACGGCGGGACTATTGGACATGGCGCCGTGGTTGCCACAGTGCTGGATGGTGAGGCCGATCCAGGCGCCCGCGAGGCCGAGGAAGGCGCCGGTGGCGGGGCCGGGCGACGCGAGGTACAAGGCCCAAGCAAGGCAAGCGTAGCCAAGGATGGCGGCGGCGGCGGGCCCCGTGCCACGCCGGTGGGCGCCCGCGGACGAGCCGGACAGGCCATCGAAAAGCTCATCGCGCACGCGGTCGCGGATGGCGACGTAGAGGGGCGAGTCGTCGGGGCGCGGGCTCCGGGGCACGGCCTCGATTGGGAAGCCCTCCAGGACGGGCAGCCGCGACAGCCGCGCCGCGGCGACGGCCGGTCGCATGTGGTACGACTCGAAGAGAGCGGTGGAGTCGCGGCCGATGGCGAGGCGAAGCAGCATTTCGCCTCCAGGGTGTCCCCCGGCCTTTTGCCGCGCCGCGAGGTAGTCAGACAGGTCATAGGCGACACCGCGGTACACTGTCCATGCAAGGCCGCTCCAGGGAGCGTCGTGCCACGGGTCGGCGCCGTCGGCGTGATGGGTGATGATGGTGGAGGAAACGGATGCGGGCTCGTCATCGTCGGGGGTCCCGAGCGGGCGGTCGACGACGTCTACGCCGCCAAGGGCGACGGGTGGGGGGCAGTGGGCGCGGTGGCCCTGGCGGCCGATCCGCGGAAGACAGGAGGCGAAAGCGCGGGCGCGAGGCGCCGTCGCAGCGCTAGTCGACGTCGCCATCGACTGGCGTCGGGTGCCGACGGCTGCGGGTGGGTGGGCCACCGCCTGCGAGGAGGAGGTGGGGCGGACGTGGGTGGCCGACGGGGGCGCCGATGTTTGGCCCGCGCTCGCGCTCGCGGTAGATCTCGACGTGCGCTCCCACTGCTGAATCCCATGAAGCACTCGCTAAAGGCGCCATTAACATGGCTCCGTTCCGTCTGCGCCCTTTGCGAGGACGGGGTGCCCTCGTACCACCGGTCAAGGCGAGGGCCTTCGAGCCAAAAAGGCAAAAACGCAAATTGGATCCAAGGCCGCCGCCCCCCCCCCCCATATCGCTATTTTGCGGCGGGGAGGAACCTCGTCGATCCCGTCGCTTCCCGCAACGATGCCAGCACGAGGTTCAGACTCGTCGATGCTGGACCTTGATGAGCGCAAGGGCGCCTGGACGGCGGAAGAGGACGCGCTGCTCATCACGCTCATCGATGCGAGTCGTTGGATAACTCCCAGCGCCTGAGGGGGCGCCCGAATACCGGTCGAGAGCCTGCTTTACGCCGGTACCGGCGCCGGCCGGCTTTTTCCGGACGCCTCCGACATTTCCGCTCATTGAACTACCCCGTCGCAGACTCACGGCCCGCGGGACTGGTCAACGACCATCGCCGCGTCCGTTCCGGGCCGTTCAGGCGAGGGAGTTTTCGCGGTTGGTTGCGTCCAGTTGTGTCCGCCCAACCACGACGCCCCTCCCTTGACACAGGCAGCGTCGCCGGCCATAGACCCCCTCTCCTACCCCCCTCCCCCCTCCACCGACACGCATCCCTCCGCCCCTCGCCCCCTTCGCCGCAGGCAAGTCGTGCCGCCTCCGCTGGTGCAACCAGCTCGACCCGCGTGTCCGGCGGGCTCCCTTCACGCCGTGGGAGGACGCGGCCATCGTGGCTGGCCAGCGCCGCTGGGGCAACCGGTGGGCCACCATCGCTAAGAACGTCCTGCCCGGTCGCACCGACAACTCGATCAAGAACCATTGGAACTCGTCGCTGAGGCGGCGGGCGATGTCGGCGCGGTCGTTTGGGTTGGGGCCGGGAGAGGGGTGCGGGAAGCTCTCGCAGCTCGCGGGGGATATGTCGGACGACGCCGAGGCGGCGGCGCTACTGGCCGGAGGGCTCGACGCGAATCGTCCCCCACGTCCGATGCCCCCGCTGTCGCTGGCGCCGCGCGGTGGGGTCGGGGGGCGCAGCCCCGGCCGGGCCCAGCCGGGTCCGAGCGGCCGCCTGGCCGCCCCTCCCCTCTGGGGCCTCCACCGGGCCTTGACCAACGGCTACATCAGTAATCGTGGGGGAATTGACGACCCCGCGACGTGGGGGATCGATCTCGACGCCCTCCTGGCCGTGCCCCCCCCCGAGCGCGCTGCGGGGCGGTGGCCCCCCCTCGGCAGCCCCCCCGGCGGCCCACAGACGTCCCCGCCGGACAGCGGCTGGGCACCGGTGTCGTCGGGCGATGACCGCTGGCCGGACGACAAGGGCCTGCGCTCGGACGGGAGCGGCGGCCCCGTGGACCTACCCAGCGGCCCAGACGCATCGAGGCGGGCGGGGCCCGCGGGGAGGGCGGTGCCTCCGCCCGCGGTGCTCCCGCCCCTCTCCTCCGTCCTTGCCTCCGCCACGGCCGGGGTGCTGCCGCCCGGCCTGCCGGCCCTCACCCCACCCAAACCCACCGCCTCCGCCGGCCTTGCGGCCCCCGCCGCCCCGGTCCCCGCCGCGACCGCTGCGCGGGCCTCGGCCACTGGCGGGGCCGGCTTCCGCCGCCCCACCAAGCACGCCCGGGGCGCTGTCCCCGGCGGCGTCCCGTCCTCCCCGATCGTGCCCTCCGGCCCCGGGCCCGGCAAGCGCCTTCGGGACCGGTCCAACGATCGCAAGCGGCCCTCACGCGCCAAGGCGGCCGTCGCCCTTGTGAACACCCTGCGGGCGAGCGAGGCCCTCGCCGCCCTTCAGACGCCCCAGCCGCCCGAGGCGGGCTCGTTGCTGGTCCGCCCCCGCCCCCCGCCCTCGGCCCATCGTCCGCCCTTCCCCTCGGCCCCGGGGTCCTTCGCGGGCTACGCCGCCTCCTTTGGGGCCTCTCCGGCCCCGCCCCCGGGCGCGCCCCTCGTCGGCGGCTCGCGCACCCTGCCCCCCTCCCACCGCTCCGGTCCACCCAGCGGCTTTGACGCTGGCGCCGTCGCGGCCTCGGCCGCCATGAACGCCGGGCCGTGGAGCGCCCTCCTCCACTCCTTCTCCGACGCCTCGGCGACACCTCTGCCCCCGGCCCTGGCGCAGGCGATGCAGGCGGCGGCAGCGGCGGCTGTGGCGGCGGCGCTCGGGGGCCAATCGAGGCCTGACAGCGGCCGAGCTGGGGTCCCGCTCCCCGTCGGCGTGTGCGATCCAGCCTACCCGGAAGAGGGCTCTCCCCCGCAAGGATACGGGGGCGTCGACCCCGACGCCGCCGGTCCGTCGTCGTCGCCTCTCCACGCCGCCATCTCCGACATCATTCGCGCGTCGGCCGCCACCAGGCAGCCGAGCGACCCGGTGGGATTGGACGAGGAGGAAGAGGACGGGGGCTCGTCGAGGCCGATGAGCCCGGTGGCGTCGGGCGGGGCCGAGGCGGAGGTCGCCGCGGGGGCCGAAGCCAATGGCACGGGGCTGGAGGCCGAGGCCACAAGGGGTGGGGCGGACGCCGAGGCGGGCGCCTGGGGGGCGGTGGCACCGTCTTCAAGAAAGGAGACCGGGGCGGGGAGGCGCGGGGCACCCTGGTTGCGCCCCGAGATGCCGCCGCCCGCCGCGCCTCTAGGCGCCGCCCCAGCCCGCGCAGGTCGCAAGTCCTCTCGACCTATGTCGTCCTCCCTCCGCGAGGACGAGGCGCCCGCCACTGCTGCTGTCCTCCCGGCAGCCGGCAGCGGCGGCCGGCGGCCGTCGTCGCGCCGTGATGAGCGACACTCGAGCCAGACGGCCGACATCACTGTGTTATGATAAAGAAAAGGACAAGGGAACGAGAACGAACCGCGAGAGGCGGATGTGAATAAAATATTTTCACGCCACCCTCGCCGCCGTGCTTCCGCCTCACCCTACACCGCCGCCCGTCGCCCCGTCATTTCCCCACCTCTTCCAGCGAGCGCAGCACCCGCGCGTGAACTACGTCCGCCAGGACCGGGTCCAGCCCAAGCGGGGGCGCCACGCTGTAGGTCAGGACGTCGCCCGACCGGCGTTCCACTCCGCCGCCACCGCCACCGCCGTCGCCGCCGCTGCCCTTACCGTCTCCGCCGCCAGCCGCCGCTGCCGGCGCCGCGATCAGGCACGCGCCGTGCCGCGCCGCCGCCGCCGCGGCCAGGCCGGGCACGTCCTCGCTCACGTGCCGTCCCGCGAAAAAGAAATAGGGAGCCACGACAATGTGGCGCGCCCCGCGGCGGACGCACCTCGCGAAGGCGTCGTCGATTGTCGGGGGTGCGAGCTCCATGTGCGCGACCTCGACGATGAGGCCGCGGGGCGCGCGTGGACGGCGGGACCCGGGTCCGGACCCTGGGGGCCCGTCGTCGTGGAGCACGACGGGGGCGTCGGAGGCAGCGTCGAGGGCGGCCGCGTCGAGGGCGTAGGCTGAGGCCGAGAGGGCGGCAGCGGATGCGATGGAGCCGTCGGGCCCGGCAGCGGAGACGCGAGGGGCCTCGGGATCGAGGGACCCAGGTGGAGGGCGGCCGGGGGGGGGGAGGGCCGACGTCAGAGGGCGGAAGGAGGGGGCAGGCCACGCCCACTCCGACTGGGCAGCGTGGCGTGCAGCATAAAGGCGAGCGAAGGCCTCGAAGTCGGCATTGCTGCGGGGGAGCGTCGGGCGGGGGGTCGGGAGGGGTCGGAGGTTTGAGGATTATGGGAGGGGTAAGAGCCGCGGAGGTGCAGCGCGCGCCATCCGGTGGTCTCGCCTCTGCTTGCGACGGGAGCCATGGTCGACGAGGAGGACGGCCGTGCCGGGGGGGAGGCGCCGGGGCTTTGGGGGCTTCGGTAAAGCCTCGATCTCATCTTCCGGGGAGCCCCGAAGGACGCTCGCCGCGCCCTCAAGGACGCCGGCCAGCGAGCTGCCGAGACCACGCGCGGGAGCGAGAGAGACAGGGCCGCGACGCTGCCTGGCGCCGCCCGGCCGCTCCTTCCGCAGCCACTGGCGGCGGCACGGGGTCGGGGCCGGGGCCGGACACGAAAACAGACGCCCGCTCGTGCTGGCCATGCTGGTCTTCTCCATGTCTCTTTGGCGACTGGGGGATTAAGCCAAAAGACTGGGGGATTGCGAGGCGCTGAGCGCCACGCCCACCGACCGCGCCCACCACCATGGAGAAAAGAGCGAGAACAGATAGAAAGGCCCAAGGAAGCGTCTTTCCCGTGGGGCCGGCCTCAGGCGAGCGCCTGCTCGAAACGCGCGGTCGCCGCAACGACCATGCCCAGCACCTACGAACGCGCCCTGGCCGAACGAGCTTTCCGGTCCTCCTCGCTCTTCCCTGCTCCACAACACAGGCTACCACCATGGCCACAGCGTGGGACGGCTGGGTTGCCGCCGTCTCCAACCCCCTCGACGGCGAGGGCGGTGGCGCCGTCGAGCATGCTGCCATCGTCGGTGACGACGGCAGCATCTGGGGCGCCTCGGCCGGCTTCCCCGCTCTCCTCGACGGCGAGGCCGCCGCCCTCGTCAAGGGCTTCGAGGACTTCTCCGAGATCGCACCCAACGGCATGCGCCTCGGAGGCGCCAAATACACGTTCGTTCAGGGCCAAGAGGGAGAGCTGCTGCGGGGAGTCCGTACAGTCGACCTTCCCGCGGTCGATGAGACGGCCGAAGGGCAGGACGGAGGCACCGCGGGGGGAGCCGTGCGGCAGCAGTGGATGCTCGTGTGCAAGCGGTTCGGCGGCGGATTTGTCGCGGGACTGTTCTCCGAGGAGGGTGTGGCGGGGAAGAAGCACGCGGCGAGCGCCCACGTCGAGCAGGTGGCCGACTCGCTCGCTGAGGCGGGGTACTGATCGATTTAGGGGGATTGGGGAGGGTGACGGGCGGAGCGGCGTGGGAGGCGGGCCTGCCTCGGGCGCCTCAGGTGCGTCGTCGGCGTCTCGGAGGTCGTCGCTTGAGCCGCTGGCATGTCGTCGGGCCTCCCGTCCCCCCCTCCACCCCGATTCTCGGCAGAAGAGATAGGTCCCGCACACGCGCGAGCTCAGCCGCGATCGGCAACCCCGTCGTCGTCGCTGCGCCGCGCCCCGGCGCCTCCAGCCTCGCGGCCTGATGTCGTCTGTCCGAAAGGCCATGGCAGCCCTCGCGGCAGCGGCCGCGAGGGCCCGCGCCGCTGGGCCGTCGTCGTCGTCGACCGAGGCGACATTGCTACGGCGAGATTTTGAATGGCGCCGCGCCGTCGACGACGCGCCCGTGTAGGGCTGCACCCGGCCGCCGCCGCCTTTCGCGCCGGTCGTGCCGCGGAGCCCGACCAGTGGCGTTACCGTCCTCCTCCCGGTCCGACACCGCAGTGTTCCCGCACATCGTGCGGCCTCCTCCCGCCCCCGCCCGCGCCCCCCCCCCTCCCACCCCCTGCAGCCGCGCCTGCCGCGCGGCCCCGGCCGCCCCTCGGGCGGCCCCCTCCGCCCTGCCCTCGTCGCCCCCACCCCCGCGCTCGCCCACGCCGCCGACCCTGGCGGCCCGCCCCCCGGCGGCCTCCTCGGTGCCGCACCCCACCTCACCAACCCCGCCGATCCCCGCTTCCGCGTCCTCGCCCACCACCGCACCGCCGCTGCCGAGGCACCTGCGGCGTGGACCGCGGTGGCCGCGGCGTCGGCGTCGCCGGCGGCTGTCGGATCACCGGCAGCTGCCGTCCCGCCCACGCCCCCCCACCTCATCCCAGGAGCCCTTGCGGGCCGTCCCGCTGAGTGGGCGCGGTGGCCCGACCCCGGCCGTCGGCGCCCCGTCGTCGTCCCCGTCCTCCGCGGCGGCGCCCCCGCCCCTCCGGGTGCATCGTCGGCCGCGGACGACCCCCGCGTCGCCCCCTGGTCCCTCGCCCTCCTTTCCGACCTCGGCTGGCCCGCTCCCGTCGCCGACCCCACGCCCCCGGCCAGCGAGTATCACGACATGCCCACCCCCGAGGGCTCTGGCGACGCCCTCCCACCCTCGCGCCGCGTTGCCGACGCCGCCCGCGCCGCGCAACTTCGCGCCCTCGCTCCCCGCGGCTGCCTCGCCCTCGACGGGCGTTTCTTCGACCAGCCCCCCCGCCCCGCCCTGCTGCACCGTGCGGTGACGTGGCAGCTGAGCAAGCGGAGGCAGGGCACCCACGCCACCCTCAGCCGGGCCGAGGTCCGGGGCGGGGGGCGCAAGCCATGGAAGCAAAAGGGAACGGGCAGGGCGCGGCAGGGCTCGCGCCGGTCGCCTCTGTGGGTCGGCGGCGGCCGCGCCCACGCCCGGGAACCCGTGGACTGGTCGACGGGGCTCAACAAGAAGGAGCGTCGGCTGGCGCTCGCGACGGCCCTGTCGGCGCGGGCGCACGAGGGGCGCCTGAGCGTCGTGGACTCGCTGACGGACGGGCTGGGGGGGGGGGAAGAGGGGGACGCCGGGGCGGACCACGGGGGCGGCAGGCCCCGCACGCGCGTCCTGGCGCGGGCGCTGCGGGCGGGGGGGCTCCGCCCGCGCTACGTGGGGGTCGGGATCGACGGCGATGGCGACGGCGGCTCCCTCCCCGCCTGGCTGAAGGACGTTCCCCGCCGCCTCATGCCCTACGGCGGCCCAGGCGGCGCCGCGGCCGACGGCCGGTCCACGTCCATCCTCCTCGTCGACGCTGCCGGACCGCGCAGCCCCGGCGGGTGGGCCCTCAGGGCAGCCGCGGGCAATCTGCCGAACGTCAGCGTCGTCGCTGCCGCGGGCTTGAGCGTCTACGCGATTCTGCGGCACGACCACCTTTGCATGGATCCGGCGTCAGTGGCGGCCGTGGCGCGGCGGCTCGACCGACCCAACCTGAGGGGCCCGGGGCTGGGGGGCAGGGGGTGGCGGATCCCGGGTCCCGGGGCTGGGGGTGGCGGCGCGAGGTCGCTGCGGCGGCGGGCGGCGGTGCGGCGGTCCGACGCCGAGGCCGAGGCGGCGGGGGTGCCGGCGCTGAGCGCCATGGCGGCAACATGGCGGGCGTCGGCGACGCAGCGGCTGCAGCGGCGCAGAGCCGTGCTGCTCCCGGGTCGCGGAGGACAATTTGGTCGCGATGGAGGGCGGATTCTGCCGGGGAGGGGGGGGAGAGCGCGCGGTTGGGAGCCTTAATTGGGGGGCAGCGACGTAGTCAAACGGGGTGCTTGTCGAGACTCTGCTTCCCGTACCGCGTGGGCGCTGTCCAGTCTGACCCGGCCTCCCCCCGCCGCTCAAGTCCTATTCCGCAGTAGGCAAGGGTCGCCATGACGCGGCTGAGCACGACGATCGCAGGGGGAACAAGCCTTGCCAACCCAGCGAGAGTGGCTGGGGTCGTCGTCGGCGCGGTCGGGTCGGACCGCTATGTGCTGAGCACCCGGCGTCCCAAGGGTGGCGTTCATCGCGCTAATATCGCGACCATTGCGTCAAGAGAGCTCGCGATATCGCCAGGTTTATGCTGCTCGCGATATCGCCAGGTTGGCATGGCGCACATGTCGGCCACCGGCGTCCCTGGCGGCCGTGGCTCTGCTCGGGCTCGCGCCGCGGCCGGCGCCTCCGAGCCTGTTGGCCGCGTGGAGGTTGCTGACGGCCCGTCGACGTCGAAGCGCGAGATCGACCTGCTGGAGGGCGACTCGCTCGAGAGCACGGCCGAGCACCGGGTCGTCGTCCTTGGGGGCACCGCTGCAATGTTCGCCACAGTCGTCGCGGGCTTCGTCCGGGCCGCAGGCCACACCAGCGGACTGGCCGTTTGCGCCGCCACGCTCGTGGTGTCTTACGTTCTTTCGGGCGAGCGGGCGACGTGGCAGTGGGGTGGGTGCGTTGGGCCAGTGCAGCGGGTGAAGCGAGGCCGTGGACGATCTCGTAGGTGTCTGACCTCCATGACCCCCCCCCGACCGCCCGCGATCCCAGACCTCGGAACCGGCGTCTACCACTGGATTGTCGACAACTACGGTGACGGCACGACGCCCGTCCTTGGGCGGCAGATAGCTGCCTTCCAGGGCCACCACCTTCGTCCCTGGACCATCACTGAACGCGAGTTCTGCAACAACGTCTTTCTTGTCTTCCGCCCGGTCTTCGGACTGGCCCTGATCTTCGCCACACTGTCCATTTCGCCCCTGGTGGCCGGGACGGCGTCTTCGGCGCTGGCGGCGGCAGCGGCGGCCCTCCCTGTGGCCCTGGCGCCTGTGATGGCTACGGCAGTCGCAGTCGTCCGGCTCGCGGCGGGCCCCCTGGCCCTCAGCCCCGTCGCCGCCGTCTTCTGCGGCTCCTTCCTGTGGCTCATTTGCATGTCGCAGCAGTTCCACGCGTGGAGCCACATGCGCAAGTCGCAGACGCACCCTGCGGTCAACTGGCTGCAGGACCGCGGTCTCCTCATTGGCCGCCGTGCCCATGGCCAGCACCACCTCGCCCCCTTCGAAGGCAACTATTGCATCGTCTCGGGCATGTGGAACGGGCTTCTTGACCGCGGCGCCGCGGGGCCCGACGGGGACACCAAGTCGGGCACGGGCTTCTTCCGTCGACTCGAGCGCCTCGTGTTCGCCGCTAGCGGGGGCCGGCTGAGCCCCCGGTGTTGGATGTCTCCCGAGGAGTTTGAGGAGATCGGGGACGCCTACTACAAGCCGGGCACCTCGGTGATGGCCTCGATCATGTCGGACTGACGGCGTTGGTTGAGGCGTGGCGCGTGGCCGGGTTGCGGTGGGGTCGGGGCTCGCCCCTGACACCGGGGGGCGCTGAGGCAGCCAGTCAAACCCTTCAGCACGATGATGTCCTCTCTTCCTGCTTCCCCTCGAACCAATAACCTCGATCCTCCCTCCCATCGCGCAACCCGCGCGAAACCTACACACCGCTCGCTCCCTCACTTGGCGCCCGCCTTGGCCGCACGCACAAGAGCGCCCGACGTGACCTCAGTGTAGGGCCCGAGCCCCCGCACAGAAAGGCCTGGCACCGCATCGGCCGGTGGCGCATCGCCCATGAGGCAGTGCTCGGCAGGCGCGTAAACGACGACGGTGCGGCTCGGCGCATACACCTGGACGCTCTTGGGCCGCCCGTCGTGCCCGTGGTCTTGCACGACAAACGCTGTCCCGTTGTCGGCTGTCACATTGCGGTATCCGCCAAAGACCTCCTCATCGCTTGACAGCACCACCCCCAGCTTGCCCCCCTCGGCCACGACCCCCTCGTTACATCCCACACGGTAGTCGGTGTACGAGTTGACCGGATGGAAGTTGAAGACGAAGAGGAGATCACCCCGCTCAACGACCAGGACCTTGTCGCCCTCGTCCTTGCGGGAAATCCACTGGTGGGGCGCCGTCATGAAGCCAAAGGCGCGGTCGAGGTGGTTCATGGCGCGGTCGAAGGATTGCATGAAGCGGTACTTGAGGAAATCGGCGTCGGCGAGGTCCCACCGGCGCCGGCAAAGGGCAAAGGAGCCACCATTGCCAGGGATGAATTTGCCCGTCGAGGGGTCGGTGAAGGAGTCGCGTGGGAAGTCAATCCACTCGGGGTGGCCGAACTCGTTGCCCATGAAGTTGAGGTAGCCCTGACCGCCGAGGGCCATGGTGACAAGGCGAACCATCTTGTGGAGGGCAATGCCACGGTCCACGGCAGGGGACTGGGGGCCGAAGCCAGGGGCGGCCATGCCATCGTACATGGCGGCGTCCATGAGCCAAAAGGCGATGGTCTTGTCGCCGACAAGGGCCTGGTCGTGGGACTCGGCGTAGCCGATGACGTCCTCGCCGTAGCGCCGGTTTGTGAGGGTGTGGGCGATGTGGCCCATGCCCCACGCCTGATCGTCCACCTTCATCATGTCGATCCACATGTCGGGCGCAGCCATGTTCAACCGGAAGTCAAAACCGACGCCGCCCTCAGACACTGGACGACAGAAGGTCGGCATCCCCGACACGTCCTCCCCCACCACCACGGCGTGGGGCCAGAAACCCTTGACCATCTCGTTCACCAGCATCAGGTAGACGACCGCATCGACGTCAGTGGCCATGCCGAAGTACTCGTCGTAGTTGCCGGTGAATGTGGTGGCGAGGCCGTGGTGGCTGTACATCATCGACGTGACACCGTCGAAGCGGAAGCCATCAAATTTGAACTCGTCCATCCAGTAGCGGGTATTGGAGATGAGGAACCGGAGCGTTTCCCAGTTGGAGTAGTTGAAGCACCGGCTGTCCCACACCCAATGGTAGCCCCTTCCACCCGAGTGGAAGTACTGATGGTCAGTGCCATCCCATGTGTTGAGCCCGTCCTGCGCGTTCTTGGACGCATGCGAGTGCACAATGTCCATAAGCACGTGGATGCCCATCCGGTGCGCCTCGTCAATCAGCGATTTCAGTTCCTCGGGTGTCCCGCAGCGCGAACTGGGGGCGAAGAAGTTGGTCACGTGGTAGCCGAAACTGCCGTAGTAGGCGTGCTCTTGCACGGCCATGAGCTGGATGGCATTGTAGCCGAGACTGCGCACGCGGGGAAGGACGTTGTCGCGGAACTCGGTGTAAGTGTGGACGCGTTCGTCGATGCCCGCCATGCCGACATGGGCCTCGTAGATACGCATGGCGCGGGGCTTGGGTGGGCGGGGGTACTTGAACGTGTAGGAGGAGTCCGCCTCCAATACGCCGGGGGCGGAAACGGTCTCGGGAGCCCAGTGACACCCGTTGAACTGGATCTCGCCGGCCTCCTGGGTGGCCCAGCGGATGTAGGCGGGGATGCGGTCATTGGTGGCGCCGGTGGCGTCGACGACGCGGCTCTTGACCTTGGCGCGGTGGGGCACCTGGGGCTTGCCGTCAGCCCCGTCGGGCAAAAAGAGCTGGAAGACGCCAAAGTCGTTCTTGATGGCCCAGTGCTCGTCCCGCGGGTTCCAGCCGTTCCAGTCGCCCACCAGGGCAACGGCCTGGGCGCCGGGTGCCCACTCGCGGTACCACAGGCCAGCGTTGCCTGCGTCATCCGTGCCCCGGTTCAGCCCGAAGTACTCGTATGACCGCGAGAAGGCCTCGAGCCCGCCCTCGGAGGCGTCGATGCCGTCGCGGACTCCACGGTACACGGACCAGCGGTACCGAAAGTGGTCGGCGTGGGACCACAGCGTGTCGTCAAACTTGAGGCACTCCGTTCCGTCGTGGTCAGGGACGGGGGGCAGGGCCTGGGGGGCGTCCCAGTCGGCGGGGAGGTCGGTGACGCCGTAGCCTGGGTCGGGAACCCCCGGCATCCAGCTGTCCTCGGGGACGGCGGGGGAGGCTTCGGCGCCATCAGCGCCAACGGACACGCCGAGGGCCGCCGCCTCCGCCTCGAGCGCGGCGACCTCCTGGGCAGCCGACGCGGCAGTTTCCTTCAGCAGGTCGCTCTCGCGCTTGAGCGCCGACAGGGCGTCTGAGCTGTCGCTTTTCTTAGCGGCGCGAGCGGCCACGGCGGCGCGGTTGGCCGCGGGGCGCGCCGTGGGCGCAGCTGCTGCGAGAGGGGGGGAGGGAGTGGAGGTCGTCGGGTGGGGGCCGAGGCCGAAGGACTTCAGGAGGGACTGAACGTCGTCGGCGTGGCAGAATCGGCGTCTGTATCGAAAATATCGGACTCGAGCCAGAAAAAATTCTCCTCCGAGGTCGCGGAGGGGACGTTTTGGAACCCACGGTGCTCGGCGCCCGGACGACACGTCCGGCCTCCGTGGTCTCTGATCGGGGCCTCGGCGACCAAAAATGGGTTGTTCCGACGAATGTCTCCCGTATTAATTTGAAGAGCGATGCGGAGAGCGGCGGGAGGTGGTAGCGGGATCGGGGGGGGCATCTCCGCCATCTCGCCGACGGGGGAACTCCAGGAAATGGCCTTCATCCTTCTTTGCGCGCCAACCGGTGGTCGCGGCGCGTAAGCTCCTGGTGATGGGGGGGGGGAGCGGCGGAGTTCCACGCCAAGGGTGCAGGAAGGCTCGTCGCTCGACGTCGGATCTCTCGCCCGACCCCGAACAGCGAACCGCCGACGCGGCCGCTGCCGCTGCCGCCGCCTCCGCTGCCTCTTCTGGTTCCGCTGGCCCCGCCACTGCCGCTGCCTGTGTCACTGCCGCTGACCTCGCGTCCCCCCCTCTCCCCCCCCCTCACTTCCCCTGGCGCGTCTCGGGCCCCAGCCCCATTGCGGCGAGCCGGTCCTCGGCGCTGCTCTGCAGCAACCCGAGGGCGGCGAGCTTTGGGTTCAGCGCCCCGCTCGTCGCCGCCCCCCGCCCCGCCGCCCCGTACAGCCGGTAGTGGTTGTAGGTCTGGTGGTAGGGCCGCCGCCCCGCGTATGCGGCGGGCGCCCGGTGTGTCACGGCCCGCGCCTTGCGCCAGGAGGGCACGGCCTCCTCGGCCTCGGCCGCCGCCTTGGCGACGGCCCGGCCGTCGAGGTGGCTGACGCCTCGCCGAACCGTCCTCGTCGTCGTCGCGCCGTCGGCGTCGGCCCGGCGCTCCGCGAGGGCCTCGGCCGACGCTCTGCCCTCGCCGCGCAGGCGCCTGCCCGTCTGGAGGTCGACGACGACGGTCTTGGCCTCGCGCTCCGTCCGCCGCGTCTCCTCGGCCGACGCCGCCAGAAAGGCTGTGCTCGCGGTGAGCGGAACGTGCCTCCCGATGCGTCCGCTCCCGCTCTTGCCCGCCCCCGCACCGGACGCCGGCGCCGTCGCCGCCCGTCCGCCGGCGACCCCGTCGGCCGCCCCGACGGCGTCGGCGACGTGGGGAGGCGGGGCCTCGTCGCCCGCGTAGCATCCTCCCTCTCCGCGTCCCGGACCGTAGTAGAGCCCCTCGACCGGACCAAAGGTGGGCCGGTGGGCCCACGCCGTGGCCGCGCCCCTGCCGGCAAAGCCATGGAGCCGGTAGTGGGAGTAGCGGAGGCAGACGGGGGCGGCCCGTCCCGACCGGGGGGTGGGTGCCCAGCACCTCCGCCGCTCGGCGCGTCGCTCGGCCTCGTCGGTGGGGGCGGGGACGGGGATAACCTCGGCGGGGGGGGCGCGGGGGCGGGCGGACCGGATGGCGGCGGCGGCGGCGGCGGCGGCGTCGCCGTCGCCGTTGGCGAAGGCGTCAGCAGAGGCGTCGGCGGGGGCGGCGGCGTCGGGGGCCGCGTCGATGCCGTGGGTCCGGACGCGCGCCACGCGCCAGGCGGGGGGGCGCTCGGAGGCGGTCAGGTCCACGGGCCGCCCCGTGGCCAGGTCGACGAGCATCGTGCGCTTGCCCGTCTCGGGCGGCGGGCTCGGGGCCCTCTGGGGCGACCCCTCGCCCGCCGGGTCGGCCGCCGCCGCCGCCGCAGCAGCCTCGGCCGCCTCGCGCGCCTCCTCCTCCCGCTCCATCCTCTCGAGCGTGCCCGCGTTGACCCGGTAGCGCGGGCCCTGACCCAGCCGTGGCGGCGCTGGCCTCCCCCTCCCCGGACGCGGCCCCGCGCCTCGGTAGGGGCCCGCCCCTGCCCCGTACTTCCCCCGTGTCCCCTCGTCGTCGCCCCGGCGCCGGTCGGCGCCCGCCCAGTCTGTCGGGGTACGCTCGAATTTCTTCAGTCCCCTCTGGTCCAGGGCCGAGAGGCAGGCCAGGTGCCGCGTCGCGCTGTTGTTGGGCGCCCAGAAGCCGCCGCTGGGGGGGAGGGGGTGGGGGCGGCGGCGGTGTTCGGACGGGGCACGGTCGCGGTCGGGGCGCGGCTGCTCGGATCGGTGAACGCGGCAGCCGCGCGACGAGAAACGGGCTGGGGCGGGGGCGGGGGAGGGGGTCGGACGCGGGGGAGGGGGTCGGACGTGGGGGGGGGGGGGGGACCCGCCGGGGGGTGGGGGGGGGGGGGGGGGGGGGGTACCCGCCGGAGGTTGCGGGACCCGTGCCACTGGAGGTAGTCGTCGCTGAGCGAGTGGAGGGGGATCGACCGCAGGACGCGATTGGTCCGGCTATCGTCGCCCTTCATGGTCGCAAAGGGTGAGGACATCCTTGGTCCTGCGGGTTTGCGGGGTGGGGGCGGGGGGCGTCTTGCGAGAGTCGCAGGCGACGTCGAGGCCGACGGTGGTGGACTCCGCGCTTCGCTTCCCGGACCAAACGTCAAGTAAAAACCCCACTTAGAGACAATAACGTAGATAAAAGCGCGTAGAGGCGCTGAAAAACTATACGTAGGTGCCCCAAGAGCTCGCGCGGAGGCACGAAGGCGAGGCGGCGCGCGCAGAGTCGGACGCCCTTTCTCACCTCTGCGCGCCTGGAGAGCCTCTGGAAGAAGCTCGCACGAGCGATTCTCTCCTCTTCGATCTCTCCGTGACGAGAGATGGACCGGGGGAAAGCATCATGGCGACTCGAGAGGCTCACGTCGCATCGAAGGTGTCGCTATTTCACTCCGACCCCGCCGTCCCCGCCTCGGCCGCCGCCTCACCCTCGAGCAGCTCGAGCAGGGCTCCGTCGAAGTCTTCGGGGCAGCTGCGCGCCGCAAGCACCTCGACCAGCGCCCGCTCGAGCTTGCCCCTCACCATAGCCGCATCCAGCCTGCCCGCCTCGGCGCCCGGGTCCAGCCGGAGCCGCTCCCCCAGAGGGTCCCGCGCCTCGTCTGCCGTCCTGCCCGCCCCGCCTCCAGGATTGCCCGCTCCGACGCGCGCCTCTGGAGCGGCCCCCGTGTTGTCCGGGACGGGGGCCGGGGCCGGATAGGGCGCCCGGCAGCCCACCTCTGGGCGGCTGTCCGGCTTGCCCGTCGCCACGCCGCCCGCCGCCCGGGGGAAGGCCACGTCGACGCCGCAGCACCGGACGAGAACGTCGATGAGGCTCTCGTGCGCGGCGCCGCCGTCGGGACGGGGTCCGTCGCCGCGGACGGGGGCGAGGCCGCCCGTGCGGGAGGCCGCGACAGAGCCACGCCAGGCGCGGGCTAGGAGGGACCATGGGCCGGGGGGGGGGGGGGGGGGGGGGGGCCCGGGGGGGGGGGGGGGGGGTCGGGGACGAGCACGAGGAGAGCGACAAGAGCCTGCGAAGTATGAGTGGAGATCGTGGCGTTGATATCGCCTCCCCCGCCGCTCTCCGCGCGGCGCGCGGAGCCGGGCGAGAGAGGGCCTGGCGCGCGTCGGCATGACGCGACGCGATGCGCTCCCGCCTTCTCTCGCCTCGAGCTTCTGGAAAACGCGGTGCGTCAGAACGTAGCTCTCCATGTTGATGATTCGCGGGTCGTCCCCCTGGATAGACTGAGCGAGTCCAACGTGCGGATGGGCCGACGATGGCACAGGCGCTGTCGAAGTCGAGGCCGCGTGCCAGGACATGGCGGGCTGCTCGGGGAGGTGTCGAACGGGGCGGGTAGGGGCGCGACGGGGGCCTTGGGGGGGCCGCTCCTCCGGTGTTGTCGCCGCCTCGGGAGAACCCGACCGATGCGGTGGCGCCGCGTGGTGGGGGGAGAGGGACAGAGGCCGACGGCGGGCGCCGGAGTCGGTCGTTGTTCGGCGGCGATTGCCCACCGGCACCCTATCCCCACCCCCCCCTCCTCGCGCCCTCCGAAAAACAACCTCCCTCTCTGATCCCCTCCTCCCAAGGAAACGGCACCGGCGCCCCTGCGGTCGCGCCTCCCGGCGACGCGAACAGCCCCGCCGCGTCCCACACCGGCAGCCCCAGCACGACGGGCGGGTCCCGCAGCACGACGTTATCGACGTGGTGATGGTACACCCGCCCCTTCCGGTCGAGCCGATAGGTCGAGACCCCCTCGAGCCGCCGCGGCTCGACGCCCGCCCCCGCCGCCCCGCCGCTGCCCACCGCCGCCCCGCCGGGCCCGCCGCGGAGTCGAGCCGCCGCCGCGTCGGCCCGGGGTACGGCCCGAACGCACCACCGGACGCTCAGCTCGCGCGCCGAGGGCTGCCATACGCGCTGGACCTCGAACCAGGCGGACTCGAACAGGAGTGCGCCCGTGGCCCGGAGGGTGAAGTGGGCAGCCTGGTAGGCGCGGAGGCCCCTGATCGACGTGCGGGGGTCCGAGAGGACGACGTCGTCGCGATAGGGGCGCCACGAAGGAGGGCGCCGAAAGAGGTGGGGTAGATCGTCCTGGGGGTGGAAGGAGGGGGGTTGCGGGGCATCGAAAGGGGACTCCTTCTCTTCCGAGGTGCGCAGTCTGACTGGTCACTGCCCCGGCCGGGGCCGCTTCCGAGACCGCTTCCTCTGTGGTTGCCGCTGCCACGGTCGAGACCGCTGCCGCTGCCTCTGCCACGGGCGAAACTGCAATCGCTGCACATGCCGAGGATGCTTTCACGGCCGAGGTCGTGAGCACCGTGCCCACGACGCGTTTTCATTCGCGCCGTCGCTTTCCCGCTAGACTCGCTCGGAGGGTGCGGATGACGTCGCCCACATTGGCGTAGAAGTCGGGGTGGGGGGAGTCGCTATCTTCGTCCTCCCGGTCGGGCCCACGGCGGCCGGGCCCACTGGCGGCCCCTTCACGCCCCGACGTGCTCGGGCCGTCTTCGGCCGATTCCACGCTCCTCCCGGCCTCTTTCTCTGAAAGCGAGGTCGAAGTCTCGACCTCTATCCGGCCTGTCGAGCGAAGAACCGCAGAAGACGCGTGACGAGCGCGAGAGGGCCACGGCCAAACGGCTCGGCTGGTCGGCCCAGCCGCCGCGCCTGTGCGGGGGATGGTCTGGCATCGGGGGCCGACGGCAAAAGAAGCTCGAGGCATGGTGCCGCCTGAGCGTGGCTGAGTGCGGGGGCGGCGTCTGGCGTCGACCAGCCCGACGCCTCGTCGCAGGCGTAGGTGTGTGAGTCGTCCGGGCTCTCCCGAAGCTGGTTCGGGGCGCTCGCCCTCGCCGGCGTCGCAACACGGCCTGAAGGAACCACGTCGGACGTTGGGAGCGCGTCGAAGCCGCCGTCGAAGGGGAAGGCGAGATCGAGGCCCGAGACGACGTGGAGCGACGGCGGCCCGTCGTTGGTCGACACGACCTCGAAGCTCGCATGATCCGCGCCTCGACCGTTCAGCCACCCCGCCGCAACCGCAGTCTCCATAATGATCCAAGGGAGCCGGGCTCCGTGCGGGCGCGCGTCCACTAACGCCGGAGGACGGCGCGTCGTCGCCGCAAACGCCCCTGCCCCATTCCCGTCCCCCCACCCCCGCTGCTGCTCCCCCGCGGGAACTAGCGGAAGGGATCGCGTCGTTGCCTCCTCCGGCGCCTTCGCCGGCCCCGGCGCCTTCCCGGGCGCTGGGCTGGAGCCGGGCAGCGCGGCCGCCCTCGTCGCCCCCCTTCAGGCCCTCGCGTGGGCTGCGGTCGCCTGGGTCGGCCTGCCCCTCGTCAAGGACCTCCTCGGCGAGGACGACGACGAGACCGGCGGCCCCAAGAGAGCGTGCCCCGCATGTGAGGGCACGGGCGTCGAGCCCTGCTTCGCGTGCAGCCGGTGGTCCGACGGCGATCGCGGCTGCCCCTCGTGCGGGGGGTCGGGCCTCGGCCCGTGCAGCAAGTGCCGCGGGGGGGGCACGGCCGTGCCCGTCCGCCTCGACGTGATGTCGGACGAGGAGCGCCTCGTGCGCGAGCAGCGGCGCCGGGCGGGGCTCGACGACGGGTGGGGCGGCGGGGGGGGGAGACACGACGCGGCCGGGGCCGACGCCGCGGCCGCTGCCGCCCACTTTGCCCCCGGCGGACGGGCCGGGCGGGCGGGCAGCGCCCTCGTCGCCTCGTCGGGCGCCGCCGCCCGCCGTAGCCGCGCCGCCGCCCGCCGTAGCCGCGCCGCCGCCCGCCGCGCCGCCGCGGCTGTCGTTGCCGCCCTACCCCCCGGTCCCTCGCCCGCCGGCCTCGCCCGCGCCCGCGGCCCCTCCCCTGCCCCCTCTGGCCGCCACCGGCCGTCCACCGGGTCCCCCCTGCCGCCGCTCGCCGCGGCCCCGCTGCCCCCGCGGCCCCAGGCCCCGGAGCCGGGAGGCGGGCGGACCGTCGCTCAGGGATGGCCGGCCTACGGCGTCCCCCTCGCCTCTCCCGACGGGGCCCGCGGTGGCCCTGGCCCCGGCCGGGTGGTGGCCAGTGCGGCGTCGACGGCGGCGGGTCCCGCCTGGGGACCCCGCCTCGAGGGTTTCGACGGAGGCCTTGAGGGCGCCTCCTCCGGCGCGGACGACGCGGCGACGGCGGGCGGCGGGGACGCGGGGGGCCACGCCCCCTCGGCCGCGGCCGCCGACCCCCCCTCCCTCAGTCGCCCTTGGTCGCCCTCGGCCACGTCTGGCGGCGCTGCCCCGCGGTGGACGGACGTCTGGGGCAGACCGACGTCGAACGCCGCGCGGTCTCTGGACTCGTGGGAGTCGGGGGACTCTGGGATGAGCGACCGGGGCGCCACTGGGGCGGGCCCCGCGGCGTCCAGGGGCACCATCCGCGTGGAGCTGCCCTCCCTCGACGACGTTGCTGCGGCGTCGTCCGCCTACGGCGAGGCGGCGGCGCGGCGCAAGGCGGGACTTCCTCTCTCCGCGCTGCTCCAGTTGCGGACCCGGGCGCGGGGGGCCGCCCCCGTGGGGCGGTGGAGCGACGGCAGTTCGTGGTGAACGGGAGAGGAGAGTGAGGGTTCGACGGCGCTGGGCCGGGCTGGAACCCTTTTTCCACCCCTCGCTCCCATCGCAACATCATTCCGACAGGATATACGGCGATGCAGTGGGCGGGGGCCCGGGCGGCCCGCGCCCCTCTCAGCGGGAGACCAGCGACAGTCATCGCGCCGCGGCAGCCGACGCTGGCGTTCATCTCTCGCGTCTCTGCCGCGCCGCTGCAGTTCGAGCTCTACCAGTGGACGCCCGACCAGATTCAGGGTCTCGTGTTCAGCGGAATCATCGCTCTCTGCTACTTCCAGGCGCGCAGAGACCCATTGGAACTGACGCCGCGGCGCCCACCCGCGCCCCGTCGCCGCCAACCCTCCAGGCCACGCGCGTACCCCCCGACAGCGCGCAACCCCGCTCCAACGCCCCCCCCCACCCCCCCTCCCTACCGACTCCAGTCGGGGCGCGTGGACGAGGCCGCCAGCTCTGGGATGCGGCAGGACGCCGGACTATGCCCCCGCTGCGGTGGTCTCTACGAGGGCCCCGGCCGCGCCGCGGCCGGCGGCGCTTGCCCAGAGGGCGACGCCTGTCCCCGCCGCGAAAGACAGTGAGTGAGGACCTGCCCTCTCGTCCGATGAAACAGGGAGGAGACGAGGGGGCCGCCAGACGTCCCCTTTGCCCCCGGGCTGCCTACGTGCCGCCCTCCCTAAGCCACCCTCGTCCTCCTCCCTAGTCCTCGGCCGCCACTGGCTCGGGCGCTCCCGGCAGCCGCGCCGTAGCCGGTTCCCACACGGGGTACTCCGCGAGGTCGTTGGACAGGCGGGCGGCCAGGAAGACGCCTGGCCGCCAGGCAACGGCGGCGGTGCCCATTGCGCCCTCCCCGATCTTCAACGGCCTCCGTTCCCGCAGTCCCTCGAAGACGGCGGCCGAGGTGGGAGGAGTCGGCTTGTTGTCTGGCGAGGCCGCCGCCGAAGCCGACGTCTCTCCCCCCCCGGTGCCCGCAGCCGTGCCCCCGACGCTCTCGTACACGGCGTTGTCGGCGTGGACCCACTGCCCCCGGGTCATCTCCCCCTCCCTCCACTCGCCGACGTACCGGGAGCCGCTCTCCTTGTGCACGTAGACGCCGCTGCCGTGCCGCTTGCCGTTCTCGAACGCGCCCTCGTAGGTGTCGCCGTTGGGGTAGGTGTAGAGCCCCCTGCCCTGAGGGACGCCGCCCTCAAAGCGGCCGGCGTAGCTGGACCCGTCCGGGAAGGTCATCCGAGCGTCATCGCCGTGCCTGACGTTGTCGACGTAGGGGCCGGTGTAGACGGCGCGGGGGGGGTCGTCCTCGGTGGCCCCGGGCCACGTGTAGACGCCCCGGCCCTGCCGCACGCCCGATTCGAGTGTGCCCTCGAACGTCTCGCCGGGGGCCTCCTCCTCGGTCTCGGGGTCCACGGGGCCGGGGTAGGTCATTTTGCCCTCGCCATGGGGGACGCCCTCCTTGAGCTCTCCCTCCCAGATCTGGGGCGAAAGGGGGCGGTGAGGTCAGAGCAGGTGCGGACGCTGCGGGCTTGTCCGCTGGGCACGACGGGCGTCAAGCGGAAATCAGCCGGAGGGAGGCTCTGCCGATCCAAATTTATACACATCGTCGCCAGGTCGCGGCTCAGGCCCGCGCCGCGGACCCCACGTCGCGGACGGAGCCGACGCCGTCGTCGACGCGCGCCACGTTCGGCCGCGAGCTTCCGCCGCGCCGCTTCGCCACCCGCACGCGACTCGCCGGGACGGGAGCCTCATCGGCCATCCTGTCAATCACTTCACGCAACGTTGGCGTGGGAGAGGAGGGGGAGACCTCGAGGGCGTCGACGCAAAGACTCGGACGCCACCTTGGCCGTGGAACTGGGGCACGGTCCAGCCCTTTGGGGCGCCATCTGGGCAGCCGACGACAGCATAGACATCCTTCACAAACGTGGTGGTCATCGTGTCGTCCTTCCATTCACCCCTCCGCCTGAGGGGAGGCGGCGCCTCCGCCCGCGGCGACGGGCCCCGCAGCGGTGGTGCCGCCGGTCGCGGCAGCGGCGGCAAGCGCGGCCGCTCCCGAGAAGACGACCCCGCCGAGGAAGTGGTCCCGTCCAAGCGTCCCCGTGGCGCCGCTCCCAAGGCCTCGGACGGCACCGGCCGCCGCAAGGTGTGGTTCGACGGCGGGTGGGCGGAGCCTCCTCCTATTGAGAGCCACGCCGCGGTCGCCCCCGCCGCGGCCTCGGCGGTGGGTGCCGAACCCAACGGGTGCCGATGCCGAAAGTCGCGCTGTGTGAAGCGATACTGCGAGTGCTTCGGATCGGGGGTGCGGTGCGGACCCGAGTGCCGGTGCGAGGGGTGCGAAAACGGGGGGGCGTCAAGGGCTGTCGCGGGGGGGGGGGAGGCGGGGGGGGCGGGAGGCGACGACGGAGACGACGACAGCATCGACGCCGCCCCCCCGGCCGCGCCCTTCGCCTCGGCCGCCGGGCGGGGTAAGTCGCGAGCAAAGAAGCCGGGCCCCTCGAGAGACGGCGCGCGACTGGAGGCCACTGTCGGCGAGGACGACGCCGCCGGCCCGCCGGCGGCGCCCCCCGCCCCGGCCGCTCCCGCTGACCGCGCCGCGCCGCGCCCCCCCGGCGCCGCCCCCAAGGCCTCTGACGGCACCGGTCGCCGCAAGATGTGGGTCGGAGGCGCGTGGACCGACCCTCCGCCCCTCGAGATCGGTGACGCTCCCGGCAACGGCGATGACAACGTCGACCGCGGCGCTGCAGTGGCAGCGCCGCCGCCCGGGGGGCCGCCCCGCGCCCGCGGCCTGGGGGACCGCCCCGTGCGCGCCCGTGCGCCCCCTGAGCGGCTGACGGCGTCCGCTCTCGGGTCGTTCGCGGGCGTCGCGGACCCCGGCCGCGGGGGGGGGCGCCGCCGGGGTCGTCCCGCGGCCCCAGTCGCTCCGCTGGCGCCGACGGGGTCCGACGGCGGAGGCGACGACGGCGGTGGCGGCAGCGCCCCCGCCTCCGACTCCTCCTCCGACTCCTCCTCCGACTCCTCGTCCTACTTATCTACCTCTTCCTCTGGGTGAGCAGGTGCGGCGCGTCGCGCCCTCCATCGCCATCCCCGTCCCGGCGCCTTGGCTCCGGCCGGGACCCCGCTCGACCCGCGATCCCCTTCATGCTTGCCGCAGGGACGCCAACGACGACGATGCCGCCCCCGACGCCCCCAACGCCTCCCCCGACGCCCCCAACGCCGCCCCCGACGCCGCTCCTGACGCCGCCCCGGACGCCCCCGACGCGGCCCCGGACGCCAGGCCCGCCGCGACCCCCGGTGTCGCCGCCCCCGGCCACGACGATGCCGCGGCCCGGAGAGCCCGGCACGAGGCTCATGGCGCCCGCCTCCGTCGCGAGGCCGAGCTTCTCGAGCGATCCCGCCTCGCCGCCCGCGAGGCCGCTGCCGCCCGCCGCGCAGCCGCCGCCGCCGCCGCCGCGGGCGCGCCCGGCCGGTCGTCCGACGCCGGCCGCGGCCCAGGGCCGCTCGACCTTGTCCCCATAGACGACGACGACGGCGGCGGCGGCGGCGGCGGCGGCGGCGGCGGCGGTGGCGGTTCGGCTGAGGTGGAGCGGGCTGCGGCTGACGCGACGGACCGGGCTCGGCGGGCAGAGGCGGCCGAAGCCGAGCGGGGGAGGCTCGGCCGGGAGCGGGCGGCGGCGGTGCGCGAGGCAGCGGCCGCGCGCGAGGCGACGAGGGAGGCGGCGCGGGCGGCGGCAGCGCGGGCCGACGCGGCGGTGGTGGTGGCGGCGGCGGCGGCCGCGCGGGAAGCTTCGCAGAGAGCCCCCCCGCCGCCACCCCCGGCCCCGACGGCCCCACCCGGCGGCGGCGCAGCCGCCCTCCTGGCGTCCCTTGTCGCCTGCCCATTCACGCGCGAGGCCGTGCGTCTCGCGGGCGGGATCGGCTGGGCCAGCCTCGAGGGGCCGCCTAGGTCCGAGCTGAGCCCGGCCCAGTCGGCCTAGCGGACCGGGGCCGGCGAAGGGCAGCAGCGGAGTCGGCTGGAGCCGGGGCCCCGGTGGGCGCGCGTAGGGTCGCTCGAGGCTGGAGTCGTTGTCGAGAAAATCACGGATTCCCCCGATCCCCACGCTCTACAACACCGAATCATAGGCCGCAGTGTCGGCCCTCGTGACCGCACCGGGATGTCGGCGGTGACCGGACCGCCCGAGGCGGACCGAAACGCGCCCAGCGCAGCCGGCGTCGCCCCCTCGACGGCGACAGCGGCCCCGGCGACGACCGAACCATGCGCTGCGATGATAGATACACAGATTTTTACGCATCTGTCGCAATCCGCGGCCCAGCATGCGCCGATACAGCGAGGGAGCGACCGCCCCCCCCTCCCCCCAGCGCACCCCGACGGCAGCTCCTTCGGAGCTGCCCTCCGCGCCGCCGCCCTCGCCCACCTCCGCGGCGTCGACGCGGCCCGCCCCTCCCTCCCCTCCAACCCCGCCGCCGCTGCCCGCGCCGAACGGGAGGCCAACGCCCGCGCCATCGCCCGCGAGCAGCAGTGGATGTCCGACTATCGGCGAGGAGCCCTCGGTGGGGGGGGGGGGAACTGGGGCGGGGGGGGGGCCCGGGGG
>Ga0181573_10000236_pt1 | contig 58342 bp, 25 predicted proteins | sample 101ome_25_FD_148643 | JGI IMG/M metagenome (GOLD analysis project Ga0181573, IMG submission 148643) | Coastal salt marsh microbial communities from the Groves Creek Marsh, Skidaway Island, Georgia - 101409BT metaG (spades assembly) | ecosystem: Environmental > Aquatic > Marine > Intertidal zone...
GTCCAAGTGCGTGATCAACGTGGGTCAGCGGCCGACGTTCGCGGACGGCGCCGGGGTGACGATCGAGGTCCACGTCATGGAGACGATGGGGCGGGACTTTTACGGCGAGACGATGGAGTGCGTCGCGCTCGGGTACCTGCGACCGGAGATGAAATTCGCGGGGTTGCGGGAGCTGGTGGGTCGGATCATGACCGACATCGGGCTGGCGAGGAACGCGCTGGACGCGGAGTCCATGCGCGGCGCGGTGGACGGGAAGAACTCGTGGTCGGCGGATTGATCGACGATGGATGACGAACGGTCATCATGAGTTAGTGGTCTTCGTGTTGAAATGCGATTGTTCTCTGGAACGCGAATCCCCGCGGCGCGCGAGTCTCATCGTCCTGAGCGCAAGTCCCTTTGGCTTCGGGCTTTGCTGCGCTCTGATTCACGCGTTCGCGCGCCAAGACGGCGGGGAAGCAGTTCCGAGCTATATCGCGGTACCCAAGACCGCCCTCCCATCGAACCCTCCTCGCGGAGTGCTTACTGGGATCCGAGGACGACGTCGATGAACGACCCGAGCTTGCCCTCGGGTCCGCCCTTGCCGTCGACGAGGTGCTCTCCGGTGTTGTACTTGGAGTAGAGGAGCTCGTTGGTGTCGAGCCTGAGGACCTCGAAGGCGCCCTTGCGCCAGATGGCCTGGTCGCCGCCCTCGATGGGCTTCTCGGCCTGGTTGACGTCCTTCCAGCTGGTGCCCGGGGGCACGGTGCGCTCGAGGACGTCGCGGACGTTGTAGGTCCAATCGAACTTGCCCGGGTAAGCCTGGTCAGCTTTCATGATCAGCATCTTGACCCGGGGCATGTAGTTTCATTTCTCGCAGTACTCGATGTGGATCGGGATACCGGCGGTTGGGGTGACCGCGGCGCGCATGGCGACCTGTGGGCAGCAGCAGGGGGCGGGGACCGGATCGATCGTCAGTGTCTCCTCTCGCCAGGTCAGCACTGTTATTTCTCCCGTTTCGGGTTAAGAACGCCCTTCGCGTCGAGGGTTTCGATCCGTGAACGGGCGTACCTTGCGGGCGGGGGCGCGGGCGTTGAGCTTGGCGACGGGAGTCGCGATGGCGGTGCGGGCGGAGAGCGCCTGCATCTTGCCTTCCTTCCTGTTAGGGCGGGAGTGATCCGGGGCTTGGATAGAAATCGGGATATCGAGGGCACTCCTGATCACTGCAGGTTGCCGAACGGGCTTCAAGCACGATGCTTTTCTCGTGATTGGCATTATCTCCACATTTTCGTAGGTATGCCAGTTGAAGGATTTTCACACAAGTATCAGTCACAAAGTTGAAATACGAATTATCGAAATAGACCGGGAAGGGTGAAATGAAAATTGGCGACGCACTCGGGGCGGCGCCGTTGGCCCTCGGGACGCCATGATCGTCACGAACGTGGACAACTTTTATGTCACGGACGACAGGATCATAAACTCGCCGAGCCGAGAGCGGGGCGTGAGCGAGGAGGACGAGTTCGCCATGCGCGTCCACGGATGCGAGCTCGTTCAGGAGGCGGCGGTGCTCCTCAAGGCGTCGCAGCAGGTGGCGTGCACCGGCCAGGTCCTCCTCCACCGCTTCTACGCCAAGCGATCCATGGTCAAATTCGACGTGAGGCGGGTCGCCGCCACCTCGGTGTTCCTCGCGTGCAAGCTCGAGGAGTGCCCGCGGAAGCTCCGCGACGTCGTCAACGTGTTTCACAGGATGTCCCGGCGAAGGGAGAAGAAACCGCTGGCGCATCTCGAGTACTTCAGCAAGCGGTACGAAGACATCAAGGCGGATTTGGTCAGGGTCGAGCGGCACATGCTCCGCGAGTTCGGGTTCTGCATCCACGCCGAGCACCCGCACAAGTACGTGCTCAACTACCTGCGGATGATGGGGCAAAACTCGGCGATGATGAACGCGGCGTGGAAGATCGCAAACGATTCCCTGCGAACCACGCTGTGCATTCGGTTCAAGGCGTACAAGGTGGCGGTGGCGTGCATCTACCTCGCCGCCAGGAAGCTCGGCGTGGTGCTCCCCGAGGATCCACCGTGGTGGGACCTGTTCGACGTCACCAAGGAACAGATCGAGATGATGTGCGAGAGCGTGCTCGCCGTGTACGAGCTGGGCAAGACGGAGTACGTCGCTCTGGGTCCGGAGCCGCCTCCGGGCGCGACGTCGCCGACGAAACCCTCGGAGGGACTTACCCATCGGAACCCATCGGAACTTGAGCCGGGGCCTGTTGGGCACGACAGGGAGGACGTCGTTAACGAGGTTGAGGGCGTCGTTAACGCCGTCGATGGCGCGCGCGAAGGAGCGAGGGAGAAGGAGCGGCGAACGGGGCGATCGACGGAGGGGGGAAGGAAGCGGTCGAGGTCGAGGTCGAGGTCGAGGTCGCGCGAGCGGAGCCGCGACCGGGACAGGAGGAGGCGGCGCGACGACAGGAGCAGGGACCGGGACAGGCGCGGCAGGGACCGGAGCAGGGACCGGAGCAGGGACCGGAGCAGGGACAGGCGAGGCGGCGGGGATCGTGGCAGGGACAGGCGAAGGTGATTGTAACGGCAACAAATACTATAAAAAGTTAGTGGGATTGACGAGCTCCGCCTCTACGCGTTGACGGAAGCCTTGATCGTGAGGAGGTCCGCGAGCTTGGACGTGTAGTAGTCCGGGTGGATCTCGTTCTCCGGGGACTTGAGCGTCGCCTCGTCCGTCACCCCGGAGAGCACCAGCAGCGTCCTCAGCCCGCCGTCCTTTCCGAAGAGGATGTCGGTGTCGAGACGGTCGCCGACCATGCAGATCTGATCCTTGCGAATGTCAAACTTGTTCGCGATGTAGTCGAGCATGAACGGCGCGGGTTTACCCACCACCGTCGGCTCCCGCTTGGTGGAGCCCTTGATCGCGCCCACCATGCTCCCGTTACCGGCCCACTCCTGCGCGTCAGTCAGGTGGGTCACCGCGTCGGTGTTGGTCGCGATGAACTGGCACCCCGGGTTCTCGCGGATGCACAGCGTGGCGTACTGGATCTTGTAGTAATTGACGTTGCGATCGAAGCCGACAATGACTGCGGCGACGTCCGGGTCGTGCTCCATGAGCTGACCGGCGGAGAGGGTCACCTTCTTGTCGCCATCCGCCTCGCCGCCGAGGTACTGGATGCCCACGCCGTCGAGTTCCTCCAGGATGCCAACCTCGCCTACGACGTACACCTTCTTGTCCTTGGGGAAGTTGACGGACTCGAGGTACGCGGCGGCGGCGAAGGAGGAGGAGAAGACCTCCTCGGCGGTGATCTCTAGCCCCAGGCCGAGGAACTTCTTGAGGTAGCCCGCGCGGGACTTGGTGGAGTTGTTGGTGACGAAGATGAGCCTCTTGCCCATATCGCGGAGCATGGCGATCGTCTCGGGGACGCCCTCGATGAGGGAGTCGCCCTTCCAGATGACGCCGTCGCAGTCGAAGATGAACGTCTCGACGGAATCAACCAGGCCCTTCTTGTCGCCGTCCTTGAGCTGGTTCACCTCGGCCTTGACCGCCATGGCGCGGACGGGGCGGGTCGCCTTGCTGCGGGCACGCAGGGATCGGCCTCGGAGAGTGGCCTTGGAGGAGACGCGCGCGACGGACGCGGCGGCGGCGGAGCTGAGCGCGAAGGACATAAAGACACTCGTCTGCTGGTCAGGCGAGACGCGTCGGATGTGTCGGGCGGGGGACGTGTGTCTGCCGCGCGCGTGGTCGGATGAGTCGGCGAAAACGACTGGCGGTGGAGAACTGATGAAGGCACGCGTGCCCTATCCGCTGCCACGACGAAAGAAGGAGAAAACCAGTCCCAAATCTTGCTTCGAAACCAGTCACCGGCGTTCGCCCCGTTGTTGACAGAGTTTGAAGCGGTTTTGAAGCAAAGCAGTGGGCACTTTAGAGGGGGCGCCGGGAGGAACGGAGAGCTGGGATGGGGCGAAGGTCGCGCGGCGGCGCCCTCGCCGTCCTCGTGATACTCCTGGCGAACGTTTTGACCCTCGCGGCGGCTCCCGAAGAGGTCCAGCCGGACCGAGAGGGTGCGGGTGGAGCGCGATGGGCGGAGGGCGACGTGAAGAGGGCGTCCGGCGACGACGCCCGAGGCGCGCGCGGGTTCTCCCCCGTGGACCCGCGCAGGATCGCGTGCGCGACCCCGGACGTGGACGATGCGGATGCCACGCGGTACCTCGCGGCGCTGGACCTCGACATCGGCACCTTGGACCCGCCCTTCCACCCGCTGACGCTCGAGTACGTCCTCTCGATCGCGCCGAACGCGTTGGCGCCGAGGAGCGCGCCCGGGGATGCGAGCGCGTCGCCCCACGCGCCCGCGGCGTTTCTCGGCGTGCGCGCGCTGGCATGCGACCCCGAGGCGGACATCGCGGTGGGGAACACGCGGGCGCGGCGGGAGGTGACGCACAGGCCGATGCCGGGCGGTGCCTTCGACGTCCTCGAAGCGGCGCCGTCTGATGTCGCGTCCAAGGCGAATGTTGTGAGGGTGCCGCTCGCGAGGGGCGGTAACGTCGTGCGCATCGCGGTGCACGTGGGGCACGACGACGAAGACGCGGAGGTGGACGCGAGGACCGTGTACACGGTGCACGCTCGCGTCGTGACAGACGCAGACGAGGACGAGGACGAGGCGTTCGACGCACAGCTGGACGACGCCGAACGCGACGGGAGAAACGACGACGAGAGCTCGCGCCTCCGAGAACTCGCGCGGGCTCGTTCCGTCGCGTCGGAGACGGCGCTGGAGCGCGCCGGGTGGACCGTCGCGGCGTCGCCTCTAGGGTCGGCACCCTCGGCACCCCCGCCCGGCACCCCGCCCGGCTTCGTCGCGATCGGGTCCGTCGCCGCGCGCGCCGACGCGTTCCCGGGCGTCGTCTCCGTCGTGGACGCTCCGGGCCCGGCGTCTTTTCCGGGCGGTGAGTCACCGGGTGGACGCGAGTGGACGCTTGAGATTGTCGCGGTGCCCCGCGGTGGGACGACGCGGTTACTCCGGGAGGACCTCGACGGAACCTCGACGGGTCCCGCCGGCGCGAGGGTGCGAGGACCCGTCGCGGTGCGAATGGGCTCGGAGACGGATCGCGCTCGATTCTCGTTCCGACTGGACGCGAAACGTCCACCCGGGAAAATGGGAGCCGGCTCGTCGCTCTCGCTGTTGTATCGAGCGTGCGTCGTGGGGGATGATGCGTGTCGCGATGCGCCCCCGCGGCGGATCGCGTTGGACGTCGCGGCGACGCCGCCCGCGCCTCCGCCCGCGCTCGTCGCGAGCGTCTCGCGGGGGAGTCCCCGGCCGTTTTCTATTCCCAGGCCGTTCTCGACGCCCGGTGACTCACCGTCCGGAAACGTGTCGCCGCCCGGCTCGAGCCGCGCCCGCCGGTGGCTCGAGCTCACCAGTCTCCCGTCGAGGGGAACGCTGGTGCTGTGCGGGGTGGACGACGGCGAGGACGGCGATCACCCTCGGTCGGGATCGCGCCCGTCGCTCTCGTTCGCGGTGATTGACCGACCGAGGGTAATCGCCGGAGACGAGTCCGGAACGCCCGCTCGAGTCGCGTACGTCCCGGCTCGTGCCGACGCGCGCCGCGGCTCCCTCGAAACCAGGGCGCGGTCGGCGTGCGAGAGCGGCCACGGCCCGCCTGCGACGCCGATACCCGCGGGCCCGAGGGCGAGGAAAGCGGCGGCGCGGCGAGCGCTCCTCGGAGAGGGCGTCGCCGCCGGCGTCGACGATGCGCGACGGCGTCTATCGCCGGCGACGACGACGACGGACGGATTCACCTACCGGTTCGTCTCCGAAGGTCTCCCTTCGCCGTCCGTGCCCGTCACCGTGTACGTCGTCGACGATGACCCGACGAATATTTCGACGAATATTTCGACGAATATTTCGACGCCAGCCGTGACGACGCGAAGGCTCCTCGCCGAGCGCATCTCGCCGTCGACCGCGTCGACGTCCTCGGTGGGCTCAGCGGCGACGGTGACGGTCCCGGCCGCGTCCGCCTCGAGTCCCACGTGCGTCGAGGTGGCGATCGGCGACGCCGTCGACGACTGGACGTGCGCCCCGTCGGTCCAGCCGGAGGATCGGAAGCTCGGCCACGCCGGACCGATCACGTGCCGCAAACCGACGTACGAGGTGACGATCGTCCCGGTATCGGGCGGAAACCCCGGGTGCGTCGTCGTCGGCGCCACGTACGACGCGGGGGGTTCGTGCCCGCTGGACGGCGTCGGCGACGACGCGTCGCGATTGCGGGGTTTATCGGCGTCGGCCGCGTCGATTCCCGCGACGCTCGTCCGCCTCTCCGCCTGCGCCGCCGACGCGACGTTGACGGTGTGGGCTCGATCGACGTGCGCCGTCGACGTTCAGCTCACGGTGAACGCGGTTCGCGCCCCGGCGAGCGCGGACACGGGGTCGCACCCGCGCAAGAGACTCGCGGATTGCCTGCACGTGCCGCCCTCGACTCTGTACGTGTGCCCGGAGGATCCGACGACGCCGCCTCGGCCGGCGTCGTGTCCGAGTTCCGTCGCGTCCGGCGAAGGGGACGTCCTCGTCACGCTCCCCGTCACGGTGACGTCCACGCCGGTGGGCGTCGACGTGCCCGGCGCGTTGACTATCAGGCGGGAGGTGTTCACGGCGCCGCATCCGGATAACGCGCTCGTGTACCAGTACGAAGCCTCCGACGGTTCGCGCGGGTCCCGGTTCCTCTCTTTCGACGAGGGACACGAGGGCGCGGCCGTCGAGGTGACGGACCCGGGTGGACGCGTCATCGTCACGCCGACGCCGAGGGGCGGCGCCGCGGGTGGCAGGGCGTGGCCGGGTTCGCCCGCGGCGATGCTCCGGTACGTCGCGTGCGTCGTCGAGGATGGGACGTGCGCCAACGGCGGCGTCGCGGAGATTGACGTGAGCGCCCGGCCGAGAGTTTTCGTAAACGACGTCCTCACGACCACCAAGGGGGCCATCTCGGAGGCGTTCCGACTGGACGCGCGCGACTCCGACGGCGACTCGCTGCTGTACGTCGTCACGTCGCTGCCCGCGGATCTGCGCACGAAGGGTACCACGCGGTTCTGCGCGGACGGCGACCCCGACACGTTGACGTGCAAGGGATCTCCGTACTCGCTCACGCAGAGTTGCGTAGGCGATTGCCTCATCCTTTGCAGCGCGGGGGCGCAGTGCGTCTCGTGCGTTGAGTCCAACCAGCTCGTGTGCCCGGGGTCGCAAACTCCCGCGAGGAACCCGCTGATTTACTACACTCCGCTCACGTGCGAGGAGTGCGGCGGCCGGCCGGTTGGGTCGATTCAGTTCAAGGTTTACGACGGGGCGCAATTTTCAACCCCGGTTTCCGAGCCCGGCGCCCAAATCGACTTTCACGTCAACGCCATCCCGGTGGCGACATCAGCCGCCGCACCCGTCGGTTTACTCGACAGGATTCCCGCGGACTGCGATGCGGAGTGCGCGGCCGACTGCGCGGCCGTGTGCGCGCGTTCGTGCGCGGAATACCGCGAGCAGCACACCGGCGTCGCCGCGGGTGCGTGCGAGGCGAATAATCTCAGCGGCGAATGCGACGCGGCGACGTGCGAGGCGGCGTGCACCGTGGCCCGTTGCGAGAGTGGGTACGGATTCGCGTACCAGCTCACGGGAACGGACGTCGATGACGACGTGTTGTCTTTCAGCGTCATCGGCGTACCGTTCTACGTCAGAGACAACGGCGACGGGACCACTACGAACGTTCCCCTCGGGAAGGTGTATCAAACTGCCCCGGGCAACGTCAACCAGATCATCTCCCCGGACCAGAATCCCGCCGCCGCGGGTGACTGGGGCGCGGTCGCCGACTCTAACGGCGTGATCCGCTACGTTCCGGCGAAGGATTCGCACGGCAGACCGTACGGCGGATCCATCAACGGCGCGATCACGTTCAGAGTCTTTGACGGGTTCAGCCTGTCCGACAACTTCGGCGAGGTCACGTTCGCCGTGGATACCCCGCCCACCGCCACCGCGGTGCACTCGACCGTGAATGAGGGCGGGTCACTGGTGATGGCACTCGCCGTCGCGGACCCGGTCGACTGCCCTTCCGGCCAGTGCGGACGTTTAAGCGACGGGACGTTCTCCGGCGCCGTCAAGGCGATTATCACCCGCGTCGCCCCCGCCGGCGGTCCGCCCGGCCTTTTCATTCACCCCCCCGACGACACTCCCACCGCCACGCCCGTGGAGCTCAGGTGCGACGGCGAGGACGGCGCGTGCGACCCGCCGCTGGACGTGGGGCGAGTTCCTCTCAAGATCCTCTACGTACCCCCGCCGGCTGTTAACCCGTCGTCGAGCCTCGCGCCGCGAGGGACGGAATCGACGCGCGGCGTGATCACCGTCGAGTACGTCGCCGACGACGGCGCATTGCGATCCACCGCCGTCGCGTCCACGATCACGTTCGTGCCCAAGCCGAGGGCGGACGACGTGGTGATACGCGTGACGCCGTTGGCGCCAAAGACGCTCGTCCCGGCGACGCGCGTGCCGGTGTCCGAGATGGAGTATTATTCGGACGTCACCGTCGGATACGTCCGGGTGTCGCTTCCTCCCACGGACGCCACTCTGTCGTTCTGCGGGGATCAGAACGTCGCCGACGCCGACCGCGTGCACACCATGTTGTACAGTCTCCAGCCCAACACCGAGGGCGAGCTGTGGTCGCTGCAGGCGCCGAGCGGCGGCGCGTTTTACGATTCAAACGGAAATTTGATCGATGAGGACGAACCCACCCCGGGTGCGCAGTACGTGACCTCGTTGTCGTCCATGCAGGTAAACCCGAGTTACTTCGGCCAGCAGGTTGAGCAGCGCGTGGACAATGAGCCGAGGCAAGTGTTATTCCTGCCCAAGGCTCCCGCGCACGGCGCGCCGGGTTACAACACGAGCTTCCAGTTTCGGGTATGCGTCACCGAGGCTTCCGGCAACAGCCGGGTGTGCGACCCGGACAAGTACAGCGACATCGCGACGGCGACGGTGGTGGTGCTCCCGCATAACCTGCCCCCGGTCGCGGTCGCCCCGCCCACGCCGCCCACTTTGCGAGAGGATTTCGACGCGGTGGAGGGCGTGTTGATCACTCTCGGCGGCTCCGACCCCGAGGGCGCGACCACCCAGGCGCAGATCGTGATTCCCCCGGGATTTGCAATCTCGTGCGGCGACAACAGCGACAAGTGCGGCTCCCTTTGGCAAGTCGACTTCGTCACCGGCAAGGCGACAACACGGATCGACCCCAACGAGTGCGACTTCACCACCCCTTGCCCGGTGACGGATCCACTCAGCCGCGTTCGGTTCATCCCCAATCTCGGCGGGCACGACCCCGCCGGTCCCAACGGTGCCCCCTACGTCACGTTCACGTACGTGGTCACCGACGGCGTTATGCTTTCTATGCCCGTGGAGGTATCCGTCAGGGTGAACGCCGCGCCGGTGATTCCGAGCGCCATTCGTAGGGTTTTTGTCGATGAGGACTCATCAGGTATTCTTCCAGTGAACATGCTCGCGTCGGACTCGGATGGAGACGAGCTCACAGTGCAGTTCATCGAGTTACCCGGAGCGTACGGCAAGCCAGAGTTCTTCCACGTTGAATCCGGCGCGAAGGGCGCGCCGATGGACTCCGGGCGGCTGCCGGTGAGCAATCGACCGGGCTCCCTGCAGGTCTGGTTCGAGCCCCCCTACAACACCTCGGGAGATAAGTTCGGGTGCTGCCTCCACCGCGAGTGCCCGACTGAGATTCTCCGACTCAACCCGACCACGCAACAGTACCTGCAGAGCACGTGCCAGGAGTGCTCCATGTGCGCCACAGTCAACACCGCGTGCGAGTGCGACTACAACTGCTGCCCGCAGAGGCACTTTTACGGCAAGATTGTCTACGGCGTCAAGGACTCGTTCGGCATGCGATCAAAGACCAACGGCGAGATTCATGTGTACGTGAGACCAGCGCCGTCAGCGCCCCTCGTCATGCCCGACTACACCGTGGTAGCGTACGAGGGCACTCCCACGGAGATTGACCTGCACGCCGCGGACAACGACAGGTTCTGCTACGAGGAAAACGTGACGTACGTCTCCGGGTACACGGTGATACCCGCGGCGTTTCCTGGTTTGCCCGACACCGTTGTCACGCAGTACGACTGGAAATACGAGGTCAAGTGCAATGAAGAGGTCCTGTCCGCGGTGCTCGTGGACGCCCCGCTCGAGGACGAGGGTCTCGGGACGCTGTCGACTCCCGACGGTGTACCTCCGGGTAACTTGTACAAGGTGCAACAGGCGTACGAGGCGTATGTGCAATTTCCCGAAGCGTGGTTCGGTCCTGACTCGGGTCACCCGCAGGGGATATCTCGGACCGAGGCTGTCGCCGAAGGGCGCGCCATGTGGCTGATGGGCACCACAAAGGTCGTTTACACGCCCCCACCCATCGCGGCCGGGTACCCGTTCGTCACGCTGAGGTTTGGGATCAGGGACACGACGACAAAGTATTCACCGCGGACGACGCGGGTGCGGGTTGTTGTCCGTCACAAGCTGGACGATCGACTCTCGCGATTCGTGCGTCTGCCCAACTGGTACTTTCGGGACATATCCACCTCCAAGTTGGCGAACGAGACGGTAGATTGGTGGCTCTACCCGTACGGCTTCAACCCGGATTTCATACCGGAGGGTTTGCAGGACGGGACGCACTGGCTCACGCCCAAAAGACGGGACGAGATGGGGGCGTTTTTGATGCCGGGAGGTCGCAACGACATTGGCCAGCTTGGTCTCGGTCACGCCATGAACCTCCGCACCCCGCGACTCAACGATGACGCCGACGTCAAGCCCCTGGAGCTCGAGCGCCTCAGCGCGGGCGAGAGGTCCACGCTGGGCATATCCATGGCGCCGGGGAACTCCTCGAGGGGGAACGTGTACTCGTGGGGGGACGGCGCTCACGGTCGCTTGGGACACGGGGACGTGTACCCGCGAACCTCGCCCACGCTCGTGCGGGGTCTCGCGGGTAAGAACATCAGCAGGGTTGCCGCCTTTTCCGGGCACGCCGCGGCGGTGACGGCCACCGGTGAGCTGTACACGTGGGGATCGGATTCCGACGGCCAGCTGGGCCGACCGAGGCGGCCGGGGTCGCTCCGCGGTCCCGCGGCTGAGGCTTTCGACCCCGTGGTCAAGGCCTCGACCGAACCGATGAAGATACACAGGGTCACGGCGGGCGGCCTCGACCGGCACGACGTCATCGACGCGGCGGTGGGAGACGCGCACACGCTCGCGCTCACCGCGGATGGGACGCTGTGGGCGTGGGGGAGCAACCGGGCGGGGCAGCTCGGCAGGTTGGACTGCGCCGAACGATCGCACCATCCCAAGGGCCAGCCGCGCCTCGCCAACGCGTCCGATCCGGACTCGCCCGTCGTGTTCGGCGGGTACGAGAAGGGTAACGGCACCGGGTGCGAGGCGTACGGAGCGCCGGCGACTGGTCGCATCGCCACGCCCGGACCGCTGGAGCTCTCGCTCAGGTTCCGTCCCTACCGCGGTCACCCCATGGAGCGGCTTCGGGTGCGGGACATGGACCTCGAGCCCGTCAAGTTCAGGGCGGTCGCGGCGGCGGCGAGTTACACCGTCGCGATCCGCGCGGATCCCGCGCCCGGCACCCCCGAGGCGGCGGCGATCGAACGAAGAAGGGAAGCGGTGCTCGACAAACCCCCGCCGCTGGATCTGATATCCGACCCGATCGACATGGGCGACGAGGAATACACCGCCGCGGCCGCCACGGCGGGCGGGCAGGTGTACACCTGGGGGTACGGTGACGTGGGTCAGCTGGGCCACGGCTTGGGCTTCGTGCCCGTCGGTATCGACAACGTTGGACAGCGCGTGATGGTCCCGACGCCCGTGCGAGCGTTGGAGGGTGTCGACGCCGTTCGGGTGTCCGCGTCACGATACCACGCCCTCGCCGTGTCCCGCGACGGCAGGGTGTACACGTGGGGCTCAGGGTTGTACGGGCAGCTCGGTCACGGCGATCGGTACCCGCGGTTCGAGCCGACGCTCGTGGCGGCGCTCGTCAGGGTGAACATCACCGACGCCGTGGCGGGTACCCGGCACACCGTCGCGGTTTGCGATTTGGGCGAAGTCTACGCGTGGGGTTCCAACGAGTTTGGCGAGCTGGGCGTGGACCCGCGGCCGGTGAAGCCCAATGAGGGGATGGCTAATCCCACCCTCACCCTGCGCGGGTGGCTGTTTGGCGACGCGCCCACGCCCTCCTACGCCAACCCTCCGCCTCCGACGGAGAGCCCGGCTGCTCCGAGCGGCAAGAAACGAAGGAGCGTGCTCGGGATGGACACCGAGGAGGACCCCACCGGGAAGTTTGACGTCATCTTCGAGCGACTTAGGGACGACGTCGACGAGTCGGGTAGGTCCGGCATGACGCACGCGAGTTTCGGAGCGCTCATCGCCGGGGTACAGCCGGCGATTCCGCCGCCGTGGGAAAACGTCAACGGCACCCTGGACGAATTGGTCAACCAGAGGTTCGGCTCGATGCTGGGTCAATCGAGGGACAGCGCCGGCGTCGTCGAGTACCTCACGCTCCCACGACTGGTTCGGGGCCTCGCCCAGGTCAGCGAGGTCGCCGCCGGCGACGGGTTCACCCTCGCGGTGCGCAAAGCGTGCAGGCCCGGGACCTACCTCGATCCGGACACGGGCGCGTGCGTCGACTGCGCCCCGGGGACGTACAGCGACGTGCTCTCATCCCTGGAGTGCACACCCTGCCCCCGGGGTCAGGCGGCGACCACGGCCGGGTCGAGTCGGTGCACGCCGTGCGATCCGGGTCACTACGCGGACGCGCCCGGGACGGAGCAGTGCGTGGATTGTCCGGCGGGGACCTTCGTCGGCTTTGGCGGCGCGGCGAGCGCGGAGCAGTGCGTGCCGTGCTCCCCGGGAACCTTCGCCGACGCGCCGGGCGCCGCGAAATGCGAGCCGTGCGGGGCCGGGACGTACCAGGAACTGTCCCGTCAGATCGCGTGCGTGCCGTGCCCGGCGTCCACGTACCTCCCCGGAACCGCGGCGCGGTCGAGGTACGACTGCCTGTCGTGCCCCAGCGGCACCTTCGGAGCCGGGAGCGGAGCCGCGTCGTGCGACCCGTGCGCGGCTGGGACGTACACGGAGACGCCGGGGTCCGCGTTCTGCTGGCCGTGCCCGGTGGGGACGTACGGTGAGGGCGAGGGTAACACCGCGTGCGAGTCGTGCCCGGCGGGAACGTACGGTGAGAAGCTGGCGGCGGAAAAGGCGGGGGAGTGCCCGCCGTGCCCGGCTGGTAATTTTAGCGACTCGCTGGGCGCCACGGCGTGCGGGGCGTGCCCCGCCGGGACGTTCTCGGACGTCGACGGATCCACCGAGTGCGTGGACTGTCCCCCGGGGACGTACGGCGTCGAGGAGGGTGCCGACTCGATCGATCAGTGCCTCGACTGCCCGATCGGTCAGTACAATCCCGGCAGCGGCAAAGCCGCCGAGATTGACGATTACGGATTCCTCACCGAATGTTTCCCCTGCGCGATGGGCACGTTCGCAAACGCGACTGGACTCCAAGAGTGTTTCCAGTGCCCGCCCGGCACGCATTTAAACAAGACCGGAAGTATCAGGGAGCCTGACTGCTACGACTGCGATTACGGGACGTTCGCACCCGTGGGGGGCATGGACGAGTGTCTCCTCTGCCCCCCGGGCACCTACATGAACGACAGAGGAGCGACGGAGTGCACCGGCTGCGATCCGGGTTTCTTTAACGACGATTTCGGCAGTGGGAACCTCACGTCGTGTCGGCCGTGCCCGCCCGGCACGTACAGCGACGTGGTGGGCACCGGCAACTGCATGCTGTGCCCCGAGGGTGAGTACAATCCCAACTACGCGCAGACAGAGTGCACCAAGTGCCCTCAGGGTTTTTACCTCCCGGTGAAAAATTCTACGGAGGAATCCGCGTGCCTGCCCTGCCCGCTGGGAACGTACTCGAACGTCCCGGGCCTCGGTCTGTGCCTCGAGTGCCCGCCGGGATCCTTCTCGGAGAAGGAGCAGGCCATAGAGTGCGAGCTGTGCGCTGCGGGAACTGTTTACGGTTTGCCGGGTGGCAACTCGAGTTTACAGTGCGACGCGTGTTTCCCGGGGACTCACGCGCCGGTGCCCGGTATGCCCGAGTGCCTGCCCTGCCCCGCGGGTTCCTACAACGAGCTGGACAAGGCCACGGAGTGTACGCCGTGCGATCCGGGCCTCTACCTTCCCTTCGAAGGGTCCAAGAACGCCGAGGACTGCGTGCCGTGCCAGACGAACCCGGTTGGCACGTTCGCCGCCGAGCCCGGAACGGCGGAGTGCGCTCCGTGCCCCGTGGGAACGTACGCGGACGAGGAAGGACTCGAGGAGTGCAAGAAGGTCCCGGAGGGGTCGTACCTGGACAAGTCGGGTTCGAACTCGTCCGACGCGAGGACGCTGTGTCCCATCGGGACGTTTGCCGCGGATCCCGGCGCGGCGATTTGCACCGACTGCCCCACGGGGTCTTACGCCGAAAATGAGGGTAGCGTGCTGTGCACGATGTGCGAGCCCGGGTACTTTTTGCCCATCGAGAAGGCGACGTCTCGGAATCAGTGCCGTCGTTGCACGAAGGGCACTCGATCCGCGGCGGGTGCGGGGCAGTGCATCCTCTGCCCGCCCGGTCAGTACGGCGACAAGGAGGCCATGCCCGAGTGCATCATGTGCCCGCCGGGGACGTTCAATCCAAACGCGGGTGAAGAGTCCTCCGCGGCGTGCATCGACTGCGCCATCGGATACCACAACGAATTCCCCGGGAAGGCGCTGTGTTTACCCTGCCCCGCGGGCACGTACGGCAACCTCACGGGTATGCCTGAGTGCTGGAAGTGCGAGCCGGGAACGTTCATCTCGGTCGAGGGAAGCATCTTCCCGTCGGACTGCGCGCTGTGTCCGATGGGCACGTATTCCGACCAACACGGCGCGGGTAAGTGCACGCAGTGTCCCCCTGGGACGTTCAACAGCTACGAGGGTCAGGACGTGTGCACGCTGTGTCCGGCGAGGACGTACGGCCCGGAGTCTGGAGCCAAGTCGATCGAGCTGTGCGAGTACTGCCCGCGGTGGCACTTCAACACGACGCCGGGTTCGAGTCGGGTGGAGGATTGCGTGTACCATCACTCGCCCGCGGCGGGTGTGTTCACGCGCTTCGCAGTGTGGTTCGCGGTGGTATTGGCGTGCGTCGCAGTCGCGGCGCTGGACGATCGCGACTATAGTATTTATCGTTAGATTTATAGTTGGACATTTATCGTAGTCCTGAGTTCTCGCATATTTACTGACTTTCCGACATTAGCGCATGCCCGTGACCTCCTGGAGCAGCATCTCGTTGCCCACCATCTCGATGATACTCTTCAAGATCCTCCAACATATCTTCGATCTGCTTGGGTTTCATGTTGTACAGCTCACCATAAGCCCTTATGTTGGCGGCCTGGTCGACCGGGCTCATTTGCGCAGATGGTGGGGCTCTGAAGTTGGAGAAACTCTCGGGCAAAGGCGGCAGCGATCCGTCCATGAATGCGTAGTCAACCTGGACCTTCTCGCCATAGCCCGTGTTTGCTGTCTGCTTCATGATTGCGGCGATGTGGTGTGTGTCTCCTCCGACGCGTTTTATGTCGTGCATCCTATCATCTGGCGCGTTGAGACCCGACAAAACTCTGCACCCGTACACCTTCTGCGCTACGTTCCCGTGCGTGCAGAACGCGCTCGTCGAATTGATCCACAACTTAACGAGGTTGTGATTTGGTAACGAGATTACGTCGGCATCGATGTAAGAGGGGTCCCCACGTACGCGGTGATCGGGTTGCCCATCCGCCAGCTCCGCCGACACCATGAGCATCGCCAATCCAAAGTGTTTCGTTATTTCCACCGTGCCCGGATGATACAACGGCAGGTGGGTCATCAAGTGCTGCAGCGTGGGCACACAGAGGTCGCACACTTTCCGCCAGCCCGGCGCCTTGCACTTTTCGTCGGACCGAGAAGCCATCTCGATGTGCGCCTCTATGGCGGCCAGTCTGGCCTCGAGCCGTAAAAAGTGCCCGTCGCGAAGCACCCCGTCGCTCGACTCCAGCACCCGCTCCGCGGATTCGACGGCGCCTTCAAAATCCCCGATCGCGTACGCAGCCCTGGACGCGTCGATACCCTCTTCCAGCTCCTTCGCCATTTCGTCGGCAACCTCTTCGACGCCGTCCATCGCGGCGTGAAGCTCGGTATCCAGCGCTTTTAAAACCGACACGTTGGCGCATCGAACGCACTCGCAGGTGAAACCCTTGGACTTTTCCAGCGTCAGCCTTCTGCTCGCCGCCGGTCTGTACAGCTCCGTGTACGCGATGCAAACCTCCTCGCCCTTCCTGATGGGCCGCGGCCGTCTGAGGGGCGCGTACCCTTTCGGTCCAATCTCCATCGCGCGCGCTTCGTAGTCGTCCACGCCTATGCAGCACACGTTGAGCTTCCCGCCGGCTGCGAAGGACACCACCGCGTTTGGCGCGCAGGAGTGATTAAACATGGAAGCCTCGGGGTATATCCCCGTGCCCAGCTGCCGCAGCTTCCAGTCCACCACGCCGTGCGAGTTTTCCCGCGTTTTGCCCAGCATGTCCTCCACCTCCTGCGGGTTCACGTCCGCCCGGTGACGCACCGCGGATGCCAGTCTCGTCGCCGCCGGCGTGGGTGATTTTTTCTCGCATCGAAGCGCGTTCATGACTTTGGCGAATCGCTCGGGATCCTCCGTCCGTCTGTGGATCAATCGCAGGCACATGCGCGCGCCGCGCAGGTCCACGCCGGTTCCCGCGTTCGTTCGAACCATGGAACACTCGGCGACGTGGGCGACGTCGCTCTCGCGGCAGACGTCGGCGCAGTACTTTACGCCGCAAAATTCGCCGCACTCCACGCACTCCACCGCGTTCTCGAGCGTTTTGAAGCACCCGGCGCAGTGATCCTCCTTGCGTCGATCGTGCACCACGTGCACGAAGGGTGCGCAGCGAAGGATCGTCTCCCCGGGGTTGATCTCGCGCCTCGCGCGGACGCACCTTCCCTTTGTCGGATGCGTCGCGAGGTACAGCGCGTCGTTCGTCTCGAAGTGTTCGAGCCCAGGCACGCGAACCTCGTCGATTCGCTCGAACGTCACCGTCAGCGTCGCCGTCTTCTTGCCGAACTTGACGTCCGGGGAGGCTCCCTCCACTAGGGCGACGAACGGCACGGGGTGCGACAGCCGGTATCTGGGCACCCCGAGCGCCTCGGGCGGGGAGATGACCTCCAGGCGACATCCGCCGATCGCCGGGTCGTCCTCCACGACCGCGCTGACCTCCTTGGCGGACGTGACGCCGGGGAGTTTGACCCGGATGACGTACGATCCGTCACGCTCGGCGCTGGCGGTCACCTCGGGAGTCGACATGGCGTCGGACTCCCCGCACGTGCGGTGTGGGCGCGCCGAGCGATGCGACGGTGCCGTTTCAAACTCGATGATAATCTCGGCGAGACGTCGTTGCGACGACCACTCCTTCGGGTCGCGCCGAGAGGCGGGCGCGCGGTATGGGGTCGTATCAGCGCGATGACTTTCTCGCGTTCATCCAGCGAGTCTTGGTGCGTCACGCCTCCCGAACCCCCGCCGCGTCGTCGCCCGACTCCCGCTTCGACATCCCCCCAACCCCGCGGCGTCGCGTTCTCGATGCTTCCGATGCCTCAAAACGCCCGCCCCATCCGTCGCTCGCAGGGCAAGGACTACACCCGCCTGGCGCCCGTGCTCAAGACCCTGGACGTCACGAACGCCCGGCAGCTACGTCACGCCATCGCCGCGCCGTACGACCCGCGCGTCGAGGGCGCGAACCTCGGCACGCGACCCGAGTTCCACCACCACCTGGGAGGACCGTGCGTGCTCAACGCGCTGCTGGCAAAGTCTGGGAGACATCCCCCGCTCCGCACGGCGGCGTTGCGCGACCTGGCCGCGGCGACGGGGGGAGACGACGTGGACGCCGACGTCGAGGACATGCACCCCGCGGCGTCCATCGCGGTGTACGCGTCGACGCTCGCGGAGAGTCGCGCCACCTCCGCAGAGCTCAGGGGCGTTCACGCGCGCGACATCGCGGAGCGCCTCCACAAATCCAAACTCTCCTCGCCGCACGCGCTCCGCCGACTCGCACTCTCCGGATCCGACGGCGCCCTCTCCGCGACGTCGCGCCTGCCCGAGCCCGAGTGCGTGGACCTCGGGGAACTCGCGTCCATCGAGCTGAGGGGCGATCCGGACGCGGTGTTGCGCGGGGAAGGGACGGTGTTCACCGCGCCGCACGGCGTTTTTCTCAGACGAGAAAAACTCGCGAAAAACGACGAGTTCGAGGACGCGTTCGAGACGCATCACCCCGAGGGATGGACCACGTTCCTCGCCTGCGCGTTCGCCAAGGCGACGGGCGGCGTCGCCATGACGTGGTGCGAGTCGGAGCGAACCCGTTCGCGGCTGTTCCGCGCGCCAAACCCCGCACTCACCGACCCAAACGCGTGTTTGCCGGAGAGTTGGCGGAGGAAATCGCCGTGGACCCGGCTGCTCGCGAGGCGGCCCGTCGGGTCAGCGCACGTGGACGTTCACGGACGACGGGACCCCGACGGCGGAGGACCCGTGAGCGCGGAGATCGGCGACGGGGACTGCGACGTGGGCGTGGGGGCGCTGGAGGCTGTGAACGTCGAGTTGGCGGACTCGCTCGGAAGAGCTCTGAAGGATGGGTTGGACCGATGTTTGGCTCGGTGGCGGAGGCGACGCGAGGCGAGGGGCGAGTTCGACTCTCCAGCGTACGCCGTCAACGCCCGGCCGGTTCTGACGGGGCGCAGACCCGACGGGCGGCTCACGCTCTCGCACCAAGGGTGTTCGCTCGGTCTGGTGAGCGTGCAGCTGGAGCTGAGCATGAGGCTGCGCAGGGCGCTCGTCGGTGACGCGCAGGCGACGGCGGATTTCGCAAACGCAATCGTCGACGCCTTGGCGAGTCTCGCGCCGCCGCCTGGTCGGGGCGAGACGTACGCGGGCATCGCGGCGCTCGATGAACACGTGGCGAAGAACGCGAGGCACGACGCGAAGGTGGCGAGGGTGCTGAACGCGCAGCTGGAGAGGATCGACTTGGAGAGGGAGGTGGAGAGGGTGCGGCGGGAGGTTGGGTACGCGCCACCCGCCGCGCCGACGTACGAACACTTTCCAAAGAGTTTGGCCCAGGCGCAGCCGCACGACGTGTACTTTCGCCGGGGGCTCTACGATGGGGAGGATTCGGATTCAGCATGAAATGATCTGCCGTCGTTATTCATATCAAGCATAGTCAACTAGCCGTGACGACACTGGTGGCGCTTTTCGTTCTGTATGGTACAGGAGGCCCGCCGGCGCACAAACAACCTCCGCATGGTTCGTCAACGTTTTCCCGAAAAACCCCGAATTCCCTTTTCCCCACCCCCACCTCCGGACATCATGCCGAGACGACGTTACCTCCCCCCACTACCGGGACCTTTCCCTGGGGGAGAGTATCACACGCCGTTCGAACGTGTCCTCACCTCCAAATCACCGTAATACGCTCAACTCCTCCTCGGACTCTTCACGCTTTTAGTCCTCACCCAAGCCGGCGGGCGCGGGAAGCCTGGCAACCTCCATGAACTTGGGGTTGCTGTACTTCTTATGCACCGCCGAGAGGGACGCGGACGCGGATTTGCGCTGCAGACGCGCCATGGCGTTGGCGCACGGCCTGATCTCCGCCTCGGTGTACCGCGTGTGCGCCTCCATCACCTCGTTCCACTCACCCTTACCGAGCGTCTTCATCGCCACGAACACAGCCGACGCGGCGAGGAGGGAACCCGGGTACTTGAGCATGCTGTAGTCGGGCAGCGAGCTCTCGACGATGAAGGAGGCGAGGAGCTGGAACTGCTTGTCGGCGTTGGCAGCCTTGAAAAAGCGCGACATGAACTGGTACGGGGTGGGCACAGTCAGGTGGAAGCCCAGGGTGTTGAGCATGTCCTTCTCCATGCTCAGGATCTGCTCGCGGGTGTAAGCCTTGTCGGAGATGTACACGAAGTCGCGAACCTCCGGCGCCCAGATCTCCTCGTACTTGGACGCGAGGAGCATCGCCGTCACACCAACCAACTGTTGAGATTGAAGCGGGGGTACGGGATCAGTCGAGTGCGAACGGGGGATACGGAGGGCAACACGAGCGTCAAGGAATTTCGCGAGAATCGATCGTTTGGTCACTGGGCCCTCGCGCACCTGGAGGTTCTTCCTGGTCACCACCTTCTTGGAGAGGAAGCGATCGATCAGGTTGTGGGTGAGGAAGAGCGTTTCCGGCATAAGCTTGAACTTCAGGTGCACCTCAACGAGCCAATCGATCAGGATGGCGCGCATCTTGTCGTTGATGTCGGTCTGGATGCCCATGTAGTTGGACGCAACCTGGGTGTCGGGCTGAGAAAACGAGGGTGGACAAATCAATGGTCAGCGGCGCGCTCCAAACGTGGTGATTGAGGTCGACAAGGGAGGTGATGGGTGCACACGTGCGCTCTGGAGGAAACACTCGATGTACTCGGCGGATGCCGATCGACATCGCCGGGAGTTGAGAGCCTCCCGGCGCTCGAGGCGCGCGATCGGTTCAAAACAGCTTGCGACAGCTGAGCGTCGACAAATCACGCGCGGGAAACAAAGTGGTGACTGGTCAGGCGGCGCACCTCGACACGGAACCAGTAGCTGAAGATGTCGTTGACGTACTCAGTGACGGCAAGAGGGTTCTCACGGTCCAGGGCGTCGATGTCGGGCATCTCCTGTTGAAAGAAAGGGGAGCATGGAGGAGGTGAGCGGACAGTCGGGCGGGCGCCCGCCGCGAATCTCGCAGCGCGAGGGGTTCTAAGTTTTTTTTCCGTCTGGGAGGTGCGCGGCGCCCAGGTACTTCGGGGGCGTGGTCGGGGTTTTGGGGCGTTAAATCACCTTCTTGGCGCGACCTTGGATGTATTCGGTGTAGCTCTCGCGCTTGGTGGCGGGCTCGCCCGTGCGAGTGGTCATGGTGCCGCCAGTCGCATTCGAGATGTCGCGAGGCTTGTACTGGCTCGTGCGTTGCGAGGTGCGACCCCACTTGGTGACACCACCCTGATTGAGGCAAGGGGGGAGGCGATGACGCGTCAGAACGGGCGAGATGGGGAGATGACGTGGTACGTGGATCGATGGTCGCCGTTCTGGATCGCGATAGCGCACCGCCCGGTTGCGACGCGTCCGGGCAGGCGAGCTCACGCGGGCAGGTGAAGGGGTAGCAAAAATCTCTTTGCGCAAACCCATGACAGGAAAGCAGAGGGGGCGCCGAGATCGATCTGCGGGGGCTGAACGCACCAGGCCAGCGCGCGAGGTCTTCTCGCGGAAGTTGTTGAGTAGCGTGGACATGTCGCTGAGGGACTCGGACGCATTCTCCCTGCGGGTTGGGTCGGGAAAGGTTGGTGAGTCACCGTCCGATTTTTCGGTCCCCCGTTGGCTCGGTGGCCAGAGCGCAATCTAGCCCTAAGATTCGCGCGACCAGATGGGACGGGGGAAAGGCGCGCGGAGCGGGTTGTGCGACTTACTTGACAGCTCCCTTGCCGCCGGGAAGGCCACCCTGGCCAGTAGCGTTGGTGTTGCCGATGTCACCGAGGGCGCGGCGGCTGCCGGCTCCCATGAGCGGAACACGACCGGCCATGACTGCGAGGTGATGCGGGTTACCGTGTGGAGCGTTAGATTGGGAAATCTCGTGCGGATTCCGCGGTACCCCCTTGACTGACGCGCGCGTGAGCGATGCCACGCGACGTGTACAGGGACTCCGCGACGGGATACGATACTCACCTTTCTCACTCCGAGTGTTGATATCGCCCGTGGACCGCCTGGCGTTCTCGTTCATGGCGCCTGCGTCGAGTGAACGGAAGGGGGAGAAGCGCGGTGAGTCCCCTGCTGAAGCTCGTTCCCACACGGCTAAGCGAGTTGAGATTTCCGCTCCTCGAACCGTCGGTAGGGAACCGGGTAGCCGACGCGCACGCACCTCGTTATACGCGTGTACCTATCCGCAGATGGACAACGCGTGTGTCTCCTCCGCCACGCTGGTACTGCTAAGTGGCGACGACGGCCGTGTCGACGCTCAAGCGGAGTGGCCGGGACGATGCACCCGTCACGGCTTTTTTCGCTGCAGCAAAAAGCTCCGGGTGAAATCTGTAGCGGGTCATCGGGCGCGGTCCGACTCTTTTCTCAGTTATAAACGGTCAAAGCGTGATTTCGAAATTTGGGAGACCGTTTATTCTTGATTCGTTTTCGCCCGAGACTGCTCCCAACCGCCTCGCTATTTCGATCGGAAATCAGACTGACTTTCATGCGTCTCAGATTTCGCGACACGCAGCGGAGGGGAACCGGCGTTTCCGAAAGGCATCCGAAAGCATTCCGAGATCGAGATCCGAAAAATGCCGCCTTTCCCGCGAAAATGCCCTTCGGTTCCCCCCCGGCCGCGGCCCCTTCGCGCGACCTTTGGGGAGCGTTACCAACCCCGAAACGCTTTCGCGACGCGTGCACCTCGTCCTCGGGATCATCGCGCCACGATACCTCGGCCGCCCCCCGCCCCCGTCACGCACGCCCGCGCGTACGCCCTCGCCAGCGCGGTCCTCGCCGCCGCCGCGCGCAGATCGCCCTCGCCGTTTACAGCCTCGACATCCGCGCGTCGCAGGTCACCCTTCGTGACCGTCCCCGCGCCGCTCACCTGCTCCAGCCTCGCCATGCACAGCTGGATCTCTTTCGCCGTCAGCGACGCGTGCGCACCCTCGAGCAACGGGACGGCGTGAAACAGCGCCTCGGTCCAGAGGTGCGATTGGCCGGCGGAGTGTCCGAGGAGCGCCACGAGCGAACCCCCCGCGCGCCTCGCCGCCGCCGACACCGCCGCGCTCCCGACGGCGCGCTTGGCGCCCGCCGCGTCGCTCGCGGTGGTCCCCGCGCGCGCGAGCTCGGCGAGCGCGCCGCGGAGCGCCGCGAGCGCGTCGAGGAAGCCCGCGGGCCCCGGCGCGACCGTCGCGCCCGCCCGTCGCCATTCGCCATCCGCCGCAACCGCCGCGTCGCTGCCCGCGTTCAGGCCAGCCTCCGCCCCGGGGTGCCCCATCGCGAGGCGCACGAGGGTCGCCGCGGACGCGGATGGGTCCGCGGACGCGAGGTGAACCGTGGGGAGCTGCTCGAGCGCGAGCGCGGCGACGCCCGCGACGTCGCCCGCGCGATGTAGCCACGCCGCCGCGCTCGTCGAGTCGCCGCGAGCGCGAGCGTCGGCGGCGGCGGCGCGGGCCACCCCGAGGCCAACCTCCGCGAGTCCCGCGTCGGCGCACAGCTCCAGCGCGCCGAGGGTCTTGGCGAACGCGACGTCGGGGTCCGCTTCGTCAACGCCACTCGCGACGGGATCCGCGAGGCTGCCCGGCGGCGGGCGCTCCCTTCGCAGGATCTGCGCGGCGACGCCCGCGCCCCGGTCGGCGCAGTGGGGGAGGTACCTGAGCGCCAGGTGGCGGGTGTTGGCCCTCGTCGCGAGCGACGCGCAGTAGGCCATCACGCGCGACTCCGCGGCCTTCTCGGATGCCGAACGGAAACCGATCGTTCGCGCGTCGTCGCCGTTTACCTCGGCGGATGACGCGAGGGCGCCCGCCGCGGGTCCACCCGCCGCCGCCGCGAGCATCTCGGCGAGGTGCGCGATGAACCACGGGGAGAAGTACCTCGCGCACACGTCCGTCGTGCGCGACGCGTCGCCGGCGATGATGGCGCCGAGGAGTTCGTCCAGCTCGGGCGACTCTCCGGCGCCGCACCGCGCGACGCACCGCTCCATCAACGCGAGATGCTCCGACGCCATCGCTCGCGGAAACCGGTGACGCGCGGACGCGATCATGAGCTCGAGCCACCCGCCCTGGCACGCGCGCGCGAGCGCCGTTTCGTCTCCCGCGAGGACTTCCAGCGCGCCCCTGGCGCCATCCGACGTGGCATCGTCGGCGACGGCGTCGAAGAGCGCTCCGTCGGATAACACGTCGCGCACCTGTCGCGTCCACGCCTCCCTGAACGCGTGGAACTGCGGGACGGACGTGGCGGCACCTCCGGGGGGATACGAACCGTCACCCGCGGGCGGCGACTGGCGCTCCTCGTCCGCGGTGGCCATGCGCGGCGCGGTCCTGATCAGGGCGACGACAGCCTCGAGCAACTCGGCGGCGGGCTTGGCGGCGGCCATGCCCTGCCGCCACTCCGCCCAGCACGAGTGGAGGGCGACCAAATCCGCCGCCGCGTCGCTCCATCCCATCGCGACGAGCCCCGCGAGGCAGTCCCAGAAACCCGTCGCCGTCTCCGGCCGGTCGCCAGCCTCCGCCACGCCGTCGATGAGCGCGCGGAGTCGCACCGGGAGCGCGCCCGATCCGCCAAAGTTGAGCGCCGCGCCGTTTCGCCGGTACCACTCCACCAGCCGCTCCGTCACCGCGCCGGTGCCGTCCCCGGGCTCCACGAAGTACACCGCCGCGAGTTGCCACGCGGCGCGCGCTAAGGACACGTGCTCGAGGTCCGCGGTTCGTTTGCCGCCCGTCGCTAGCGACGCCTCCGCCTCGAGGCGTTCGACATTGGCGTCGAGCGTTTTCGCGACGGCTCTCGCGAATCGCGAAGCCGCGTCGACGGCACAGCTGGCGACGCCGTCGGGGCCTTCGCCGCGGTGCATCGCGAGGGCGACGCGATCCTTGAGATGCTCGAAGTGCGGGAGGGTCTCCTCGGCGAGTTCGCGGTGCACACCGGTGACGCATCCCCTGCGTTCGGGTGACGGGGAGGGATCGGGAGGGTCGTCGTCGTCGTCAGTGGGGGAGGTTCGGGGTCGGGGGTGATCGAGGCGATGGGGGCGGGGGGAGACGCCGGGGCGGATGAGCGACGCGCGCGCGTGCTTTATGGATTCTCGCATCGCCCCGGGAAAAAAATTGCCGCGGGTTTGGGGTCGAACCGCGCCCCCCGAGCGTCTCCCCGGGGCCCACCGCCCCGAGCCCGATATTTCAGTTGGTTGAGATGGAGGGCGCGAGGACGGGATCTGGCGTCCGCCGTTCGTCCGTTCCGTGCGCCGGATACTCACCACTGCACGACGTACGCCGCTCCGCTCGATATCTCATCCGAACCTTCCGTGGGCGTTGCGCCGGTTCCCGACGGCTCGGTCCCCCGCACGCGCGACACGCGCAGCTCGTTGCCCAATCCCCACTGCACGTGCAGCACGCCCGCTCCCGGGCCGGTCACCGCGCCACCGCCCATCGGGAGGGTGGCGATGACGGGAACCGAGGAGCGATCGGGATCCATGACGTCCATCGAACACGTCGACGCGCGGTGCGTCCGTCTGGCCTGGGGCGCGACGTCAGAGTGGGTCCGCGCGGCCGGCGGCTCGCCCTAGCACTACTTTTTTTGAATCTCCGCCGCGGCTGTGTGCCTTGCAGGGATGAAGGAAATCAGGCGAAGACCTGATGTTGCCTTGCGCGGAGGTTGACTGCGCGCCAAATGGCGGAAAACGCGGTCCTACATATGACGAACTCAACCGAGTCTCCAACTGGAAACGCTGAGAAGTCTGAAGAAAAATAATTATTTCGAAAGTTGCTGTAAAAATAGTCTCTATGTACTGCGGTATGTACTGCGGTGGGTTTGTACCGGGTTCTTAGCGCGCGCCGCCGGAAACCTTGGACGGCATCTTGGAGTGCATGAGCGCGATGAGGTCGACGACCCTGTTGGAGTATCCCCACTCGTTGTCGTACCAGCTCACCAGCTTGACAAAGTTGGGCGAGAGCGAGATGCCCGCGGTGGCGTCGAAGATTGACGAGCGCTCGTCGCCGATGAAATCCGCCGACACGACGGCATCCTCGGTGTACCCCATGATCCCCTTCAGCTCGCCGTTCGTGGAGGCTTCCTTAATCGCGGTGCAGATCTCCTCGTACGACGCGGCCTTCTCGATGCGGACGGTGAGATCGACGACGGAGACGTCCTGCGTGGGCACGCGGAACGCCATCCCGGTGAGCTTGCCGTTGAGCGCGGGGAGAACCTTACCGACGGCTTTCGCGGCGCCGGTGGACGACGGGATGATGTTCGCGCCGGCGCCTCGGCCGCCGCGCCAGTCCTTCATGGACGGGCCGTCCACCGTCTTCTGCGTCGCGGTCGTCGCGTGCACGGTGGTCATCAGGCCCTCGACGATGCCGTACTCGTCGTCGATGATCTTGGCGAGGGGCGCCAGGCAGTTGGTGGTGCAGCTCGCGTTGGACACGATGTCGAGGTCGTCGGTGTACTCGTCGCTGTTGACGCCCATGACGAACATCGGGGCGTCGCCGGAGGGCGCGGAGATGACCACCTTCTTGGCGCCGGCGGTTATGTGCTTTTGCGCACCCTCGAGCGAGGTGAACACGCCGGTGGACTCGACGACGAAGTCGACGTCGTTGTCGCCCCACGGGATGTTCACCGGATCTCGCTCGGCAAAGACGGCGATGGGCTTGCCGTCGACGATGAAGCCCATCGGGCACTCCTCGGCGGAGTCGCACTCGACCTGGGCGCCGTACTTGGCGTCGCCCGCGAACTGGCCGTGGACCTGGGTTTAGGGAAGGGTTCGCGGGAAACGGCGTGGGAGGTTAGCCGGATTTGGTGGATATTTTTTTCTTCCGAGATCAGCGCGTCGCGGTTGAAAGCTCGCGGTTGAACGACGGGTGAGATTCTGGTTCGGGATTGGGGGATCCGGCGCGGGGGGGGAAGTGATGGTGCGTACCGTGTCGTACTTGAACATGTAGGCCATGTAGTCGGCGGTGACGAAGGGGTCATTCACGGCGACCACCTCGATGTCGTCGCGGACCAAGGAGGCGCGCATGACGAGGCGACCGATGCGACCGAACCCGTTAATGCCCACGCGGATCTTCTCGCCGCTCGCGGCGGGGAGAACCTCGGACAGGGCGTTGACGACGGGGTCCTTGGACGCGCGGGTCACCGTGGAGACGCGGGCGGTGCACCTGTCGATGAAGGCATCCGGGGTTTTCGTTTTCCGCGCGGTCAGTGGCCGGGATATCACGGGCGCGAAGGCGCGAGGGGGCGGGTCGGGGTCGGGATCCGAGAGCGTCGTTTCGTGGACACGAGCGTCCCCGCGTTGCCGCAAAAAATATCTTTTCCCGCCGGCGCGCAATCGGCGCGCGCGGCCACCAGCGTCGCGAGCGCGCGAGGCGAATCGAGACGCGCCAAATCCCCGCGCGGATCGCGTTCGACGAAATGAAAGCGTCGATCGAGGAGATTCCGCGAACGAAGCGCGCCAAGGTGGCGTCAGGAGCCTGATCGCGGTCGGGGCGCCGGGACACTTTTCGCGGTTCTTTTTCGTGGGTTAATTTCCGGGCTCTTCCCGTCGGGCGGGACGCACCTGACGGTCTTGGCGGCGCGGACGCGCTTGCCCGCGAGGACGGGGCGCGCGGTGATGGCGGCAGTGGCGGCGGACATGTTGTTCTGTTCGGAGTGGGTGCGCGGGAGGTCCGCGGTGTGTCAGAGACTGGCGAGACTCGTCAGGATCGGCTCGGCGAAAAGCTGAACTGCTGAAAAAAGATCTCGTGGAAAAGGGATTTGATTTGGTAAAGCTCGTGGAAAAGGGATCGAAAAGGGCCAGTCGTGACTCGACTCAGCTGACTCGATTGATGAGTGTCCATTTTTGTCAAAGTTGTCCGTAACGCAAAAAACCTGGTTTGCCCTCATCCACGAGCTCAGTCGCGACCCCCCCTCGGGCCCGCGGCGATGGCATTCACCTCGCCCTGTCGCTGCAGGTGCAGCATCCACGTCATCTCCCGTCGGCTGAACAGCTCGTGCAAACCCCGGCCCGCGTCGGCGACGAGCTCGCACACCGCGCTCGACCCGCTCCCCAGATCCGCCTCCATCTCAACCCCCTCCAGCAGCAGACTCGGCCAACACACCGCCCTGCACACCAGGCGGATCATCTCCGGGTCGGAGCCGTCCGCGGATTGGACGTCCAGCGGGGGGACGTCCGCGACGTTTCTTCCGCGACCCGCCAACCCCGGTGTTTGCCGGGTGATCCTCGGCAAGTCGCCCTTGACGGCGTCCGCCGCGACGAGGGCAATCTCTCGCCTGGCGCGACCGACGACGTCCCTCCGCCTGCTCGCGACGGCGGCGTCGTGCGAAAACCCTAACCCTAACCCTAACCCTAACCCCTGCGGCGGCGTCCCGGGACCGACCGGGAGGTTCAGGCGGTCGAGCTCGGCGGTGATCTCGACAAGGATCTGCCCTTTCGCGCCCTCGGCGCGCGCCCCCTCTCGTTGAACGGTTCCGCGGACGACTTCCACGTGGCACCGAACCGCGCCCCGCACGACCGAGTCGGCGCACGCGGCGACGCGGAGCTCCAGCGCCTCCGCGAGAGCCGCCGCCACCTCGTTCGGGTCGGACGGAGTCGCGCGTTCGAGCCCCCCGCCGCTTCGGTCGGGCAGCGCCACCGCGACCAACCGGACCGTCGGGGACTGCGCCTCCGCGTCCATCGCCGCCTCCTCGGCGTCGACGAGGGCGGGGGAATCCATCCAGTACCCCGGGCCGTCGACGCCGGGGTCGAACGCCGCCGCGACGTCGGGGGCGTAGAAGGACTCGGCGTCGTCGGCGAGCCTCGGGGACGCCAAGTCGACGATGGCGCCGATGGCCGCGGTCGCAGCCTCCGCCGCCAGTCTCGCGCCCTCGCCGGGAACCCCGTTTGAATCGTTCAACCCCCCGTTCAGATGGGAGTTCGAATCGGCCGCTTCCTCCGCGTCCAACGCCGCGCGGGCGTCGCGAGCGGCGGCGAGATCGCGCCACGCGCCAACCGCGGCGCACGCCGCCAGGTACGCGGCCCAGTCGGAGAGCTCCGTCGCCGCGCCGGGCCGGCCCCGCTCGGCGGCGTTAGCCTGTAAATCCGCTGGGAGCAGCCGGGCGACGATGCGCCGCGCGCGCTCCTCGCCGCAGACGAAATCGCGCGGGTCGCCCCGATCCGGGTTTGGTCGGTCGCATCCGCGGAGCCGCGCCGCCGCCGAGCGCTGCAGGCACAGCTGGCGGATCAGCGCGCACGCGTGCACCGCCGCCTCCGGGTGCAACTCCGCCCCCGCCAGCGTCGCCCACTCGAGCACGCGCTCCCTGTGCTCGGGGCCTCGGCTCAACGACGGGGCGTCGGGGATGCCCCGCGCGTCCACAACCTCGCGCGAGTCGTCTAGCGCTCGGACGACGATCGCCCGAACGCCGCCGTCGCCCTCCCTCGGGATCCAAGCGCACGCCTCGTGAAGGCACCGCGCCTTGAGCTCCGCTGATGCCGGCGCGAGCCCCGTCAAAAACCGCGAGTACGTCTCCACCAGGAGCGACGCCCTGAGGTGACGCGCGTACCTCGGAACGAGGTGGTACCTCGCGGATCGCGCGAGGTGCAGGACGAACCGCGCGACGACGACGTTGAGGTGTCGGTCCAACGGGCCGTCGGGTTGCAAACCGCCGCCGTCGGGTAAGAGTTCGCGGAGAAAGAGGAGCAGATGCGTCGCGAAACGGAGGAGCTCGGGGGAACGAACGGGGCAGTCGACGAGCGCCGCGTGAACGCGCGCCTCGTCCATTGACCCGTCGGCCCGGTCTCCCTCCCCGGGAAAGTCAAAGTCCACCCCGGGGAAGAGCCAGCGCAGGACGTTATCCACGACGAGCTCGCGGGTCCGGCCGAGGATCAGGCAACCCTGCGCTCGCCGGTGCTCGCCGCCGCCGAGGGGCTTGAGCGCGTCGAGGATCGCCTCCGCGGTGGGCGGGATCGCGGCGAGAGCCTCGGGGGTGGGCCAACGGGGCGTCGCGGACTGGTTCAACCCGGCGAGGAGACCGGCGCCGACGGCGTCAGCCTCGCCGCTCGAGGGACCGTCGAGTAAGGCGGAGTCCGCCTTGCGCTTATCGCCCGACGAGCCGTCGTCGTCGTCGTCCACGAGAACGGGCCCGGGGGTGCCGGGATCCCGCCCGTCGATCACCGCGTCCACGCGCGCGTCCAGCAGCGCCCTGAAGTGCGCCCACGCGCTCGATTCCCAGTCCCCGTCGCAGGCGCCGAGCATCCATCGCAAGTCCCCGGCGAAGGCTCCGTACAGCGCCGACTCGAATCGCGAGTACGACGACGCGACTGAACCGTTCGCAGAGTTCGCAGACGTCTGCCGCGCCGTCTCCGCGCACGCCCACTTCCACAGCGCCCTCTTCGCCGCGCCGCCCCCGCGTTCGCACTCGGACGCCGCCTCCTCGTCCTCCCTCTCCGCCGCCGCCGAATTCGCAGCCTCCACCATTGCTTTGATCAAAGAGTCTCGCGTCGCCGATACATCCGTCCTTCCAGCCTCCGCCTCCGCCTCTAACCGCTCGAGCGCGTCCGCCACGGGCTTCGCCGCGGACCTCGCGAACGCGTCGTCCGCCGCCGCGCCCACCGGCGCCGGCGCGAATCCCGCGGCGCCGCCGAGGCTCGCCGCGCGCCACGGCTGACCGGTTCGAGCGCACAGCTCCCTCGCCGCGTCCACCATCCCCGCGCGCGTCAGCCTCCACGCCGCTCTCAACAGCCGGTCCTCGCCGTCCGCGTTCGTCGGGTGCAGCGCGGCGTTTGTTCGTGATGGGCCGTCGGGGTCCAAAGCGCGGCACAGAGTCCGACCGCGACCGTCGGTCGTCGCCGAAGCGTCCAGCGCGAGCGCCGTCTCTCGCCACGCGCACTCCCCGGATGCGAAATCGTCGACGTGGGTTCCCGCGTGCTCGTCCGGAACCGGGACCAAACCCGCGCGCTCGCGCTGCATGGCGGCCCGCGCCTGGCCCTCCAGCCACGCCACGACGCGGTTTAAGCGAAACGTCACCGGGTCGCCGGCTTCGTCTCTCGCGGCGATTCGGATTCGCGCCGAGAGCGGCGGTGGCAGCGGCGCCGGGTTGGGGACGCCCGAGTCGATCGCGGACGCCGGATCCCCGCCCGCTAATTGCCTCTGCGCGATGACCGCCCGCGCGGCTGACTCCGACGCGGCGCCGTTCGCCTCGATGGCCGCGCCGTCGCCGAGCAAGAACCACACGAGCGACCACGTGCCCGCCTCCGCCTGCAGCAGGTCCGCGACGCGCGCGAGCTCCGCCGCCTTGACGGCGCGGTGGACGCACGACGCGGATTCCTCGCGGAGCTCGAAGGATCGCTCCCAGCACGCCTCCTCGAAGGCGCCCGCGGCTTCCCTCGCGGTGATCTCGCCGGCGCGGACGCTCGAGAGCACCTCGGCGAAGGCAAACTCTTCGCGGCGTTCGTGCGGGGCGTCGTCCGTCTCCAGGTCCTTCGCCGCGGCGGTGCGGGCGTCGTCGCCCGGCGAACTCGCCCTGGCGTGGGCGTCGTCGAGGACATCGTCGTCGTCCATCGCGTGCGCGGGTGCCGTCATCGTCGATCGATCGGGGCTGGGGATCTTGGCCGCCGTGGCCGTGGGCGGCGCGCGCCTTAGGAAGGCCTCGGTGGCGTACGGGGTGGCATCCGCGCCCTTGCCGAACGCGCCGATGCCGCCGCCGAAACCCGGCGTGAACGGCGTCGCCGGGACGGCGCCGGGGAGCGGCGGCGCGAAGCCGAAGTCGCCGCCCGGGATCTTGGACGTCGTCGCTGGCGGTTGGCTCTGCGCGATGCCGAACGGGGAGGGCGCCGCGGAGGGCGCGGGCGCGTGGGAGGCCCTGCGCCCGCGGCCGCGACGGGCCTCCTCCTCCACCCACGACTCGACGTCGTAGTCCATTCCGGCCGATCGGTCGCGGGGGCGCCTCTAACGCCCTGCGACGCGCAGTGGTGAGGCGGCCCGCGAATCCCTAACTTTTTGAATCTCCGCAGCAGTCCGGCAGTCAGCGTTCTGGCTGGTCTGGCCGGGCGACTCGTTCGCGCCGGCGAAACCGCGCGCCCGCGGAGTTTGCGCACCCACTGATGGGCGACGGGGAGACGCTCCACTATCAGAGCGTCGTCCCCGACGCGGGAGCGGATGGAGACGCCGCCGCCGAGGGCTTCTTCGACCTCGCCAACGCCCGATGCGTGCGATACACCGTCGCGGTCGGAGAGCGCGAGGCGCGAGAAGGACGGGGCGGCGGCGAGCAGGGCGACGGCGAGACGAACGAGGCGAGCGGCTCATCGCGCGCGGACGAGGTTGAGCTGGTGGTGGAACAGGACCAGAGCCTGCACGACTCGTGCGGTGGGATCGTGTGGGAATCCGCGTACGCCCTCGAGCAGTACATGCGGCTGAACATCGGGCGCATATGCGCGTCCCCGCCGGTGAAGCGCAAGCGGGGACTGTCGCGATGCAAGGTGCTCGAGCTGGGCGCCGGCGCCGGGTTGCTCGGGCTCGCGGTGGCCGCCAGAGGCGCCAAGGCCACGGTGCTGACCGACCACCCGAACGCCATGCCGCTGCTGGAGAGAAACGTGCGACGAAACTCCGCGCTGTTCGAGCCCCGCGCCGAGCCCGTCGGCAAGAAGCGGAAGAAGCGCGGGGACGCCAACGCCGACACCGAGACGACGACGACGACAGCCACGTCCAAATCCAAATCCAAACCCAAGTGCATGCCGTTGGACTGGACGAACGACGCACACGTGGACGCGGTGGCGAGGGAAGGCCCATTCGAGATCATACTGGCCACGGACGTCGTGTTCAACGAGAAGCTCGTGACGCCGCTGCTCGCGGCTATACGCGCGTGCGGCGGACCGAGAACCGTGGCGTACGTCTGCGTTCAGGAGCGATGCGCGGCGGCGTTTGACGCGTTTCGGAGGGCGGCGTCGTCGGCGCTGGGCACGGCGAGGGAGGTTCCGAGGGAGGAGCTCGGGTTCGTGGACGAGGAGTGCGTTTTGTTCGAGCTCAAGGCGACGAGGGACGCGTTCGCGGATGCGCGCCGGGAGCTATCCGTCGAGTGACGGGGACGCGGCGCCGCATGTGGTCGTTAGCTTTTTATTGGCAGCCAAAGATTTTGCGCAGAAGACGAAACGTGACCCGGATCCTGGGACAATCGACTATCCGCGTCAGCGCACAACCCTTCGCGCGCCCCGCCCGTCCACGGTCAGAGCTAGCGAAATGGCCGAGGCGCTCGCCGAGGTGAGCACCGATGCGCTCATGCGCGAGATTCAGCGTCGGCTGGACTGCCAGTCCAAGCCCGACAAGCGGTTGATCCTCGTCGGCCCGCCCGGATGTGGCAAGGGCACCCAGTCCCCAAAAATCAAGGCTGAGCACTGCCTCTGCCACCTCGCCACGGTGCGTTTCCTCCCGACCCGTGTTCGAAAACGCTCGGTGTCCTCACCGTCCAATCGTTCGCGCAGGGTGACATGCTTCGAGCCGCGGTCAAGGCCGGAACCCCCAACGGCGTCCGCGCCAAGACCGCGATGGAGTCCGGGGCGCTCGTGTCCGATGACATCGTGGTGGGCATCATCGAGGAGGCCATCAAGGACGTCTCCTGCCGCAACGGGTTCATCCTCGACGGGTTTCCGCGAACCGTCCCGCAGGCCAAGATGCTCGACGAGATGCTCGGCAAGAAGGGCGTCGCCGTCGACAACGTCCTGGATTTCCAGATCCCCGACGAGGTCCTCGTCGAGCGAATCGAGGGCCGTTGGATTCACGCGGCGTCGGGACGATCGTATCACACCAAGTTCTCCCCGCCCAAGGTTGCCGGCGTGGACGATATCACCGGGGAGCCGCTCATGAAGCGCAAGGATGACAACGCGGCGACGCTCAAGTCGCGTCTGGACGCGTTCCACGCGCAGACGCAGCCCGTCATCGACTACTACAAGTCGCGCGGAAAGGTGAACGTGATTCACGCCAATAAACCCTCGAAAAACGTCGAGGAGCAGATCGCCTCCGCGCTCAAGTGAGGGTCCCGCGTCGTGACCGAGCTCGAGACGCGCGGGCTCTTTGTGCGTGTTCGTGTCCTATTAACTTGTCTGTATCAATCGCGTTGGCGTTCTCGACCCCTCGCGGCTGCGTGCCGAGGCTCGAAAGAATGTTTTCATAAACCAAATAGCGATCCTAGTCTCTCTCTATGCACAGTCTCACAGTCAGACCAGTTATTTACGCCGTCAGCATCTTGGCGGCGAACGCGAGCGCCACCACGAGTATGGGGAGGAGCACGGCGAGGAGGGACATCCCGCCGCCGCCGGACTTCGTCGCGATCTTCCCGCTCCCAACCCCGCCCGCGAACTCGTCCAGGTAGTACTTCTTGAGGAGCTCCCTGGCGTGCGGCGAGTGGCCGACGTCCTCGAAATCCTGCGTGCCATCCTTGCCCGCGGCGGAGAGCATGATCTCGCCGCCTCCCGGGTGGTCGTCCATGAACGGCGTGACGTCGTAAACCTTGCCTGCGAGCGCGCGCGGGGAAACGATACGGTCAGGTGCGTGCACGTGTCGAGGTGAGCGCCCGCGAGCGCGACGGAGCGGGCGTGCATCGGAGCGCGGGCGGCGGGGTCGCGGCGGAGCGTTCGACGCGAATTTGATCGTGCAAGGCGAGACGCACCGTCGATGACCAGCCACAGGTCGTCGACGGAGGAGTGCTTCTCCACCTCCTGCATCTTGATGCCCTTCACCTCGGGCTCGGTCTCCTCCGCAATCATTTTCTCAGTGGGTTCGGACGCGAGCGTCACCGATGCGCGCGTGGGCATAGCCGAAGTGGAACGCGCGATGCCGACTTGAGAGACAAAGGCGACGTGGAGGCAAATCTGAGGCAGAGAAGCCTCCTCGACGTGGGATGGGAACGGTCTTTTAGACCGTGGTTCTTGAGTTACAATTACCGTATCAGGAAGACGGTCCAAGCTTTTCAAACGGACCTAACGTTGACGCCCACCCGAGCTGCCGACTGCCCGATGATGACCACTCGAAAATAACTGTCTCGCCCGGTTGGCACTCTGCTGGGAGCCAGCGGGCGCGGTGGGCGCGAGGCGCGAGCGGAAGGGTCGATCCGAAACCCCTCCTCTCGCGCGGCGTCGCCATGAGCATGCCGCCACCTCCGTTCCCGCCTCCGGCCCCCGCGCCTCCGCCGTCGCCCGGCTCCGCGTCTCTGGGCTGCGAGGACCCCGGCGCGTGCGTATACTTCGACGTGAGCGACAGAGAGATCCTCACGTCGCTGGGCATCTTCGCGTTCCTCGCGGGTTGCCTGCTGCTGCTCTTCGGGGTGCTGCGGCACAGGTCACCCATCTTCTTCGGCAGACGACGGCTCAGGAACCTGGTGCGGCCCCGGCGAACCCGTCGATCGAACCACCGAGCGACGCTGACATGATTTCTCGTCGTCGCCTCGTTGCTCGGAAGCTCGCGCGCCCCCCCGTCTCCCCACCGCCCCTGACCCCGTCTCTCCGTCCCCACTTTTCCCCCATCCTCAGACGCATCGCCCACCGCCGATCCCTCGCCCCGACGGCACGTGGTCCGACGCCATCTTCGGATGGATGACCCACGTGCTTCGCGTCCCCGACAAGGACCTCGTCGCCACGGCTGGGATCGACGCGCTCGCGTTCATTCGCGTGTGTCAGTTTGGCATCCAGCTCTTCGTCCCGATCACCTTCGTCGTGATCATCGTGCTGGTGCCCATACACAACGCGGGCGGGGACCTCGCGCGCCAGAAGGAGGAGTTCATCCGGCAGGGAGGCAACGCGGCGCAGCTGCGATCCGGGCTGGACAGCAAGCTCATGAGGTCCACCGCGGCTAATTTGAACGAGGGCGATCCGGTGATGTGGATACACGTGGTGCTGATGTGGCTGATTACCCTGTACGCCACGTGGCTCTTGCGCAGACACACGCGCACGTTCGCGCTGCTGCGCCAACTGTATCTGAGCACCGCGGGCGACACCAACCTGTGGCGCGCGGTGCACATGCCGGGGACGATCCTGCAGCAGATGCTCGTGCAGGGGCGCGAGATGGAGGCGGAGCTCGACGTGCACAAGATGCGCGAGCAGGTGGCCAAGGCGCAGATTAACGAGATCAACCCGGGGGATCAACCCGGGGAGCGACTCGTGGGGAACACCGATCTGCTCGTGGGTCCGGACGGCCAGCCCATCATGCTCACGTCCATGGAAGCCGTCGAACGCGCGGCTGTCGCGGACGCGTCACACGCGCCAAACGCGGGGGAGCCCGGATCTAACTTGAACCCTCCCGGCCCCGGGTCTAACTTTAAGCCCAAGGGGGGCATCCCGACGCTGTCCACGCCCACGCGCGCAAGCACCGGTGCTCGCGCGAGCCTCAACTTCGACGCGGCGGCGGGTGGCGCTTCGATCGCGGGTGCCGACGGGGACGGGAGCGTCCACAAGGAGAAGGTTAGGCGCGGCTCGCAACTCAAGCCGCTCAAACCGCGAGACGGCGACGGGGCTTCTCCGACGGTCAGCCTGCACGGGGATAGCCTGCACGGCGGGACGGACGCGAAGGACGCGCTGCGGATGGAGACGATGCGCGCGAACATGCGACGCAGTTCGGTGAACGCCAACACCTTCGAGGCGTTGGCGGTGTTGGCGACTCCGGTTTTGGCCGAGAAAGTTCACGCGGAGAAGGGCGCCAAGGGCAGCGCGGAGAAGGTGATCCGGCAGGTTGCCAAGAAGTTCGGGAGCCTCACGCGCGCGAACACCGAGCGAAGTGCACTCGGCGCGAAGCCGCCGCCGTCCGACAAGGCGCAGCTCGCGAGGCGCGACGACGACGCCGGCGCTGCGCCCGTCGGGCTCGGGCTCGAGGGGTTATTGCCGGCGAGGACGTCGAGAGACCGATCGAGGGTTTCCGACCTCGCGCCCTCGACCGGCGCCGCCCCGGGTCGCGCGATGACCGACCGCGGTACTCTCAACCTGATGCCGCTCAGGACGAACGCGCCGGGGATGGCACGGCGCCAGGAGGAGGAAGAGGCGGAGGAGGCGCGGCGGCGGAGGGCGCTGGAGAACCAACTCGCCGCGGAGGGGGGAATCTCCGTCGATATCCCGGACGATGTCGATCGTTTGCCGCCGCGCGCGGGCACCGCCAACCCGGCGTACTCAACCCCGACGTCCGCCGCGGCCGCGGTGGCGGCGGCGGCGACCGCGGGCGCGTTCGACGAAGGGCCGATCGAGGCGATCTCGCCGATTGAACAAGTCGCGGTTTCACCGATTGAACAAGTCGCGGTTTCACCCACCACCCCTTCCACCGGCGGCGGCGGCGGCGGCGGCGGCGGCGGCAGGCGAAGGTCTAACATCCCGGTATCGCTTCGCAAGAGCATCGAGGAGGCGCGTCGGAAGGCTTCCGCCGAGGTCGGCGACCGCGGGGGATCGACCGAGGCTACCATCGCGGAGGAGAAGAGCGAGGAAACGGACCATCCGCCCAGCCCCGGACCGGTCACGGAATCGTTCATCGGGAGGGGCGACGGCGCGACGGAGCCCGACGGCGAGAGGGAGACGGCGGACCCCACGGACCCGCCGGTGACTCGACCCGCGCTTCGCACGTACGTGGACGAGGACGGGCGGACCACCGTGTACATGGGCCCGCCGGGAACGACGCCCTCAATGGGCGACCGGGTCGGGGCGCGAGGGGAGCAGCCCGCGGGTGGTTTCCTGGAGCGAGTTCGGGCGGCGCAACGCGAATCGCATCCGCCGCCCGGTCCGCCCACGTCCACCGCCGACGCGCTTCTATCGCCGCTGAGGATGCGCGGCCGCCACTCGCGACGCGGCAGCGGCGGCGGCGGCGGCGGCGGCGATAGAAGCGCGGGCGGGGTGCCGCTTCGTCCGCCGGTGTTTGAGCTGACGGGCGCCGCGGCGGAGGGACTGGAGGGTCTGATCGAGGCGAGCAAGGAACGGGAGAAGGGACGGGAGAAGAAGAAGCGACACGCGCGGAACAAGAGCGACATCGGCGCCGCGTTCGCCACCCTCGGCCTCGGCGGGATCGGCATCGACGAGGCCTCCACGCTCGCGGGTGCTCGCAACAACAACCCAACCAACCCGGCGTCTAAACCCGCAAAGAACGGCGCGGGCGGCGCGGGCGTGGGCGGCGGCGGCGGGGGAGGCGCCAGCGGCGACGCGAACGAGTCGGGCTCGGGCGCGAGCGGCGGCGGCGGCGGCGTCAGCGCGGGCGGCAGCCGCGGCGGGTCCGTGGGGTCCGCCGCGGAGCTGAGCCTCGAACTCTCTCACCTGTCGTCGATGCGATCCTTCGGGTCGCACGGCGGCGAACGCGGCGGGTCGAGCGGCACGCACTCCGTCCCGCTCACGCCACTGCGGTCCATGCGGGACGCCCTGGGCGGTGCGGCTGGCAAGAACCCCAAGACTCCGGCGAGCAGGTCGCACCACGAGAAGCTGCGGAGCGCGCAGAAGGCTCGCGCGATGCGAAGGGGCGCGAGTTTCCACACCGCAGACGACCTGCGCCGCGAAAACTCCTCGGGCTCTCTGCAGAACATGGCCGCCTCCGGACACAGCGTGGGGGGCGCGATTGACCACAGGCCGTCGGGTCAGGGCCTGAGCCTGGGTAACATCCACTTTCACGAATCCGCCGCCGTCAACGACAAGCCGAGGGCGCCGTCTTCCAAAATCGTCGCGAGGAAGGGTTTCCTCCCTGCAGACATCATCGGCTTAAACCCCGAGGCGTACACCCCGCACGTCAAGAGGGTTCTCGAGGACATCGCGGAGGCTCACAGGGCCCGGGCGCACCGCCGCACCGCGTCGGGGGGGTCTTCGGAGGATGGAGACGTATTCAACCGCGCCACGGCGGGGGCGATTGGCCTCGACGGCCTCTCCAAGCACTCCTCGCGGAACAACCTGTCCGGCGGGAACTCCAGCAGGGACGCCGCGCCGAGCGGCAAGACGAGCCAGAGCGATGAGTTTTTTGATTTCCTCGACGAGCACGAGGCTGGCGGGCCGGACGTCGCCATCAAGCACCGGTGGTGGGCGGGTCTCAACATCGACTCGGACTCCGACGACGACGACTACGGCGACGTAGAGTCCAGGAAGGAGTCCAAGTTCCAGGCGTATTACGTCAGGCCGGAGGACGAGGACTACGACCACAAGCAGCTCCCGAGGCACGATTCGCTGGGTTCTGAGAATGGCACCCAAGAGGCCACTGACGCGAGCGTCCGAGGGCCGGAGCGCCAGCGCATCAGTCGGAGGGACGAGACGAACGATAAGAAGGGCCAGGCTCGCGCGAGGCGGTTGGTGGAGATGCCCGTTCCAGACGTCAACGCGAAGCGCACGGTGAACACGTACGATCCCGACGGTAAGCGCCTGGTGTCGGTGTGGGCGGCGAATTACACCGTGCTCATGACGGACTTGGTCGCCACGCGCATGGCGGACGGGACTGAGCGTTACCCTCTGGAAGCGGTCGAGGCGATGTTCAACTCGCTCTTCCCCGACGAGTTTCGCGGCATAATTCCAATCTTCGACCACAGGGAGGTGGACAGGCTGCTCGACGAGCGCGACGAGCTGCTCAACACCTACAACAAGCTCAAAGAGCGCCAGAGCAGGAGCTACCAGACGATGTACACGAAACGTCTCGACGACGTGATGACGGCGGTGGACGCGGCTTGGTACGACTTGCGGCGGTGCGAGCGCGCGGTGGTGTTGGCGCGGGAGGCGGCGCTCCAGTCGGACCCGGGGCCCAGCTGCTTCGTCGTCTTCGCCACGCAAAAGGCTGCCGCGCAGGCTGCGCAGTGTCTCCTGCACAGCGGCTCGCGACGGAACTTCAGGGTGCAGCCCGCACCCGGTCCCGATAACGTCAACTGGCAGTCGGTGCTCTACCGTCGCAACCAGAGCATGCGCCGGGTGTTCTTAATCATGCCGATGATCATCCTGCTCATCCTCTTCCCGTCCGGCATATTCACCGTGGGCATCTCGATGGCGTGCAACGTCGAGCCCCCCAGCGGGCTTCGAGGTTTCCTCACCTGGTACTGCTCCGAGGAGGCTGTGGTGTTCCAGTCCATCGTGTCCGGTTTGCTGCCGCCGATTCTGCTGACGCTGTGGGAAGTCTTCGTCGTCTCCTTCTTCATGATGTACCTGGTTCAGGCTCAGAACGTGCACGCGTCGCTGTCGAACACCGACCGACGCTTCCTCCGGTACTATTACGTGTGGGTGTTTGTCAACGTCCTGATGGGCGGCATCACGGGTGGAGCGCTGACGGGCTTTGTGGAGGACCTGATGGACTCGAGCAACACGTCGTACTCGCTGCAGCAGCATCTGGGACGCGTGCTGCCAATCTCTTCAAACTTTTTCCTCGTCTTTGTCTTTTTCCGCGCCGTGTACCTGCCGGTGCAGCGGCTGATCTTTCCGCATCCGGGGATCATATGCTGGGCGGTTAGGAAGTACCTGTGCATTTTCAAGTGCGCCGTGACGCCGCGCGATCGCACCATCAAGTACTCGCCGAGGGGCGTGCGGATGGGGCGCGAGGTTGGCGTGTTTCTCATGACGGTGATGCTCGGCCTCACCTTCTGCCTCATCGCGCCCGTCATGGCTCCCGCGTGCGTGCTCTTCTTCGTGATGAATTTCGTCGTCTGGAGGTATCACGTGCTCTACGTGTACGAGCGCGGATACGAGTCGAACGGCTCGATGTGGTTCACGGTGGTGGAGCTCACCGTGTGGGCCTTGCTCATCTCGCAGGTGTTCACTTCCTTCGTGCTCTTCTCCAAGGCGGCTTGGATCCCGGGTTTGGCGTTGTACCTCACCGTGCCCTACTATCTGTACAGGTATTACGTCAACCTGAGGAGCGAGTTTGGCAGCGGAAGCGCGTGGTCGGTGCCGCTGGGCGAGGCTGCGAAGGCGCCCCCAGCGGATTTCTCGGCGGAGATTTACACGCATCCCAGTCTGAGGCCGGCGGCCATGGGTTGGCACCCGGACGTTGGTAAGGTTTGGCGGGGCTACCCCGGCGTCGCGGGCAAGACCACGTTCTGAGCGCGCTTGTTAGTCTTCTCGCCGTGAGAGTGTTTAGGGTTATGTAAGATGGAACACCGTTGCAGGATGTGATGGAACATTACAGTTGAAGTTATACAGAGTAGGCGGTGAGATGAATGGGGTAATCGTACATGTCCATGGGACGTTCCGCGGTTTCGGTCAAGCCACCTGCTGGACGTTCTTCCGCGGTACGCCGCTCAGCGTCTTCAATTGTTCGAGCTCTTTTTCGAGCTCCTCGACTGTCACGTCCGGGTCATCGCACATGGCCTTGAACCGCGACACCGCCGGTATCTCGTTCATGAGTTTCGGGTGCATCAACCGACCGCCGAAGTTGGTCCTCGGGCCCACGAAATCCTCGAGCTTGTCGTCCATGAACGCGAGCTCCTCGTCCGTCCCCTTCTTGACGATGTCCTCGTCGGCGACCATGGGTATGACATCGTCGGTGTCCTTGTCTCGCATGACCAGGGACGCGTTGAACACCTGGTACGCGTCCTTGCCGCGCATGATCGCCATCATCACCTTTCCCGCGGGCGATCCAGCCTGCGAGTCCGCGCCGAAGTGCTTCGCCCACAGCGTCTTCAGCGGCAGCGTAAACTCCAGGTGATCGCGGCCGACCATGTCGTACGTCGCGGGTAGGTCCGTGCCCTCGTAGAAGGCGTGCGTGAGGTGCGCCGACCACGCGGGTTGGTGCGAGGTGAAGTCACAGAAGATGAAGAAGTCGTTGAGCCGCGGCGCGGTGGCGAGTCGCTCGGCGCCGCCGTCCACCGCCGGCGGGACGTCGCCGCGCGAAATGTTCCATCGCATCGATTGGTACATCCGCCTGGCCATGATGTGTCGGTCCTGGTACATGCACTCGCTCGCGATCCGCTTCCACTCGGCGTCGCTGAACGAGTGCAGGGACCCGCGGGGGTTCCACAACGGATCGTGAATCATGCGCAGCGAAGGGGCGAGCGCCGCGCACTCCGCCCTGTGCGTGTGACTGTGCGCGGCCTGGCACGTCTTGCCGCAGTAGCTGATGTCGCGGCACCGAGCGCACCACCTCCGCCCGGCGTTTTCGCACCCGGGGCGGCCGCACTGGTTCATCTGCACGTTCTCAACCTTGACGCACACGCTCTCCCCCTCGATGCCGTCGGCGTCGAGGATGCGGACCTCTAACCTGCCCCTGTCCTCGAACCAAGCCTTGACCTTGCCGAACCCGCCGTTGAGATCTTTTCGCGAGACGAGCCCGCGGAACCTCACCTCGGCGCCGACCATCTCCGACGGCTTCGTCCCGGTTTGATCGACCCAGTCGCGCCAGCCGTCAACCCGCGCGACTATCGCCGGAGACGGATCCATGACGGGCACGACGCGTCGGAGTCGACCGGCGCGCTTGACGCGATGAGCCCGCACGTGTGTTGCCGGGAGCTGGCGGGATCGGGTGGTTCGGGCCCGATTTTTTCTCGCCTGGCGCCAAATTTGGCCAAATTGGGTCTGGTTTCCGCCTTCCACTCTCGGCCCTGCCACCGGCGCCTAATAACACTTACACGGGACCCAGTCCGCCCGTTGGTGCGATAGATGCCAAAAAAGGTTGGGTCGGCACAGGCGAGACGCGCGCGGCCCCGGCGACGACAGCGGCGTATCGTGCGGCCCCTCAGCGCTCAGGGTCGTTCACTCACGGTTGACATGCCCGAGGATCCGGCGCCGCCGGTGGATACGGCGATGGACGAGCGGCGCCCGTCGACGCCCGGCGAAGACCACCCCGAGCCCCCGCCGTTCACCCTGGAGGGCAAGCGGGTGTTCGTGGCGCACGTCGATTCGCGCGTGGGCGGCGTGCTCGGCAGGGCGTTCCGCGACGCCGGGTGCGACGTGCGCGGCGTACGCGATGGCGAGAAGGAGGTGGAGTTCGCGAAAGAGACGTACATGGCGGACTACGACGTGAGTGACGGAGCCGAGGCCTGCACGATCGCCGACCCAAATCTGTCCCACCCTCGCCCCACGAAGTCCCCTGACACGACCGCCCCCGTCCCCCCTCTCTTCCCCCGACGCAGCGCCACGACGGCATGCGACGCGCGGCACTCGCGGCCGCCGATATCGTCCTCATCCCCCTCGCGGTCGCGCCCGACACCGAGGCGGCCAAGGACACGATCGAGGCGGTCGAGGCGGCCGCCGCGGACGACGGCAAAAAGCGCGTCGTCGTCGGCGTCTCGTCCGCGTCGTCGTGGGCGGGGGGCACGCGGCCGCGAGGAAACCCGTGGACCGCCGCGGACCTGGAGCGACGCGTGCCCGTGCGAGGACCCGGTAAGCTCGTCGCCGACGCCGAGCGCCTCGTCGCCAGGGCGCACAAACCCGGACGCCTCGAGTGCTTCTGCGTCCTCCCCGGGATGCTCTACGGCGAGGGCGAGTTCGACGACGGTTTTCTCGGCCTCTGCCGCGGCGCGTGGGAGGGAGCGCCGGTGCCGGTGTTTGGGGACGGGAGCAACGTCCTGCCGCTGTGCCACGCGGGAAACGTCGCGGCGGTGGCGTTGGAGCTCGCGGCGCAAACCCTAAACCCCGACCCTACGCCCGCCGTCCCCGACGCGATTGATCCCGACGACGTCGACGACGTAAACGCCGTCGTCGTCCCTCGTACCCTAAACCTAAACCCTAAAACCGCCATCCCCCCCGCGTCGGGTTCGCTGGAGTCGCGGTACGTGCTGGCGGTGGACGAGGACGTCCCCGGGGCGACGCAAATCTCCGTCGCGGCGTCCATCGCGAGGGAGTTTGACGCGCCGCTGGTTCGGTTTCCCGCTTCATCGCTCGCGCTGTCGGAGACGGCGCTCACCCCGAATCTGCTGACGCACGCGGAGTTTTGCTCGAGCGACATCGCGCGACGCGCCATCTCGGCGAACGCGACGCGTCACCGGGGGGGTTGGGGCGCGCCGGTGGAGGTTGAGGATCCGCCGCCCGCGGATGTCCTGGACGTACATTCGGATGACAAAATTGATGAAAACGCGGGGGGCGCCGACGCGGGCGACTCACCGGCCGGCGACGCGGCCCCCGGCGACGCGGGCGAGGACGACGGATCCCCCTGGGAGCTCGCGCCCCCGCGGGTCGGCGGCGCCCCCGCGGTCATCGACGCGTTCATCGAGCGGAATAACCTCGTCCCGCTTCGCCTTTTGGTTCGCGGTCCCCCGCTGTCGTTTCCGGGGGCAATCGCGGAGCAAATCGCGGAGGCGTACTCCGTCGCGTCGCTCACCCCGGCGTCGTTGGTGCGCCACTGGCTGCCGAAGTGCGACCAGGAAGTTAAGGACAAGTGCGGGTACGTCGAGCCGGAGCCGGAGCCGGAGCCGGAGCCGGAGGTTGAGGCAGCCGCCGACGGCGAGGATGGGGCGGAGAAGCCGAAGGAAAAAACCCAAGCGGACATTGCGGCCGAGTCGGCGGCGAAGAAGAGGGAGGCCGAGGAGACGTACGCGGGTTACGCCGAGGACGTCAAGCTCGACCTCATAAGGTCGGTCATGGCCTTACCCGAGGTGAAGCGGAGCGGATACGCGCTCTCGGGCGTCGACGTTCCCCCGGTTGGCGGGTCGACGGGGCCCGAGGAGACGTGCGCGAAGCTGTTCACGTGGATCCCGCCGCGACCGGCGATGCGGCTCAAGCCCAAGCCGAAGCCCGAGGGTGCCGGCGAGGGTGCCGATGAAGGTGCCGACGGGGGTGCCGATGAAGGTGCCGACGGCGGCGACGCGGCGGCGGAGGATGAGGAACCCCCGCCGGAGCTCCCGGAGGAAACGGCTGAGGAGGCGGAGGCGCGACGATGCGCCGATCCCTCGACCGCGCCGAGCGACGTGATCCTCCTCAAGATCGCCGACGGCGGCCAGCACGCCCGCGCGCTCAAACACAAGCACCCGGAGGAGTACGAGGCGTACGTGGAGTGGGCGCGAGCCGAGGAGGAGGCTGCGAAGACGGCGGATGCCGCGAAGAGGGCGCACGCCGACGCCGCGAAGGAGTGGCGAAAGGCCAACAAGGGTAAGAGGGAGGGCGACGAGGGATACGAACCGCCGCCGACCGAACCGTCGCCCGCGTGCACCGACGCCCTCGTCGCGTACCTCGCGCACGAGAAAAAGTCGGTGACGTTGCGTGAGGTGGACGCGCGCGGGACGGATCACGTTAGGCTGCGGCGAGCGAAGAAATCGCTCGGCGAGCCCCGTAACTTTCGCGGCATGGTCGGCCTCTCCGTCGACGCCCCGGACCCGGCCGAGGCCGAGGCGGCGAGGCTCGAGGCTGAGGCGGACGCGGCGGACGTCGAGCGCCGGCGGGCTAAGCGCGAACGATCCGAGGCGCTTCGAACGCGTCAGGAGGCGGAGGCGGAGGCTCGCGAGCTCGACGCGCTGCACGCCAGGTCGGCGTCGCTCAGGGCGTACCTGGCGTCCGAGGTGATGCCGGTCGTCACCGACGCCATGCTCCAGATGCTTCGCATACGCCCGGAGGATCCGGCGCTCGCGCTGTCGGACTATCTGCTCAGACGCGATCGGCGGGCGGCGATTGAGGAGGAGGCGGAACTCGCGGCGAAGGCTGCGATGGAGCGCGCCATTTTGGAGGAGGAGAAGAAGCAGGAGAAGGAGAGGCGTCTGGAGATTTCTAGACGTAAGGCGGCCGAGGCTCGCGCGGCTATCAAGCCCAAGTCGGTGGTGCGGTTCGTGCCCAAGGTGCCGCCGCCGCGACCCAGACCGCCGCCCGTCGAGGAGGCTGCGTAACTCTTAGATTTTTAACGCGTTTGGACAAAGCCGCGCGATGATATCATATTCGCGTGTCGATGCTTATTACATCTTATTACGATGAGGTATTAGATGGTGGTCTTGCCCAGCTGGTCCGCAGCCGCCTTGGCGAGGAACTTGTCGTGCTCCTTCTTCTGCGCAGCCTGCGTCTTGGCCAGCTTCTTCCGTTGGGCCTTGGCGAGCTCCTCGCCGTCCTTGTCGTGAGTGGGCAGACCGTCCTCGTCGTACTTGGAGTAGAGCCCGGCGTACTCACCCTGCTTGAACAGCTCGTTCGGGGGAACCTTCGCCAGCGCCTCCTTTTCCGCAGCCTTCCTCGCCGCCTCCTCCTTCTCCCGCCTCTTCTGCTCCTCCTTCTTCGCCTTGGCCTCCGCCTCCCTCTGAGCCTCGCGGCGCAACTCCTCCGGGGTGGACAGCTTCCACAGCGCGCCCCCCTCGCGATCGTCGAGCTTCACGCCGAGCTCGGGCAGCCCCACGTCGCGGATCCGATCGCACGCCTGCATGAGCGCCTTCGCGTCCGCGCCGGATCGAGCGAGCGCCCTGATCTCGTCTCGGAATTTGACGACGAGGTCGAGCACCGGCGCCATCGCCTCCTCCTTAGAGTCCGACCTGCCCCCCTCGCCGCCGCCGCCGGCGATGTCGCCGAGACCGATCCCTCCGGTGGTCTCCGCCACGCCGAGGCACGCGAGAATCATCGTCACGTACCTCGCCGCGGACTCCACCAGCAGCGGCCTGACGGCGTCGGCGGCCACCGAACCCAGGTACTTGTTCACGCCCCCGACGAGCTCCTTGAGCGATTTGATAACCGCGGGCGTGTTGATGTTGTCGATCATCGCGGCGTGCACCCCCGCGCGGGCCGCGTCGATCGCGGAGGACAGCGCGCGCTCCTCGTCGCCCCAGGTGTGCTCCTGGTCGACGCTGTATCCCGCGGCGCATCCGAGCCCGCGAAGCGCGCCCTTGACGGAATGGAAAAATTCGACAAACGTCTTCTCTGCGATGACCGCCGCCTCCATCTGCTGGAATCCCGTGACCGCGTCGCCCTCCTGGACCGGGGTCAGGTCCATGGGATCCGACCACTGGTGGAGGAGGAACAAAAACCTAATCTGCCTGGCGGTGTACATCTTCAGCGCCGCGCGGATGGTGATGAAGTTCTTGAGCGACTTTGACATCTTGAGCCCGTCTATGTGGAGGTGGCCGGTGTGGACGAAGTAGTTCACCCACTGCTTGATGTCGTAGTGCGCCTCGGACTGCGCGAGCTGGTTCTCGTGGTGCGGGAAGTTGAGGTCGATCCCGCCGCCGTTGATGTCCACAGCCTCGCCGAGGATGTCGGAGCACATCGCGGAGCACTCGATGTGCCAGCCGGGTCGGCCCAGGCCCCACGGGCTCGGCCATCGCGGCTCCCCAGGTTTGGACGCTTTCCAAAGCACGAAATCGTTCTCCGCCCTCTTCTCGCTCGCGTCCGCCGCGAGCGCACCTTCTCCATCCATGGCGAGCTCCACGTTCTTGAGCGCCTCCTTGTTGAGCTTGGCGTACTTGTGGTTGGGCGATTGCTCAAACGTCGGGACGTCGAAATACACCGACCCGTTGGACTCGTACGCGTACCCGCGGTCGACGATGGTCTGAATGTACTGTACGATCTTCTCCGTGTACTCGGACACGCGGGTCAGGGCGTCCGGCCTGGCGACGCCCATCAGACGCATGTCCTCCATGAACTCCGCCTCGAACGCGTGCGCGAGCGCGAGGTAGCCGTCCTGGACGGTCCAGTCGGGTTCGGCCACCGCGGTTGGATCCTTCGCGACGATGGCGGCGCACAGCGACGCGGTGAGGGACTCCTGCTCGCCGAGGTTCTTCTCCCCGGACGCGAGCAGCGCCTTGAGCGGGGCGGTGAGGGCGTCGAGCCCTCCCACGGCTTCCGCCGCCGAGATCATGGCCTCGGAGCGCCTCAGGTGCGCGCGCATCACAATCTTGTCGTCGATGTCGGTGACGTTCATGATGAAGCGGACGTCGTACCTGAAGTAATCCGTCATCACGCGGCGGATGACGTCGAAGTTGACGTAGTTCCTCGCGTGGCCCATGTGCGCGCTGTCGTATACCGTCGGGCCGCAGATGTACCATCCGACGCGGTTGCCGTCGAGCGGCACGAAAGGCACCTTCGTCTTGGTGAACGAATTGAGCAGCCGCGGGGCGTCGCGCCTCGGGCCGTCTTTGGCTGCCTCCTCCGCGTCGGGAGGGGACCACCAAGGGACGGGCGCGCAGCAGCCGCAGATGGGGCCGTACTGCGGGAACGTCTTCTCGCCGGAGGACATGGTCGTTATGCGTTGAATGTTCCTTCCGCGCGGAAGCGAGCGCCGGCGGTTCTGGCGATCGATGGTTCCGATCGCGATCCCCTCGTCTCGGAACGGGACCCTAACCCTCGCGCACAGCCAACCAGTCACGATCTTCCGCCTCCGCCGTCGGCACCGTTCCGAAACCCACCGCCAAAATCCGCCGCTCGCCAAAAAGGACCCAAAAACCGAGACGGCACCGGCGATTTTCTGACAACGACCCCGAGCCGCTCCCGCCTCCCTCGCGCGACGATAGCGTCGTCGTCGATGGCCGGCGAGGATGGGTCGACGTCATCGTCGTCTACGATGACGTCCGAGCCGCCACCCCCGGACAGGGGCACGCTCAGGGAGGCTGTCGCGGCGCTGTACACCTCGCCCGACCAAAATCAGCGCGCCGCCGCCGACCAATGGCTCCAGTGGTTCCTCCGAAGCGACCACGCGTGGCCGTTGTCCATCGGCATGTTACGCGACGCCACCGACCTGACCTCGCTGGAGGCGCTCTTCTGCGCCAGGGCGCTGCACGTGCTGCTTCGCAGGTGCGTGAGCAAGGCGGAGAAGACGCAAAAGAGCCACGCGGTGCTGGGCGAGGGCGACTGGATCGGGATGCGCGATTGCCTGCTCCCGATGGCGTGGAACTTCGCCGTCAAGACGGTGCTGCACGACGTTCGCGGCGCTGGCTCGATACCCGGCGAGGCCCCTCCGCGGACGGTGCTGACCCAGGTCTCGTTGGCCATCGCGGCGTTGGCGTGCAAGATGCCCAACTGGGACGAGCGCGCCATCGTCCGCGACCTGGCGGGGTACTTTGGCGTCGACGCGGAAGCCGCGCCGGACGCGGTGGTAAACACCGTCGTCGCACTGGGCGGAGGCGCGGGTTCGAACCCGGGTGACGCCAACAACGCTAATTTACTCGTGAATAAACTCTCCCCGGAGGGCGCCGCGGCGGTGGTTCGCGCGGGCGCCGGCTGTTTGCTGCGAATCCTCGCGGTGCTCCCCGACGAGATCACCGCGAGGGAGATCTCCATACACCCGGGCCGCCGCGCCGCCGTCGCCGACGGTTTACGCGCGGCCGCGGCGGAGGTGGTGCACCCCGCGCTCGACGCGCTCGCGCGCGGGCTCTGGGCGGGCGGCTCCGGCGAGTATCCTCCCCAATGGGGCGACGACGTCAACGGGAGGATACTGCTCCAGGAGGCTGCGTCCGCGTGGTGCGGTTTTCACCCGGAGGCGCCCGGGTCGTGTCCGGGCTCGTGTCTGGAAGCGGCGGTGCGATGCCTCTGCGCCCCGCACGGCTCGCACCACCCGAAGCTCGTGGACGCCTCGGTGACGGGCGCCACCGCCGCGCTCGTCGCGGCGGTTCACAGACCGGAGCGAAGGGAAGCGCTGGGCGCGTGCATCGCCGCGCTGAGAACGGCGGCGCGCGCGAGCGGGCCAATCAGGGACGAGTACGAAACCGCCGCCGGCCAATCGCGGGCGAGGATCGCGGAGGTTCTCGCCAGCGTGGCGACGCGCGCCTCCGAGCCACCCCCGGACGACGGACCCCGAGCGCCGGACCCGCTGGGCACCGGCGCCGACGCCGCCGCCGATCGAAAGTACATACCGTACCGGGACTTTCGCAAGGCGCGAAAAGAGCGCAAGCGCGCCGACGCGAGAGGCGTCGACGAACACGGAAACGTTCGCGAGGTGGAGGTCCCGCTGGTACGCGCGGACGTCGAGGTGCTGTGTTTCTGCCTCGACGCGCTGTTGGAGGCGATGGAGGCTGGCGGGGTATCGCCTGCGGCGGCTCTCGAACCTTGGAGCGCAATCAACGACGCTTGGGAGACGTGGAAAAACAGACCGTCGGCCAAAGGTGCCGCGGGATCCTCGTCGCGGGGTCGCCCCGCCGCGGACCCGGCGATCGTTCGATGCGCCGGCGCCGCCGCGGCGGCGGCGGCGCGATGCGTGCGCATGCCCGCGAGCGCCGGCGCCGCCGCGACCGACGACCGCAGGGACGATTACGAGTACCCAAACTCCGACGACGACGACGCGGGCGACGAGTACCGGGAGGAACGCGACGAACTGGGCGAGGGTCTCAGGGACGCCGCCGGCGCCGTCGACCCGAACGTCTTTCTTCCCATCGCGGTCGCGGGTCTGACGGCGTCGATCGACGCGCACGCCGCCGCCGCCGCCGCGTACGGGAAGAATGGGCAAAACGACGACGGGGGCGGACGCGCGGTTGACGCTTCGGTCAAGTCGGTGGAGGGGTGGACGTTCGTGCTGTTCGCCACCGCGCGGCTCGTCGGTAAGGATGGGCCGAGCGCGGCGGTGGGAGACGCGATATTCACGGTGGAGCGACTGGTCACGAGAGTTCCCGTGTCGAACCGAACCACCGAGCTCGCGGTGTGGACCGTCGGCGGGTTGTGCAAGGCGCTCTCCGCCGTGACCGACGCCGGGGTGCTGAGAGCCGCGCTGGGGGCGGTGGTGACGGGTCTCAACAGCGACGACCCGTCGGTGAGCCGCGGCGCGTGCGTCGCGGCGATGCGAACGTGCGAGTCGTGCGCGCGAATCCTCGCACTTCCCGCGGATCAATCCTCGCACTCCCCCCAAAGCGCGAGCGACGCGGTGAGCGCCATCGCGCGGTGCTACGCGAACGGCGGGCCGTGGGCGCCGCCCTTGGCCACGCTGCGCCGGGGTCAGGAGCCCATGACCACGATACTGTGCCGCGGTCTCGCTCGCGTCGCCGTCGCGAAGAGCCCGGGTTCGGACGCGGAGGCGGCGTGCGTCGAGCTCGCGGGTCCCGCGATTAACGCCTTTCGTAACGCCTCCGCAACTTTGACCGCGTCCGCGAACGAGTGCGCGGCGGCCCCTTCGCACGACGCGCTCGTGCGGGCGCTCCAGGCGGTGAACGCGCTGTCGCGGATGGCCGCCGAGTGTCGCGTGGTCGCGGGGGCTCTGGCGGAGGCGTCGGCGAAATCCACCGGCGAGGAGGCTCCGATTCCGAGTCATCCTGATCAACATCCGGATCATCCGGAACATCTTGTGTTTGGGAAACCCTCCGTCGCCGCCGCCGCGCTCGCCGACGCGTTGCTCCCCGCTGCGGACGAGGCGCTGCGGGCTCTCGCCGCGTCCGCGCCCGTCTTTTCCGCGGCGGGCGTCGGCGTCGTGGCGAACCACCCCGCGGTGGACAAGCGAATTCACGACGCATCCGAAGCGTCGGAGGCGGTCGCGGGCCTCCTCGCCGACGTCGTCGCCGCGGGTCGCGTCGCCCCCGCGTTGAGATCTACTCAGTGCACGGGCGCCGCGCTCCGGCTCGCGCTGAACGCGTACGCGTCGGACCCGGTCCGGTGCCACCCGCTCCTGGACGTCGTCGTCGCGGCGTTGGCGTCGAACTCGAGCGCTCTTCGTTTGAACCCGGAGCTCTCTTCGGAGCTCGGAGCCGTCGCGCGGGCCGCGCTCGACGCCGCGCTCGACGCCTACGAACGACGGCCCGGTTTTCGACACGACGACGCCGCGATGGCGTCGATGTTCAAGCTGACGCAGGCGTCCGTGCGAGCCGGTTGCGCGTCGTTGACGGACCTCGCCGAGCGCGTCGCGTCGCTGGCGCACGAATCCCTCGGCGCCGGAAGCTCCGGCGAGTCGGCGCTGTCTTCGTTGACGTTCGCCGCGGACGTCCTGTCCGCGGCGGCGATGCTGAACCCGTCGAGGCACGCGCCGGGAGACGCGGGGGTTCGCGTCGGGGTGGGCGGTATGGGCAAGGTGGACCCCGGGATGGGTCGGCTGGCGAGTAACCTGGCGAGAGCCGCCGGCGGCCGGGGCGATTTACCCGGGTGGGCGTCCGACGCTCACGAGGACGCGATTCGATTGGCTGACGCGTTCCACGTCGTTCTCTGCGAACACGGCGCGGGCGTCGCGCTGGTGCGCGCCATGCTGGAGTGCGCCAACGGTTTGATGCCGCCCGGGCTGGTCACGGACGTTTCCGCGGCTCTGTACGCCGCGTGGATGGCGGTGGGCGACGGTCGCATGGCCGAGTGGTTGCACGGCGCCCTGGGGGGCGACCGAGACGGGTTTCCGAGGGACAGCACGACGAAGGAGCAGAAGGAGGATTTCATCGGGCTGCTGCTGTTCCTGCACGCGGACGCGAGCGGGCACGGCGATTTGGGTCCGTCGAGGCTGGGGAAGACAGGGGAGAAGCACGATCTCCGCAGGTTCAAGCGGTGCCTCAAGGCTTTCTGCGGCGGGAAGAAGAGCGGAAGCGGCCAGTAGAACACGAGCAGCCAGCTAAACTCGAACGTAGACTCTAGTCTAGTTATTTCAACGGTAGAAGGTGAGGTCGCAGTCGCCGCAGAAGAGCCCGCCGCCGTGCACCGCCATCAGCGCGCAGTTGCATCGATCGCATCGCATCGTTATCGCCGGGCAATGGTTCGGGAACTGGTGAGTTGGCATGCTCGCTGGCTCTTTGACGGCGTTCGCGGACGAGGGACGAGAGTTAACAACAGTGTTCCGTTCCCAAGAGCCAAGTCACCAAGGCTCGGCGCTCGCGTCCGCCCTTGTTTCACCCTCGTCTGGTCGATTTCCTCGGAAGATGAGAAGGAATATTCGACTCGAAGGCGATGACTTTTGGTATCTTTTGGCGGCGGCTTCTGGGGCGCCTTCCACTTGCTTCGCCGCCGCACACATCCCGCACGAGCGGCCTTCGCGCCCTGCCCTCCAATATGACAGTCGAGCGGCGTCCGCATCGACGCTCGCGCGCCGTCGTCCTGACACTCGCGCTCCTCGCGTGCGCGCCCGTCGCCGCGAGCGCTCACCGCCAAAAACCCGACCTTTCGTCGGCCGGCGGCGGGCGCCAACTCCTCCAGTCCACCCCCGCCAAGGCGGAAGTCACCGGCGTCCCCGCCGTCGTCGACGGCCGCGACGTCGTCCTCCCGGCCGCGCTCGCCACGTGCGACGCGGGGGTTCCCGAGTGCGACAACCGCAAGTTCCTCAAAAACCTCGAGAAGCACCGGCAGCGCGTCCTCGACTCCTCCTCCGCCCCGGACGCGATCGCTCCGCCGCCGCCGCCTGCGTGCGCCAACTACGACGGCCGATTCGAGGAGCCCGGGCGATTGAACTGGGTTCTCGGCCTGGCCGCCGGGTTCGGCGCGCTCATGACCTACGGCATAGGCGCCAACGACGCCGCCAACTCGTGGGGCACCTCCGTCGGCTCCGGAGCCATCTCCGTCACCGCGGCCGTCTTACTCGGCGGCGTTTGCGAATGGCTCGGCGCCGTCGGCCTCGGCTACGGCGTCAGCAAGACGATCAAGGGGACGAGTAAGACGGACGACGCGCAGTGCTGGGCGTGCGGCTACTGCGACAGCGAGATGTCCCTCTACATGGTCGCCATGTGCGCCAGCCTGGCGGCGGCTGCGGTTTTTTTGTTCCTCGTCACATTCACCGCGATGCCCGTGTCGACGACGCACAGCATCGTGGGAGGCACGGTGGGCGCCGCCGCCATGGGCGTGGGGTTCGGCTGCCTCAACTGGGACTGGAACTCCGGCGGGCTCTCGGCGATCATCGCGAGTTGGGTCATATCCCCGGTCTTCTCCGGAATCATCGGCGTGATTGCCTACTGGCTCACGCACCACACCGTCGTCAAACCCAAACTGGGGGGTTCGCCCAGGCGAAACGCGATGATCGGCCAGCCGATACTGTGGAGCGGACAAACCTTCGTCATCGTGTTCCTCATCCTGCTCAAGGCGCAGCCCACGAAGGGGTGGACCTATCGCGAGCAGGCCAAGATCGCCGGCATCGCCGCCGCCGTCGTGTTTGCCCTCGTGGCGACGATACTCAACCCGCTCGTTCACGCGCGGATGCCTTCGGTGGTGGCCAAGCGGAGACGCGAGACGCTCGAGGCTGAGGCCCACGCGCCGCTCGACTCTAAGCCCCTTCGACGACCGACCCGATTTCGGAGCATCCACGAGGGCCTGTATCGGTTCTTGGTGTCGGCCACGACGGGAGGGAGCTCGACCTCCTCCAACGACTCCGGCAGCCCCCGATGCGAAAGCGCAAACAACGCAAACACCGCCAATCAACCTCAACCTCAATCAACAAACGCCTCTCAATCAACCTCCGTGATGGGTAGCATATCCACCGCCATCGGCGACATCGTCGTCCGCGACAGCGACGAGCGGTCCAGCACCCGAGCCGACTTCCTCGCCTCATCCGCGAGAATCACCGAAGAAGAGTTCGCCGCGGGCATGTCCGAGGAGGAAGTGGACGCCACGTACGCGTTCAAGTACCTCCTCGTCTTCACCGCGGCGCTCGAATCTTTCGCGCACGGCGCCAACGACACCGCGAACGCCACCGGTCCGTTCAGCGCGGTGTACCTGACGTACTCGCAGGGACTCGACGACTGTCGGAAGCCCGAGACCCCCGCGTGGATCATGGCCGTCGCCGGATTTGGCGTCTTCCTCGGAGTGGCGACGATGGGCCATCGCGTGATCCGAACGATCGGGAAGGAACTGACCGATATCAACTACCAGCGCGGTTTCTGCATCGAGTTCGCGAGCACGCTCACGGTGGTGCTGGCGACGGTGATGGAGATGCCGGTGAGCACCACGCACTGCCAGGTTGGCGCGGTTGTCTTTGTGGGCGCGGCGGCGTTTGGACCCCGACGCGTCCGGTGGGGCCTGTTCGCGCGGATCGTGCTGACGTGGGTGCTGACGCTGCCGATCGCGGGCTTGACCGCCGCGGCGGTGACCGCCGCGCTGCGACCGGCGATCGAGGCGTGACGCGTGATGGGCGCGTCACGTCGCGGAATGAACGACGGGGATCGTTCGCTTCGGGGGGACGGGGTTCGAGGCGGATCACATCTTCAACGCCGCGCGCGATAATTGGACCAGACACTTGCTTTCGATGAGTCCTTTCTCATCGCTCATTGAGGCAGGCTCCTTCCTCCCTCGCGCATCATCGCGAGTGCAACGTCGTGGTGGTAGCGTCCACAACGTTGCACCAGGTCCTTCTGATGATGCGCGAGGGCGGACGGAGGGTCATCGCGCGCGGACACGACGCGGACGTTGTTGCCTTGCACACTGCACACTTCCATCTTGTGACCTCTTGTCGTTTGGGTCCTCCCTCGCACGACATCTCGACCGCCACGCAGTGCGGCATGCCTGCACTACGTAGGGTGGAAATCGTATGTAATGTCGTGCGAGGGCGGACGAAGGGTCACAGGGTGGAACGAACTCCCCACGTCCGCGTCTCCGGCGTCTAGCACCCCGGTTGTCAACGAAAAATTCTCTCGTCACGCGTGCGAGAAACCTTCGACACCCTGACACGTCATCTCGTGATTATCGCTTCGTCCCTCTCACTCGAACGCGCGCGACGCCATCCGCGGAGGATGCACGCCGCGCTCGTCCGCGCGTCCGTCCGAGTGAACGCATCCACCCGTTCTCTCTCACGCCTCGCGAATCGCGCGCGACTGGCGCTTAGGTCCGAGCCTTTCCCGGGCGCCTTCATCGACATCGGCAATCGCCGAAACCTCGCCGCGGTGTCCCTTCGCGGTCGCCGCGCGCTTCTCCTCACCGCGGCGTCGTTCCTGGTCTCCATCTCGCCGGCGTGCGCGGCGGTCGACCCATCGTCCGCTTCCCCGAACCTTTTCGCCTCGGGCGCCGGGCCGGATCCGTCTTCGTGCGAACCCGTCGGCAGGTCACCCGTCGCCTTCTCCCCCGTTCGCACGAAAGCCACCATGGGGGACGGCGACGCGCCGGGCGGCGCCGACGACACCCTCGCGGAGTATCCGGGCACCGCGCTGACCCGCATGGAGAACGCGGTCGCACGCGCGAGATCCCTCACCGAGGAACAGCTCAGCGGCGACTGGGAGGACGTCCGCGGCCTGCTCCTTTGGGCCGCCGGCCTCAGGGACATTCGAGACGCTCCCCCCGGCGAGGGCTACACCGGGCACTGCTTCAACGACTTCAACCACGTCGACGCCACGACGATGACTCTGGACGTGTCCGACAACGAGAACCGCGGCGCGGTTCAGGGCATCGCCTTCGGCAACAGGCTCGGACCGGGGATTCGCGTCGCGTCCGATCCGAGCTTGGGTCCCGGTGGGACGTGGTGCACGTGCGCGCAGGGCGGCTCGTCGGAACCCCCCGCGGATGTCGCGCACCTGCAGTTCAGGAGCAAGATCGCGTGGAAGCTGGTGTGGGTACCCACGGGTGGGTACGCGAGGTTCGTGCTCGTGGACGACGCGGGGAACGTGCTCGCGACCGGGACGCCCACCGGATCGCTTCCGGCTCTTCCGGAGAGAAAGTACAACTACGAGATTGTTCGCGGGGGGAGGTACGCGCGAGCGGCGGATGCGTACGCGGGCGGCGGGGCGCGATGAGCGCGACGGGCGGCGCAACGGGTCGGTGAAAAGACCGACCGTCGCGCGGTGTCGTTCGAGACGCGCGTGACCGACTTGGTCTCAATTACTCGCGGGTGCCGTTTCATTCGACGTTATGATAAAAAAAGAGTCACCACTCAAGCCTCGTACTTCAGGGGTCCCGCCTTGGAGCAGCACCACACGTCCGGCGGGTACGTCCTCGCCTGCGCGTCGTACAGCTTCTTCCACTCCTCCGAGTGCGCCGACCCGCCCGGCATGAACGGCACGACGGTGTCCAGGTGGAGTATCCGCGACGTGCGCACCCCCGCGAGAGCGCTGGAGACGTCATCCGGACGCCGGTACCCCTCCGGGACGCTCGCCCGGCGCTTGGCGATCGACGCGTCCCGCTCCACGCCCAACCAACCGCACGTCTGCGCCTCGAGGCGACCCCCGCCGCCGCCGCCGTCCGGTGAGTCACCGTCCGGTGAGTCACCGCCCGTTCCCGGACCGCGGACGCAGTACTCCGTCCCGTCTGGGAACGGTCGCGACAGGGCGTCGTCCGCGTCGGACGCCTCGACCTCGACCGTGGCGACCGACTCGCGCATCTCGGCCGGAAACTCCGGGTGCGAGTAAAACGTCCACTCGCGGAATTTGGACGCGTCGGCCAAGTCCATGTTGATGACGTGGTCCACCGGGCACACGAACGGCAGAGCAAACGCGGATCCCGGGAACCTGCCAAAGTGCGGGAACCACACGCGGTCCAGGCCGCACAGGATCGGGGGCAGCACCAGCGTCCTGCCCAGCTTTTGCGCAATCGCGGCGGCTGTCTTGATCTGCTTGATCTGGAACGACACCAGCTCCTTGTTCCTTTGCACGATTTCCTCGTCCATGGTTTCAATCGCCGGGAACGTGTCGTCCTGCGCTTCCGGCCAGGACCTCTCCGCGAACATCGTGAGGTTCAACGCCTCGGCGCTGGGTATCCTCGGGGTGTACGACATGAACATGCCCTTTTCCGGAAGCTCCGGATCGCCGTCAAAGTAGTTGATCTCCTCGTCCCCGAGCCACGCGTTTGCCTCGCGAGCCCTGTGCCGTTTACCCGGCGTCCCGCCAAACTGAAACGTGTTGTGCACCGCGTACGGCTCCAGCCCCACCCGAGTGTGCAGCCGCTGCGCGTAGAACGTGTGCCCGTTGCTGAACTGAGAGACGGGCAGCGTCCCCATCGTCACCCGGCCGCCGAACGTGGTATCCGTCAATCCGGTTCCGTCGGGCGCGTACGCGCACGCTCCCGCCAGCGCTTTTAAGTCGTTGAAGGCGTTCTGATCCCACAGCTTATCGTCCGCCTCGATGCGCCGGACCCACTCCCGCGTGAGCTGCTGGCTGCCCCTGGTGGGACGGAACCACATCATGCCGATGTTCGACGCGGCGTGGCACACGTGAAACTCGAGTCCCTCGCCGTCGACCATGTGGGGCGTCTGCAGGGTCGGGTCCAGCGCTATCTCCGATCGCAGGAGATCGGTGGAGACGAGGATGTCGGCGCTGGGGTACCGCTTGAAGAACGGCGTGGGATCACGCAGCCACGCCACGTCGATGTCGGAGATGAGAACCGAGATGCCCTCCACCTCGGTGAAGTCTCGGATGAGCCTGATCTTGTCTCTGCCCATCTTGTGGAAATTTTGCGATCCCCACCCAAAGTCCTTCTTGACCGCGTCCTTTTCGATGCCCTTGCTTCCCATGTGCCACGTCGCGACGCCCATCTCGGTCATGTACTGGTACAGCTCGTCGTCCATCGCGCCGACCATGAAATTCGTCAGGCCGAGCGACTTGAGCCGCATCGTCCAGAACCTCGCGAAATCCTTGTAGTGGTTGTTCGCCCACGTGACGAACACGACGCCGTCGACCGCGGTGCGACGCACCAGGCCTTTGGTGATGCCGGTGCTCAGCACGTCGTCGTCATCGTCGGAACTGGACGTGGGCTTCGGGGTCTCCACCGCGGCGGCGGCGTCGTCGGTTGACGACGAACCCACCTCGTCCGCGTCGGCGAGCACCTGGTCTCTGGCGCGGGCGATTGGCTCGTTCGATCCCTTCGGCGCGACGATGTCCGTGACGCCCACGTCGAGCTCGGCCCTGAGCGCACGCGCGTCGACCGAGG
>Ga0181573_10000237_pt1 | contig 58216 bp, 38 predicted proteins | sample 101ome_25_FD_148643 | JGI IMG/M metagenome (GOLD analysis project Ga0181573, IMG submission 148643) | Coastal salt marsh microbial communities from the Groves Creek Marsh, Skidaway Island, Georgia - 101409BT metaG (spades assembly) | ecosystem: Environmental > Aquatic > Marine > Intertidal zone...
CGTCCATCTTAATTTATCCCCCCCCCCCCCCCCTGTCAGGCTACCCTCACCAATGTCTTCTGGACCAAGAGTGCCATGCGCTTGGGACAACTGCCGCCTGAGGCCGCCCCCTGCCTCGAGGTCAGCTACACCTTCCCGGGATGGGTGAGCGCGGGGCTCACCGTCCGACTCAGGGTCACCTTCACCCCGCGGGAAGATAGGGACCTTGACACGTACCTGCCCGTTGTCACCCGGGCGGGACCCGTGCGGGTCCCCGTGCGGGCACGGAGGCGCCGGGCTGCCGTCAGCGTCGCCGCTTGGCCGGCGGGGGGGTGGCACGATGTCGAGGGTCCTCCGGACCGCGACGGTGCATTGGGCAGTCGGGGCAACGGGCGGGCCATCGGCCTGCGCAAGGCCCCGACCGAGGCCGAGGCGGCAGCCGAGGCCGAGGTCGGGGGGCCGGCGCGGCTCCCGACGCCCGCAGCGGTGTTGCTGCTGACCCACTGTACCCTCGGAGGAGAGGCCCTCGGGACACTCCGGGTCACCAATCGGGGGGCCTTGCCGGTGGACTTCCGGGTGTCCGCCACGGGGGTCGACCCACGGGACCTCCGCCCTGCCTCGGCTGCGCAGTCTAAACTCCTCGTCACCCTTCGACAGCGCGAGGCCGATGCGGCGCGGCGCGAGGCTGCTGAGGCGGCCGGCGAGGCCGAGCGGCTGATGGCCGAGGCGCGGGGCGCCGAGGCGGCCGCAGGCGGGGCAGGGCGGACGCCCGCCGCCGTGCGCGCCGCGAGGGCAGCTACCGATGCGGCGGTGGCGGCAGAGCGTGCCGCCGATCAGGCGCGGCAGACATCCCAGGCGCTCTACGCTGCCGGACAGGCGTGCGCGGGCGCGTCGCTCCCATCGGGGCCACCTCCGGTTCCCGAGGGGGCGGCCGAGTCGGCCGCCGCTCTCCGTCACCTTGGTCTCTTTCTGCACCCCTGGCGCGGCACCGTACCCCCTCGCGGCGAGATCCTCGTCCGCGTCGCCTTCGTCCCCGCCGCCGTGGGCCGAGCCGCTGCCGCCCTGCGCCTCTCGATGCAGACGGTCGGCGTCCCAGATGTACCCGACCGCGCACCGACGCTCCCGGGCGAGGCCCCGGGCCCCGCCCCGCCCTGCCCTCCCGTTGACGTTGCTGTCGTGTGCCAGTCCGTGGACGTGCCCCTTGCTGTTCGACCGGCCAAGCTCGACCTCGGATGCCTGGTGCACGGAGAACCCTACAAAGAAGAGCTGGTTCTGTGCAACGACGGCCCGGTCCCCGCGCGGTGCTCCCTCAAGGTGCCCAGGAGGCTTCGCCCCTACCTCGTGTGCAAACCCGCCGTCGGGTACGTTCAGCCGGGATCCAGTTTTGGCTTCTCGCTGACGCTTAAACCGACGGCAGACTTGCTGAACGATCTCGAGGGCGTGCCGGGTGCGCGGGTCAAGCGGCGGCTTCCGGACTGGGCGGCGGGCGCGGGCGACGGCGGGACGCACGCTGGCATCGGCGATGATGACAGCGACGTGGCGTATGGCGACGGGCCTGACCGGGGCATCGTCTTTGGCTCCTTCGATGTGCCGCTGCGAGTCCACGCGCCGGACCAGGCGCTGCCGGCCACGTGCGTGCTGTCAGGGTCGGTGACGAGCCCGGAGCTCGAGCTTGACCCGCCCTCACTGGATTTTGGAATTGTCCCCCCTGGTGAGGCCACATCGCTCGGACTCACTCTGAGGTCGCGCTGCGCCCTTCCGATCCGCTACGGCTTTGTCGGGCTCCGCGAGGGCCTCGCGGTCGACGATGGGAACGACGGCTTCGGGACCATCCCCCCGGGTGGGCGGCGCACTGTTCGTGTTTGCTTCACTCCGCCGCGGGCAGGCGCGCTGCGGTTCCCGCTCGACTTGAGGACCCTACTCGGCACACACGTCCAGGTGCCGTGCCGCGCCCGGTGCGTGGCGCTGCCCCTCGCCTTCGACTGCAACCGCCTCACCCTCCCCGCGGTTGAGGTGGGCCGCTTCGCCACGGCCTCGGTAATATTGCGGCACTCGACGCTGACGGCTCCGCCGGTTGGTGCCGATCCCGTCGAGGGTGGCGGAGAAGACGACGATGCTGCCCGCCGCGCCCTCGATGCTCGGCCCGGTGCTCGCGAGGAGGCCGAGGCCGCGCTTGCCGCTCTCCGTCCGGCGCGCTTTCACCTGGCCCCCCCGCTCGACAGCAGGATCCGTGTTCAGCCCAACGTGGGAGAGATTCCCGTTGGGGGATGTGCTCGACTTGAGGTTTCCTATCACCCCCGCCCTTCAGACTTCCCCGAGCTGGCGGGGAGGGACGAGGATGTCGCCCGGGGTCGTGGAGGGAATCCACCGCAGCGGATCCCGTCGGCTGTTGCGCCGACCGCCGCCGAGGGGGAGGGCGGGGAGGGAGTAAAGGATGAGCAAGAGGGGGAGGATGGCGAGGATGGGGGAGGCGGAGACGAGGCGGCTGACGCTCATCGGATGTCGTTCGTTGCCGCAGCGACCCACGTCACCGATGCCATTGCAGGGGGTGCTGTATTTGAGAAAGACCGCCAGTGGCTGCGCCGCGGCGGGGCGGCCATCGCCTGCTACGTCTGCTCGGTTCCCCCGCGCAAGCCCGACCCCAACGCGCCTATCGTCCGTGGTGCCGCGGCCGTTGGGCCTGAGAACGCCCCCTGGCCTGAGCCTGAGCCGGGGGCCCCTCCTGCCCGCGCCATCCACTTGGAGGTGATCACGGCGGCGGTGCTTCCGTCTCTGGTGGTGCAGGGCGCCGCGTCCCGGTGGTCCCCCAAGGACGCCCACTACAAGGTCGATTTTGGAGACGTCGCCCTCGGAGAACGCGTCATCCGCACTGTCACCCTCGCCCACGCGGGAAGCCTCTCGGGAGGCCGGCCGGGACCCCTAGCGCCTGCGGCCTCCCCGCTCCACCCGCGCGAGACCTTCGCGGTCGTCAACCGGTGCCGGCCGATCGAGCCGGGCCGGAGCCAGACGCTGAGCCTCGCCTTCTGCCCGGGAGCGGCGGGACGGCACCGCGAAGTGCTCGAGATCACTGACCGGGAGCACCGTTCGTCCCTACAGATAGCTCTCACGGGCACTGGTGTGTCCCCATCGTTCGGCGTCAGTGTCGACAAACTTGACCTGGGTGATGTCCTTCGCGGCGACACGGCCACGCGCCGGTTCGACGTCCGAAACGACTCTCCGTTCGTCCTCCGCTACACGCTGCTGGTGGTGGACTGTCCCCACACCAACGTAGGGGGCACGCCCGTCTTCGTTGTCAAGCCCGCTGGGGGTAGCATCGCCCCTGGGGCTTCGCAGACGGTCGAGGTGACTTTTTTACCCGACCACGAGCACGCCGGCTTCCGCGGCAGGCTGCTCGTCAGCGTGCCCAACCAGCAAGGCGACGTGGCGGTGCGTCTGACGGGCCGCGCCTGGGACCACGGTGCCTACCTCATCGGGATGGACGTCACCGACGCCATTGAGGACCCGTTCAAGTCGAAGCAGCTGAGCGGCGCGGGCGCCTTTGCCCTCACGACGAGGGCGCGGCCCGCTGTTCCCGTCACTCTTACCTTCCCGGAGGAGGTCCTGCCAGGATCGTCCGCTTCGGGCGCCCTGGAGGTTGGGAACCTCGGCCCACCGGGGGCCGAGGCCGGGGGGGCGAGCGGCGGCGCTGGAAAGGGGGACGAGGCCTTGTTTTCCGTGACCCCGGGCGAAGGCGCCCTGGCGGCCGGATGGAGTGCGGTGCCGCTCGAGGGCAAGGTCGAGTCCGGAGCGCGCGGAAAGATCGTCTTCTCGTTCGAGTGCCCCGCCGATCCCTCTAAGCTCAATCTCGCCTACCTCGACATGGGGGGATGGATTGAGGCAACTTTTGACGTGTCGATCGGGGGGGGGACGCCTGCTTGGCCGGGGGGCGGGGGGCCTGCGGGTGTGCCGGGCCAGACCTACAGGGTCAAGCTCAGGTGCTACATCCGCCCGGGGAAGCGCAAGAAGGGAGGTAAGCGGGAGCTGCGGTTCAAGGCTGCCAGCAAGAGCAAATAGCTGGGACTTGAGGGAGGGAAAGGGAGCGCCGATTCGAAGCGGGAGCCGAGGTCGCCGCCGCTGAGGCGGTGCGCGCCGCCTGCACGGGGGACCTTCGCTCATCAGACGTTCCATCCACCTCTCTCTCGTCTTATCTTCACCGTCGGGAGCACCTCGTCCAGCCAACCCCGACGGTCCAGACGTTTGCATCGACCAGGGCTGTGCCACCAACGGCGACAAACTCGTAGCCAGAGGTTGTTGGCCCCGAGTCGTCGCCCTCGTCTCTGGCCGCGCGTGCATCATCGTCGTTCTCCTCCTGCTCCTCGTCGTCTGAAGGCGCGGGGCCGCCCCGGTAGCATCGCGTGGTCAGTGCGTGTCCCTGCTCGAGCTCGAAGACCTCAACGCACGACCCGTCGACGATAATCCGCAGCTGCGCTGGCCTGCCGCCCAAGTCCACGGGCCCGCCAGCCTGACGCGGCTCGAGCAGCCGCTCCCCCGCCCCCCCCGCCATAAACCCTCCTCCCGTGTCTCCTCCGCCCTCGCTTGCCGTCTTCGGCTCGCTGGACCGGAACCCAGGTGGAGGTGGTGGCCACGCGTCCACCCACACGTCGAGACTGGCACGCTGCCAGTCGTAGAGGACCATCGCAGACGGGTGAAAATCGTCGAATGGCAGCAATCGAACTCCAGCGGCCGACGCCGGGCGGATACCGTCGGCTGGAGGCGGGCGGGAAAGGACAATTTCGAAGTCGAGGCGGCGACAATCTCGAAGTCGAGTCGTCCGCCAGGAAGTGCAAGGCAACGGCAGCGGCAGTGGCGCCCCCTCATGCACTTCAACACCAAGCGCCTCGAAGAAGGGAGTCTTCGGGACACGGAGCCTCACGAGCTCGGGGATGGGCGTCTGGTGGAGCCGGCCAGCGAGGACAGACAGGACCCGTGGCACGGTGAGACACCCAGCGTGTCCCCTCGCTCCTCGGCGGGAGGGCGGGACGTCAGCGCGCCGGTGGCACCGGCAGAGGGGCGGGGGCAAGCGCTCTTGCACCCACGCCCACATCAAGTGGCGTGGAGGCGACACGGACGTGTCAAAGAGGGTGTTGGGAGCATAGACGGTGTCTCCAAGATCGAGCCGAAGGGGCCCGACGGCGCCCGCCTCAGGGTCAAGGTCCAGTGTCCCGTCTTTGAGGCGCCGCCCTAGAAAGTAGATTGTTGGGTTGGTAGGAGCGTCCGGTGATACGCAGAGGAGGTGAGCCTCGTCGTCAGACAGAGTGAGGGGTGGCGACGGCTCGGCAGTTTCAGTCCCGGTCCGGAGGGGACTCGCAGGTGACGCGGGAGGGGTGCGCGGTGGGGCTCCACGGAAGGTGAGGGACGACATGGAACGCGCGAGCAGGCCGGAGTTGTCTCGAGGACCCAGAGCCCGCGGCAGATCGATGGTGGACGTGCGACCTCGCACGAGTCGCGGGCGTTCCCAGCCGCGGCTGCGAAGCTCGGCCCCGACTGAACTAATCGCGGCAGTCGCCGCCACTGTGTCTCTCTTGCCTCTGGCGTCGCCCACCCCAGCGTCCCCAGCCCCCACGACAGCCGCTGCTGGAGACACGCCCATCATCGACGCCGTCCCAGCGGCGAGCGGAGTGGTGACGCCGTGACAGCTCAGGCGGGCTTCCGAGCGGCGTCGCGGGATCTTGTAGGTGAAACCACCGCCCTGCGGCGGGGTCGCGCCGGCGGGGGCGATGGCGGCGCTGGGGGAGGCAGGGCTGAGCAGATGGCCTCGCGGAGTGCTCTCCTTCGCCGAGCTCGGCGTCGTGGGCGAGGATCGGTCCTGCGATCTCGGGGATCGATCGAGCATAAATGCCGCGAGTACAGTGGGACATCCTACGCAGGGTTGGGGCCGGAAGACGGTGCCACACATGGAGGGCGACGACGGGGCCGCGTGCGACGCGGCTAGGTCTCTGGCGTCCATCGACGCGGACAGCACGGTGGAGGAGGAGGCCAGTGCGATGGCGGGGAGGGGATGGCCTGAGGTGCCGTGCCCGCCCCACTTACGGACTAGAACGCGGGGGGTCTCGTGATGCTCCGACGGCGCCGATGGCCCTGGGCACAGCGTCCTTCTAGCACCACTTTGGTGCCCCTTGGCGGCTGCGTCGAAGCGCCCTAGCGCCGCAAAAGTCGGGGCCTCGCCGTCGGGGCCACTCGGCTGAATGGGCGACCCCGATCCTCGGTGTGCGCCCGGTCGGAGCAGAATCGGGCATTCCCACATGGCGCCGTGAGCAGGGCCCGTAAGGCCCGCGGCCACCCCGCGAAACCGCCACGGCCCTGTGGCAAGTGACCCTCCTCTCTCTCGTGTGTAGAGGAACACAGCCCCTCCCTGGCCTCGCACGCCGCTCCCCACCAGCAGCGTGGGCAGTGGCGCTCCCCTCTCCACGTCCTCGTCGCTGGTGAGCTGCGAGCACGGTGGGCAGAGGAAGGGATCCCGCCAACCGACGATGTCCATCCCTGCTGGTGGTGCCGGGATCGCAGGAGCCTCAGCTTTCCTCCACCACACAAGGTCGCCGTCGCCATCATCGAGGACGGCCCGCGCCGACAACTGGTACTCGACGAAGGGTTGGTTGGGCGCGCCGCAGTTCCCAAAAGGCCAGCACTCGGGAGGGTCGTCAGCCCCAAGCGAACCCTCGTGGCCCCTCCCGGGGTCCCGCCGTTTGCCTGGCCCCTCCCACCGGCAGGCGACCCGGGGCACGCTAGCCTTTAAGGTGACGCCTGTGAAGAGGATGGTGGGCACGCCATCGACGGGGCAGACGCCCGCGCTTCCAGAGAAGCAGCCGTCGGCGTCGAGGCCACCAGGTGTGGGCACCAGGGCAGGGGGCAGGTGCCGCCACCTCACCAGATCGTCTGACACCGCGTGGCCCCACTCGATGCCATACGTCCAGGTCTCCTGGGGGGGAGCGAGTGCGCGTCAGTTGGGGGGCGGGTGTGGGGAGGGGGCGGGTGCAAGCCCACCCCCCCCGTTTCCCTCCCCCTTTCTTCCCCCCCGTTTCTCTCCCCCGCCGAGGTTGGGATGGCTTGGTAAAAGAGGTGGAAACGGCCGCGCCACTGGAGCGGGGCGTTCGGGTCGTTCAGCCACCCGCGGCGGGCTTGGAGGTGGAAGCGGGGGCGGTCGGGATCAAAGCGGGGGCTCGGGGGAGGAGTGGTGATCGAGGAGAAGCCCGCGAAGGGTGGGGGGGGGGGGGACGGGGGGGGGGGGTGGGTGGAGGCAGCGACGCGTCGGATGGCTGTCGACGCAGCGACGCGTCGGATGGCTGCGTCGAGGCGGTCACACTGTCGGGAGGTGGCGGGGACGCGTCTTTCGGCCTTTCCGGCATCAAGATGGTACGAGGATCATCTCGAACCATTGAAGAGGCCGTTGGAGACGAGGGGGTAGTAGGGATAGCTTGCGGGGGCGCGTGGAGAGGCCAAGCCACCCGACCTGGCCATCCCTGACGACTCCAGGGGGACACTCGCGACGCCTTCGCACCGAAGAAGAGCCTCGACGATCAACATCGGGCAAATCACGGATGAAAAAGGATGCAGAACCCCCTCCAAAGTGGGCCATAGAGCCGGCCGGCATACTCAAGGGCCACGAGGGAGCCGGCGAGACGGCTGGGGTGCGATGGCCGGCGGCGCTCTTTTGCGTTCTGTTCGCGTGCTACACCGATCATGTTACCAAATATTCGCAGTATGGGGAGTCGCTTGGTCGCCATGCGGCTCACAGCTGGCCTCTTGCGGCGCGGACCGGACGGTAAGGCTGCACGCGCGCTGGGCGCCCCGACGCCCCACCAGGGCCGCCGACGACTTTGGCACTGCAGGGGCCGCTCCTCCGCCGCCGCCGGCGTCCGTCTGGGCTTGCACGGCTGTCCTAGACCGGACGCACTCGCGGTCTATCCGGCAAGTGGCGTGGTCCCCCAGCGGGATGTCGCTGACCACTAGCAGCTTCGACGCCACCGTGGGCGTATGGGCGCGTTCTGGCCAGCCTTCGCGACCGGGCCGTGCTGATGCCGACGGCCCTGGGGGCCGGTGGCTCGAGCGCCAGGGCTCCGTCTGGGCCCAGGTGGGCACTCTCGAGGGACACGAGAGCGAGGTCAAGGGTGTCGCGTGGCACCCCCACGGCACAGCCTCAGGTGCGGCCCTCGTCGCCACTTGTGGTCGGGACCGGTCCCTGTGGATGTGGGAGCGGGTAGACGATGCTCCCGGGGGCGAGGCCGGTGCCGCGCCGGATGCGCGCGCGACCAAAAACGACGAATCAGAGGACGACTTCGACCGTGCCCCGCCCGGCCGCATGAGGGGCTCAAGCGACGACGGCAGCAGCACGTCGTCGTCGGACGATGGGGGGGCGGGGGAGGGGGGGCGGGCCCCACCTGGGCAGGAGTGGGACGTGAGCTGGGTCAACCAGCAGGCTCATGCGGCCGACATCAAGGGCGTGGCGTGGTGGGAGCCGGCGCCGGACGCGCCGCGGATGCCCCCCCCGCCCCCGCGCCTTCTCAGCTGGGGCTACGACGGTGTCTGCCACGTCTGGGCTGAGGCCGGTCAGGGTGGGGCTGGGGGCGGGGAATGGCGGCGGTGGCGAAGCCTCCGCGGGCACGAGGGCACCGTCTGGGCCTGCGTGCCCCTGACCGGTGGCGGGCCGGGCGCGTTGGCGACGGCGGGCGAGGATGGGACAGTGCGGGTGTGGACTCTGGGCGACGCCAACGCCGATGACGTTGAGCCGACGGCGATGGCCATCCTCCGGCTCGGGCCACGGCCCGTCTTCGCCCTGACGGCGCTGCCGGCACCCGAAGGGGCGACGCGCCTGCTTGCCGCCACGACGGGCGACAATCGGATAGTATTGATCTCGGTTGGCAGAAACACAGCTGGGTCCATGTCGCTCGCCTTGGTTGCCGAGGTGCCGGCAGCGCACGGGCCCCGCGAGGCCAACACGGCGGCCTTTGCGCCACGGCCGCCTCCTGGCGAGCCGGGTCCGGAAATCGCTGGTCTACTCGCAACGGGAGGGGACGATGGGACGGTGCGACTGTGGCGGGTGATGGAGAATCATTGATACAACAAGGCGCCAAACTACTCGGCCGCTTTAAGGAGGTCTGCGACGCGATCCCCGAGCGGCACATCTCCGCTGGCCCGGGCCCCCTTCGCTGCGGCTTCGAGCGCCACCGTGAGATCAGGAATGGAAGATACCCCCCCTCTCCTATCCCCCCCACCATCGAGCAAGAGAGCGGCGATAGAGGTGACAGTGAGCGCGGCGGAGCGGGCGCGGCGACGTTCAGCGAGGCTACCACCACCTCCATCGCCGACGGCCGTGGCTGCTGTCGATGCAACGGCAGAGAGAGCCGTCATCGAAGTAGCGGTTAGACCGCCTGCTCCCGCCTTGCCGCCCAGCTCGAGTGCCCGGACGAAGCCCCGGCAGGCCGCGTCAGGCCCAACGGTGCCGGCGCCTGCGCCGAGCCAGCCCGAGGCTGCGATGGCGGCGGCGACGAGGACAGCCCCGACAGTTCCGACACTCTTCCTATCAATGGTCGCTCCAGCTCCGTCCGCACCGTCCCAGGGCGCCCCCGCCTCGAGCGCCGCGTGGACGGCGGCAGCACCGCGGAGGAGGCGGGCGAGGGCCGCTGCGGCATCGTCCTCTCGGTCGGCAGCCTCGAGCAGGGCAAGAGCGCCGTCGGTGGCCAGCGAGGCTTCCCCCTCGGTCGGCTCGGGCATGCCCGTAGCGGCGGCCCGCGCTGCGGCGCTCGCTGCGCCCGACGGGCCCAACGCGGGGTGGGCGGCCAGCGCCGTGAGGCAGGCCCCCGCAACCCCTCCTGGAGCGCTGCCTGTCGCCCAACATGCGGCGGCAGCAGAGGCAGGATCGTCGCCGTAAGCAACCCCCTTCACGTCCTCTCCGTCACGCAGCACGCGCTTGAGAACCGACAGAAGAGCCCCGAGCGCCTCTGGCCCCGGCAGCGCCCCCGCGCTCCACCGTCCCGGAGACGAAGTCCAGGCTGCAGCAAGGGCGCGAGCGAAGGCCCGCCGGGCGTCCCCCGGGTAGCCTGGATGCAAGGTTGAGTCGACGAGCGACTGCAGTAGTGCGCGTGGCTGCGCGACGTCCTCGCGCGCTCCGGCTGCGACGCACACATGCAGAGCCGAGGCAAGGAGGCGCTGGTCGTCCGGCCCCCACCGCTCGGCGGGACCCGGTCGGAGGATCTCACGCCCCCCCTCCTTGCGAGGTGGCATCCGGACGAAGGCCAGCATAGCGAGGGCGCATGCTATGGGGGTGAGAGGAAGGGGAAAAATGTGGGTGTCCTTGTCGCTGGCCCGGCTTGCGAGGGCAGCGGGCGACGAGGCTGACAACAGCCCACGCACTTCAACGGCAAGGACCAGCCGGAGCGCAGATCTGACGGTGTCTGACGGCTCTGCCCCGTCGGAGCGCAGGGCAGAGCCCGACTCCCACGCGAGCTTCGGGGCGGCAAGCACAGCCCGCTGGAGGACGGCGGCGTCGGGCGCGGCGGTCGCCCTGGTCGGGCTGCCCCCCACCGACAGGCCGGGAGGCCCGGCAGCAGACCCAGGCCTGAGCAGCAGCCAGAGCTGGAGCCGAGCTCCAGCGGCCTGAGCGAATGAGCCTGGTAGTGACCGAGCGGCATAGGTGCCCGCCGCGGCGGCCGCTCGAATCAATTGGGCGGGGTTCAGCGCCCAAGCCGCCCGGGCGAGCGCGGGCAGCAGCAGCCTAAGCGATTCGGCGGCCGTTCCGGCGTCGCCGTCGGCATCGTCAGCGTCATCGCTGGCATCATCCTCTGACATACTATTGTCGCTCGGTTCCCTGGCAGCGTTGGCGCCCTCCATCGCAGCGAGAGCGATGTCGAGGGCGGTCGAGACCCAGGCGGGGGGGGTGGAGAGTCCAGCAGGCGGCGCGAGGCGGAGGAGGGCCGCTGCCGCTGCTGCCGTCGCCCGAGACAGTTCCGCCGCAACCTGCCGTTGCGTCCGCCGTGGATACCCGTTCAGCACGGGGACGCGGAGAGGCAGGCTGGCGCCGAAGGCATCTGCAGCGGCGTCGGCAAGGCCGACCACCGAGGCCGTCATGCAGTCAGTCACCCGGGGGTCAGCATCAAGGCCAGCACTGCGGAGCATCCGACCACGCTCAGTGGCCTGACCCTTGGTGAGGCCGTCGCGCCCGTGGGCGGGTCCACCGCCCCGCCGGCCCGTAGGGGCAAAGGTGGCGGGGGCCGACACAGTCGCCTTGACGACACGGTCGACGACGCCGATGCGGCTGAGGGGAACGCCGCCCACCGGGCCGTCGGCGCCGACGGACCCGTCAGGGAACGGGCCCCAGCCGTCGAAGTTGCCAGCGCCGCCAGCGCCAACGCTCTTGCCGCCACCGTCGTCGCACAATCGCCCCGCGAGGAGGTCGAGGGTCGCCAGTACGCCCTCGGCACAGGCACGCAGTGCCCCCGCTGTGTGGACGGCAGGGAGTGTCGAGGACCCACGGCCCGTATTCTGGCTCACTCCGTCGCCCCCGCCCCTGCCCCCGAAAGTGTCGTCCATTCCGCCCCCTGTGCCCACCTCGGACGACAAGTCTGCGATCGCCAGACGCCAAGCCGAGAAGAGAGACAGGGCGACGACCCCCAGGGAGTTGGCGGCGGTGCCGCTCGGAGCCACAAGGAGTTCCCCGTGTCCTGCGTCCCTGATGGTGTCCAAACGGGGCCGCGCAGGTGTGCCACCATGGCGCCACCCGAGGCCGGGTGGGCCATCGGGGCCGCGGGCCAAACGGAAGGCGGCAAGGGAACCCCCGGCGTCCCGCCCAGCATCCCACGACGTCGCAGTCGGTGGCCCGCCCCCCGCCGAGGCCGCCGCAGCACCTCCCCCAACGGCGCCTCCCCCGGCAGCCGCCGCCTTCAGGAGTCCTAGCGCAGCCTCGAGATCGTCCCGAAGCCGGGCCGCTCCGCCCCCCGCCACCGACCGCGTTCGCGCTGAGGGGCGTAGAAGAGCGGCGAGGTGGTCCAGGCAGGGCTGCAGCGTGCGATCTGCAGCCACGTCGTCAGGCAAGCGCCTCGCCAGGTGGGCAAGCACGGCGAGAGCAGCCAAGCGTGGAGCTCGCCGCAGGCTCGTGGCGGCGGCATGGCAACGAGCCAGCGCGCGGGGCAGGGCCGCCCGCAGCGCTGGGGCGGGGAGGTGGGGGAGAATGCCCGTTTCTAATAGAGCAGCTGCTGAGCGCCGAACGTCGTCGTCCGAGTCGTTCAATCGGGCGCACAAGGACTCAACGAGGCGCGCCGTGTCCCCGGGGGCGGGGCCCGTGACGTCGGTCGCAACGGGGGCAATAGGGACGGCGGGCGCGGTCCTCCGGCGTCGGTCCCCGCCGATTGGTGCGGGCCGCACGCCCAGCACGGCCACGGGGTGCCGGCCGATTAGGTCGACCAGACCCGCCACGGCCTCTCCACGCTGCTTGTTCGAGTGGTGTTCGAGGCGACGCAGTAGCTCAGTCAGGGTCAAGTCGCGTACACTCGTGGCCTCCCCTCCCTTGTCGGCGCCGACCGACTGCACGGCCACGCGGACTTTGGCCGACCGGATGGTGACATCTGTGTCGTTCGCTGCTCGTTTAAGCTTGCGGCCGACCTTTTGCTTTACGCGCCTGCGGGGGAAGAGGAGGGCGGGTTGGCGATGTGCCGGGCGGCGGCGATGTTGTCATTGGCCCCGCCTCTCGGGCGCGGCGCAGCGGAGGCCTGGACTGGAACTCGCTTGAAGTCTATCCCAACGCCCGAATTTTTCTTTCTCTTGATGACTTGGCCCATGGCTGCCCTTTTCGAGTGCCAAAGAAGTCAGGAGTGAGGCGAGTGAGGTAGCCGCCGTAGACGCCAGCCTCGCGTCGCTAGGGGGGGCGGCCTCGTCCACCCGGCTGGCTTCCAGACCAACTAGCTGATGCGACGCTCTGCCCGAGCTGAGGTGCTCCGTTCGTGCCAATCCATCTCATATGGAGTCCTCAGTTGCCCGATGGCTGTCACTGTGACCCCAGCCGGTCCCGCTCGGTCGGCTCGTTCACTCTGGGGCAGAGCACTGCTCACCGCGCAGAGAACGGGCGTGACCGCGATCAAGGCGAGTGACCGTTGATCCGAGGGCCTACGCGGCGCAATTAGCGGCTCTGTCGACGACGCCGACGCGCCGACGCTCCCTTCTATCTCGCTTTCAGACCCCTTAACTACCCCAACTCCGCACTGATTAACGCAGGGTGTTACTACAAGCGTCGGCACGTGAACGTTCTTTCCCGTCTTCCCGCGGCTTCCTTTGCCCTGGCGCGTCGTGGCGGGAGAGCGACGACTCCGCTTGCGACGTCCGCTTCAACCTGGATTGAGGCGATTGAGCGAGAATGAGTATGTACGGGCTGACTGGCGGCCATGCCGTCGGCACGGATGAGGAGCATAAGGCGGCCACCAAGATCCAGGCCGTCTTTCGTGGCAACAGCGACAGAAAGCTTATGAACGGGGCCGACCTGGGCCCCACGCCGCCACTCGGCCCCCCCCTGACGGACGTCCACCTTATGGACGGCGACGCCAAGACGCCGAAGAAACGACTCGCCGTGATGAAGAGTTTCGGGGCGAGCCGCGCTGCAAGTCGCGCCGCCAAAAGTGCGGCGTCGAGCCAACCGGCGAAAAGCCAGGCCAGGGGCACCGACTCGGCCGCCGCCAAACGCGCCGCAGCTGAGGACGCGGCGGCGACCAAGATCAACGCGGCGGCACGGGGGCGCCTCGCGCGCAAGGCGATTGCCGAGCAGCACGCTGCCGCCACCAAGATCCAGGCAGTGGCGCGGGGTAACGCGGCGCGCAATGAGTGTGCCGAATTGGCGGCCAAGCGCGACATGGATCGTCGCGCTGCCACCCGGGCGGCCGCGGCCGGGGTCAAGGGGGCGCCGCGGTCGGGCGCCGCCGTGTCGGCCGGCATGGGCGGTCGCGGGGGTCGCGGTGGTGCTGGCGGACGTGGAGGCCGCGGGGGAGGCCGCGGTGGCGGAGCGGGAAAGCCCGCCCCCGCCCCTACCTCTCCTGCGGTAGCATTCACCTCTCGTGCGGCCAAGCCCGCGCCCACGTCGCCGCGCTTGCCGACCCCCGACCCCGACAAGCCCATCGTCGCTCTCAATGGCGAGGACCCCGCTCTGCTTGAGGAGATGAGAACGATGGGGGTTCACCCTGACGGTGAGCTCGGTTCACGGCTGCGGTCCTACACTGCGGAGTCCCCCCTGGAGCTCTTTCGGTCTCTGGTGCGGCTCGAGCTGGGCGTTGCCCAGTCGGAAGAGCGCAGCGCGGCTGAAACGCGCGCGCGCGAGGAGCTCGAGGACATGCTGGTGCGGCTGGAGAAGGCTCTGCGGTCAGAGGAGGACCGGGCTGGCGAGCTCGAGCGGCAGCTGGCGGGCAAGGCGGGCGACGTGGAGATGGCGCGGCGCATCGAGGAATTGGAAACCGAAGTCCAGAGCTCGCGGGCTGAGGCCCGGCGGGCAACAGTGCTGCTTGATGAGGCGGCGGCCATCACGCGGTCTAAGGTCGAGTCAGAATGGGCGATCAAGGTGTCCGAGCTGCAGGCGGGGCTCGGAGGGCAGGTGCAATCTCTGCAGGCCCAGCTCGCACGTACGCAGCAGGAGTTCGCATGGAGCAAGCGCGAGGCCGAGCTCGAGCGGCAGCAGTGGCGCGAGCGCGCTGAAGCTGCTGTTGCCGAGGCACGGGGGGAGGTGGTGCGGACCAATCAGCGCCTGGCTCAGCTCGGACAAATATTTGGCCCTGACCGCAACGGGTCGGCCCCGGCGGCCCTGGACAAACCCAAGCGCCGGCCGTTTGTTGAATCGCGCGCCCCTAATCCCGGGCCCAGCGGCCGAAAGCTGCCTGGGGCCGCTGGCCGTGCTTCGCAGCAGGAGGGCGGTGGTGCCGGCGGCGCTGGCCCGTCAGGCCGCGGCGGCCCGTCAGGCCGCGGCGGGCCGCCACCCTCGCTGTCGCCTGGGAGACGGCGCGGCCCCGCAGGCCTCTCGCTGAACGAGGGTGGACGCGGTGGTGCGCGCGGCAATGCCCGAGGAGGCGTGCGGGGCTCGGGGGAGGAGACGGTACGCAACGGCGGTCTGACGTCGCCTCAGGGTCGGCATGGTGGCAGGAATAACGATCGGTCCTTCTTCGGGTCGGTGCTTGGGGAAGGCGGCCAGCGGTACGGCGGACTAGACCCTGCCCTTGTTGAGGCCATGATGCCGGCCGTCCTTGCCCAGATCCAGAGGCAGATGGCTGGGGGAGCGTCGGCGGCGGATGTCATGAGGGTGGCTGGAGGCCAGGGCGGTGCGGGAAGCGGGCCGGGCGTGCGTAGCGGCGGCAACCTGCCTCCTGCCCGCCGGCCCGCCGGGGGGCCGCCGCCCGTCCGTCCGGCCCAGGCCAAGAAGCCTAGCTACGTGTCGACGGGAGGCGGATGGGGCCCTCCCCCGACCGAGGACAAGCTGGCTCAGGGCGCGCGCGAGGCCAACGCGCTCTCCTACCGGTGAGGGGAGATGGGTGAGGCGGGAAGAAAGCTTTTGCACTTCATCTCAGACGTATAACCCCTTTCCCTGCCCGCTCGCCTCCGACTCAAGCCCACCCCCAGCAGCGGCGCCTTCACGCGCATCGGCTCGCAGCGCCTGCTGGAAGGATTTCTCGCTCACCGAGATGATGTGGTCCATCTTGGCCCGCTCCACGTCCTCCCGCGTCGGCCCCTTGTTTTCCTCATCGGCGGCAGGCTTCTTCTCCCCCTCCTTGGGCTCGGGTAAGGGCGTCAGCTTGCGTAGGTTGGGCGACAGCTTCAGCACAGTGACCCTGCCCTTTTCGTCCCCAACCAACAGCGTGGGCGCCGTGGGATTGAAAGCAACTCGGGTGAGCTTGGCGCGCTTGCTGGGCATGCGCTGCTCGCATAGGGCCTCTGTCTTGGACTGGGCGATGTCGTAGACGTGGCAGCGCCCGTCGGCGGTGACGGCGGCAAACACGGTGGATGAGTAGGGCGCCCACGCAGCGTCGCCGACGGGAGACCCAAGGTCGAAGGACAGGAACGGCCGGCCCGGTGTGGCATGGTCCCAGAGCTTGACCGTCCAGTCGGCCGACGCCGACAAGAACACGCGCGGGTGCATAGCGTTCCACCGCACGGCATAGACGGGCATGTGGTGGGCCCGGTACGTGTCGAGATACTGGGAGGAGTACGCTTTGCTGCACTTGTGCACGAGCCCCTCTTCGGTGCCAACAACAAAGAGCGTGTCCTGGAACTGGTTGAAGTCGAAGCAGCATCCACCCGCGAGGGCATGAACAAGGGCGTCTCCGATGTCGTCGTCCCCGCCCGTGCGGGGTGCAACTAGACGAAGCTCCATCGCCACTGACATGGTCATCTCAGCCTGGGCGACCATCCATGACGCGATGCGACCATCGGTCGACACGCTGTAGAATTGGAGGGCCTTGGTACCCGCACCGCCGCCGTCCTCGATCCACTTGACCTGCCATACCGGGTCACTGTGCTTGCCGGCACGCGCATTGGCCTGGTACAGGGCCTCGCCCGACCCGGGGCCACCGCGGACAAGGGCTGCGACGTCGAGGACCACAGCACCTCCATCGTAGCACCCAACCGCCAGCAGATTGTGAAACACGGGGTGAAAGTCGAGGCACATCGCCCCCGAGTCCGTCTGATAGGAGCATTCGGGTTCCGAGGGGTTCTTGAGGGAAAAGACACACACCTCTCCACGTCCCTGCCGCGCGAAATCAAAGGATCCGTAGGCAACGGCAAAGACGTCGGAGTGGGCTGGGCTCCACGACACGGCTGTCACGTGCTTGCGCCGCGACGACAGCGGGCGGAAGCAAGGGTCGTGCCACAAGGGCAGGAGTGTGCCCTCGCCTGCCCTGTACTGGTCCGACTCGTCCTCCCAGTAGGCACAATCGAGGATGACGCCGCGAAACATGTTCTGACTAACAGAGCGCGCCATCAGGCGCACGGCCTTGGATAGGGCCTCAGTGTCGCGCGTCTCCTCCTCGTCCTCGTCGTCCTTGTCCGGCGCGGCGGCGCCGAGGGCCTCCTCCTCGGCCCCGACGCCCCCCTTGGCTCCCTTCGACCGCTTCGCTGCCTTTATCTCGGCCGCCACTTGCTCGGCGTCAGCCGTTTTCCGGGCGTTGTCAAGATATGCGTCGTAGATGGTCTCGAAGGTGCTCTGCCCGCTTGCACCCTCGACAGGGGGAGGGTCCGTCTGCACTTCCCGCTCCCGGAGGGGGTGCACGGTCGTCTGCATGGCCCGTCCGGCGAAGTGAAAGACATTCCGCAGCTCCACCACATCCTCAGTCTTGGTCTTCTTCTTCAGTTTGGCCGTCTCTCTCAGGTACTCGGTCTTGAGCTCCTCCTGATCGCGCTCCATTGCGTGCTGCGCCGCGGCCTCGTCCGATCCGGCCGACAGGAGCCACCCGTCGGTAGCGTAGTGGACGATGGTGGCGCTCACGATGGCCTCAGCCTTGTACGCGTGTGTCTGCTGGTTGAAGCGTACGATGTTGTCGGGGGCCTCGGGGTTCTTGGCGGTGAGGATGCAGGGGATCTCTTCGGCCAGCTCCTTCTCCGTCAACACCAGCTTGGCCACGGCGGGCACCAGGCTGGTGTCGGGGAGGAGCTCGGGGTCCGTCTGGTCGCCGCCCATCATAGTGGCTCTCCGGGACCGGGCCGTCATCTTCAGGCTCGTGTACTTGTTATCCACGTCCCTCCCCATCGTCTGCGGGATAACGCACAGTGAAAGTTTCGTTGGCGCTACCGTAACTCGTGCCAGAGCCGCAAGCGGCCATGGTATGGTTCAGCCGGGTGCGAGCGCGCCGCGAGCGTCCGATCCGCGCGTGACGCTTCGATTCGCGCGACACGGCGACCGGACGAGGCGAAACACCCGTTATCTCGCGACGCTTAGGAAAGGAACCCGGGAAGAGTTCAAAGAGGGGCGGGAGGGAGAACCGAGCTCGGCCTGCCGGCGCGCGCAGCGAAAAAAGCGGGCTTCAGCCACAGCTCCACGGCCGCGGCGCTTCTCGCAATACGCGACTCATTTCCTCGCCTTGCGCCGATTCATGGTGCCGTGCCGTGCGCTCTTGGCTGACCTTGAGCCGGCGGCGCGGCCAAACAACGAACGTGGCCGGACTGCCCCTGTGGTCCCCGGGACCGGCGACGAGGGGGCCTCGTGGAGTCGGACTGGGATAGAGTTGGGCGGAGAGGGAGGTGACGGGAACAAAAAGCAGGGACGGCGCGGCGGCGAGCCACCTCGCATGGCCTCGCCCCGCACCCGTTCCTCGGCCGAGGCCAAGGGGCCGGTGGGGCCGGGTCTGGAGGTGAATGATGGCCCTTCGAGGCAGCCTCTCCCATCCATCCTCGCCCTTCTCGCCCTTCTCACTCGTCACATCCTCGTCAGAGCTCAGCGGCGACGTGAAGTCGCGCAAGGGCTTTACGTGCCACAGTGTCGGCCAGTTCGGCGTGCCCCGCGATCTGGGCCATGATCAAGTGGGCGCCCTCCATGCCCGGGGGCTCGGGCGCCCGTGCCGCGTTGGGGTCGTCCTCGGGCAGGGGCTCCTCACCCCGCGCCCGGCGCTCGACGTTTTCCTGCCGGCGCCGCGCCCGCGCCTGCTCGAGCTGGCTGAGCTGCCAAGCCAGTGTCTTGTGGTGCTTTGTGACGCGCTGCTGCTCCGACGTCCAGTCGTCACATAAACCCGTCAAGGCTACTAGGGCGCGCTCGAGTGCTGGCCCAGGCGAGGCCTCGAGCGCCGAGGGGGGGCCCGTGCGAAGTGCCGGGAGGGGCGCAGGCCCGAGGACGGGGCGGCCGGGGGTCTGGAGCGGTACTGTGGCCTCTGGGGCGGGGCGCGCCCAGGCGGCGTGTGAGGCAACCCGGAGGCTCTCCAGGTGCGCCGTCGTTAGGGGATCGTTGAAGATGTCCAAGGGGAGCTCCTTGAGCGCGTCGCGCCACCCCAGCCCGTCGGCGAGGCACCGCTCGAAAGTTAGGCGACCTCCCGCCCATGCCCGGGCGTACTCATCCTTAACGGTAACAGCACGCAGGGGCAGCACGGACCCCCCCGCGGCGGCGGCCTCGGGGTCGTAGACGAGGCAGATGGAACGGTGCATGCCCGTTGCCGGCTTCCGGTCGTCCTCAGCGTCCCCCGGGCGCCCTCGCCCGCCGCGCCCGCCGCGGCTCCGCGAGCCGGGCTCGTCGGCGCGTATCCCGCCTTCACCGCCTCCGGCTCCACCGGCGCCCGACACGACGGCAAGCTCACACAGTGCCCGCAGAAGCTCGGGCGTCTGCCAGGGACCCTCCCCGGCGCTCTGGTACCACCCCACAGCAACGGCATCGGCGTGATTCTCCCTCATGCACCGCATCATGTTGGTCTGGAAGTCCAACGCATCCTCCTCGTCGTCCTCGTCGTCTTCAGCGTCGGCCTCGCCCGCTGCCACGGGAACGCCCGCTGCTGCTGCCGCCGCCCGCTCCTTGGCGCGCTTCGTCGCCGCCCGCGCCTTGGCTTTGCTCACCTCGGACGACAACGATCCAGCAGCGGGAAAGGCGAAGGCATCGGTGACCTCAAGCGTTGGGCCCAGGTCGACGCCCAGCAGCTGCCCGGAGCAGGGAGACGGGCGCACCCCTTTGCAGTGCTGGATTGCCTTCAGCGCCGCGAGACCAGAGAGCTTGACCGTCTCTACGGGGCGTTCGACCTGCAGGTCAACGGCGGCGGGCAGGGTCAGCGGGGGTCGCGGCATAGAGGTGGCAGGGCCGAGACGATGAGGCGAAAAATGAGCCACGCGCAGGCGCGGCGGCAAATAAACGCGAAAACGCGCGATCGACGGGAAGGCACTGACATGGAGGCCGGCGCAGCGAAGCGGGACAGCCGACGGCCGCCGCCCCCCCACCCCAAGCGTTCTCCAGCACAGGACTCGCATCATTCAGCAATGCCAGAATGGCTGCGGGATCCACCTCCGCCATGGCGGGAGGTGCTCCTGACGCTGGCGGGCTCGAACCTTGCGACACGCAATTGGGTCTTCTGATGTAGCGGACGATCGAGTCGTCTTCGGCGTCAAGGGGGTTCCTGGGCCGGGATTCATTTCAATCTGTTGTTCCCACGGGGAGCGATGAACGAGCCCGATGCTTCTCCGAGAGGGGGCGACGAAGCCCCGCCGGCTGACAAGAACAAGCGCTACAGGCGAGGAAGACAGTGCCGGCGGCCGGCGGCGGCGAGCCATACCTTATGGCGCTCGCTCTGCGCCGAGACCCCGTTCGATGATGTGTCTAGCGAGAAGTCAAGCTCGCGAAGGCTCCGGAAACCGTAGCTCGTGTCCGGCAAGACATGCGGTGCGAACGTGGCCGTTGCCGAGGCCATTCTAGCGTGTCGTGGACGCTGCCCGCGCCCAAGCTGCGCGCGAGAGTGCCGCCACCGTCGCCTCCGCCCCCTCGAACCCACCCCTCTTCCTCACGGTATCCTCACAGGAAACCCAAGCCGTGGGATCACGACGGAATCGACCACTGGAAGATCGATCCCTTCACTGCTGAGGACAACAAGGGCGGAGCCCCAGCTGAGGAATCGTCCTTCATGACCCTCTTCCCACGCTACCGAGAGCAGTACCTACGGGAGGTGTGGCCCGCCGTGACGTCACTGCTGAAGAAAAGCGGGCTCAAGTGCGAGCTCAACCTCGTCGAGGGCTCGATGAGCGTGGCGACGACCCGCAAGACGTGGGACCCCTTTTCAGTCGTGCAGGCGCGTGACATGCTCAAGCTGCTCGCCCGGTCTGTGCCCTTGCCCCAGGCGCAGCGCGTGCTCGAGGACGGGGTTGCCAGCGACATCATCAAGATCGGGGGCAGCGCGGGACCAAGTTCAAAGGAGCGATTTGTCAAGCGCCGCCAGCGCCTCCTGGGACCGTCGGGGTCGACCCTCAAGGCTCTCGAGCTCCTCACGGGATGCTACGTTCTCGTGCAGGGCACGACGGTGTCGGCAGTTGGACCCTTTGCGGGGCTCAAGTCGGTGCGCCGCGTAGCCGAAGACTGCATGCAGCGCAACCGCCACCCCATCTACCATGTCAAGGAGCTCATGATTCGACGGGAGCTCGCCAAGGATCCCAAGATGAAGGACGAGAACTGGGCACGGTTTCTGCCCAACTTTAAGGCGAAAAACGTGCCCCGCCGCAAGCCCCTCCAGCACAGGGGGGAGCGGGTGCCGCCCCCCGGCTCGGCCCTGGCTTCGGCTTCGGCTGCTACTGGAGCGGATGCCGAAACGGGGAAGCCCGAGACCGCGGGCCGGCCCGATGGTGGTGGAGCTGGCGGTGACACCGCTGCTGTGGGGCCCACGATGCCAGGCCGGGGCAAAAAGGGCAAGAAGGAGCGTACGCTCTTCCCCCCGTTGCCGACCCCGAGCAAGGTGGACCTTGCCATCGAGTCCGGGGAGTACTTTCTCACCGACGCCCAAAAGAGACGCCGCAAGGAGGCCGACAAGCAAGAAAAACAGGAAACCAAGGTCGCGGAGGGCAAGAAGAGGCGGGCCGCAGCGCTCCAGCCTGGCGCCGAGCCCGAACGGGTAATGCCCTCACCTGCTGTTGGGGGAGGGGGAGACAAGGACGCCACCGATGCAGCCGTGGAGCGGCTCAAGGCGTCGGCCAAGAAGAAGCGCAAGTCTACGGAAAACAGGGGAGGGGAAAAGACTTCGTTTCAGTTCCTCACACAGTAGTTGTGGCCATTCAACAATGATCTATGCTCACTTCTTCGATGAAGGCCCTCCCCACTTCGGCGGCGCCAGCGAGCCGCCACCAGGCCCCAGAGCAGCCTTGCCTCCCGCAGCGGCGCCGCCAGGCCGAGGCGCGGCAAGGCTGCCAAACCCTGGCGTGCCACCACCACCCGCAACGCGCTCCTGTGGCCCATCCTCCATTCCAGCAGCACTGCGGGTCGCACCATGGCCACCAGCTGCTGGGGCTGCCCGCCCGGTCTCACCACGATCCCTTCCAGCCTTCCAGCTTCCAACCGGAGCGGACACGCCCGTGGATGTTCGCTCCCGCTCCTCGCCCTGCCCATCGCCCTCGCGAATCACCCCAAGGCCGTCGTTCAGCCAACGGTTCCGCTCCTTCAAGGTGATGTCACAGGAGCGTGCCCTCTCCCGGGCACTGCGGACGGCGTTCTCAGCGCTGCGCTTGCGCTCAAGACAGGCACGACACGCTGGCGTGAGAAGTCCAGCTGTGTTCAGTCGATTGGCGACACGAGGAGGAGCAACAGCGCGGACAAGGACGCCTGAGGGTGCCGCACGCGACCCTGGCATCTGAACAACCTCAGATATGGTGCCCCCCTGCTGCAGCAAGGAAAAGAGCTTGGCTGCCATACGGACGTCGCTAGTGGTAGTCTCGTGGCCCTCAACGTAATTTTCGTCGGCATGAACTTCTGACGAGACCTCCCACTTGCTCTGGCCCCACAGGGCAGCAGCGGGGAACACACACTCAAGCTCCTCATCTGACCCTCCAATGGCACGCTCGATGGCTGAGACAAGAGCTCTGAGACCGAAGCCCGTGGCGGCAGAGACACAGACAGATGCGTCAAGTGAGGCATCAAGCACTGAGGCCAACACCTCGGAAGACGTCAGCGCATCAACAGCGTCAGGGGCCACAAGGTCCCACTTATTCCAAGCCGTCACAACTGGGGGGCGCAATGGTATGTCACCGACGCCTGCTGATGCAGCCCCATCATCGCCGGCTTCATCAACGTCGAGGAGCTCCCCCAGAGCATCGGCAACAGCACCTTGCTGCGCACGGCAGTAGGGCGATGATGCGTCCGCGACATGAAGCACAACATCAGCGTCGACAACCTCCTCCAGAGTCGCACGGAAGGCCTCACGCAGACCAGGAGGCAGCTTGTGCACGAAGCCAACAGTGTCGAGCAAAAGCACCTCGCGACCTGACGGCAGACGGCAGTTTCGCGCAAGGGGGTCAAGCGTGGCAAAGAGGGCATCCGCAGCTACAGCACCACGGCGGGGGCCTCCGACCGAGCCAAGAGAGGGGTCGTCGGGGCCTCCCTCGCCAGGGGAGAGGCCTGCCACAGCATTGAGTAGACTCGACTTGCCTGCGTTTGTGTAGCCTACAACGGCGATGACTGGAGGGGACGCAGGGGGGCGTCGGGAAAGGCGCCGCAGGGCGTCCTTGGCTTCATCCATAAAGAAGACATCCTCCGGATTGACACCCTCGGGTAGGGCCCTGAGATGGTCATCGTGCGGTGCTATGCCAGCTGAACGTGCAGCAGCCCAGCGCTCCCACGAGCCTGTTAGACCGTCGCTCTCCGAGTCCTCCTCCACCTCGCCATGTGGTGAGGGGGAAGGGGCATCCTCGTCTTGAGCCTCATTTCTGCCCTCCTCCCAGGTGCCGCCCCAGATGCCCTCGAACCGGCCTGCCTCAATAACCTCTCTGACAGTTGGCTGCTGGGCCGATGCAGCCCATCCGCCAGCCTTGACCCACTCATCCTCCTCCTGGCCCCGTCGGGATCCGCGGCGCCGGCTGCGCTCGCGTCGCACAGCCCGAAGCTCGGAGCGCAGCCTGGCTGCCCGCTTGTTTAGGATGCGCCGGTCGGTCTCAAGCTGTGTTTCACCAGCGCCCTTGCTCCGGGCGCTGCCGCCGCCGCCCGTGCCTCCGCCTGAACCGCCTGCCTCGCGGTCCAGGTGGCTCCACATGCGCACCAGGCGGGGCAGCTGATAGTCGACCGTGGCCAGGTCGACCTGCAAGGTGGCCTCACGCGTGACGGCCCGGCGTCCAAAGATGTCGAGAATGACCTGCGTCCGGTCACACACGCGCGCCGGGCCAGGCGCGACAGCGGGGGGGGGCAGACCATGAACAAAGGTAGGCGCCAAGGCAGATGAGTTCCCACCCTCCTCCCCTGACACAGAAGTCGTATCGTCCACCTCGCATCCCGGTGATGACCCTGGACCCGGCCCAGCCGCCAGCCAGGCCTCATGCTTCTCCGCGGCAACGCGCCACTCCTCGTCAACTACCCGCTGGAGGTTCCGAAGCTGCGCTGGCGATAGCTCATCGTCAAAAACAAGGGCGCCGCATCCTAGGATGGCCGCGAGCCGCGCCACCTCAGCGGCCTTGCCACCCCCAACATACGTGGCCGGGGAGGGGTGCTTCACCATCTGGCTCTCGCACCCCACGGTGACGAGACCCGCAGCCGTGCAAAGCCCGTCAAGCTCGGCCAGGGAAGCCGTCACGTCGAACCGGGGCGATGACGCTGAGAGGACGGCAATGCCGCCCGGGGCATCAGGGGGGGGTGTCGCCCGGGCCACTGCCTCGGCAACCGTTGCAGGGGGCGCCGTCTGTGTCGACGTGCGCCTGAGGCTGCCGAGGCCGGAACTAGGCGGTGGCATCTGCGAGCGTCGCGGCGGTTTGTAGCCCCTTCCCTGGCGGGGGCTCACAGCTCCTCCGCCCCGCGTACCGAGGCCGACGAGCAGCGCCCGCTCCTGCCATGGCACATCCGTGGCGACGGCAGCGCTTGGACGCGACACTGACCCCGGCGCGCTCAGGGCGGCCGACATCGACGGGTCCCATTCCTAAGTGGTGCGGGTGAGGAGGTCGGGGGGAGTCGGGAAGAAAGGGGGGGCGGTTTGACAGGCGCTCTCCCCCCTGGCCCGTCCCGCTCGGCTCGCCTGGGGTCCGCCGCGACCTCCTTCGGCGTCCGCACCGAGCACGGCCACGGGCTTCTCCGCGGGGGTCGGAAACGAGGAGAGGGGCGTTCCGGCCAAGGGCGAGGGGCTGATCGGCCGGGGCGACGATGAGGACGGCGAGAGCGAGGGCGACACAGGTGTCCGGTGGGAGGAGCCCAGTGCACCTCGGCCCGTTGATGGAGCAAGTGGCAGCGCCTGGCTGAATGCCACCAGAAAGGCGTCGTCATCGGCGTCACTGTCGCCACTGGCGCGAGAAGCGGGAACGAGTCGCAAGCGAGGAGAGCGAGCGAATGGTAAGACGCGAGGGGGGCTCAAAACGCTGGCGCCTTGCGGCCGTTGAACCCGGCCACTGACGACGCCACGAACCTCGGGAGGTGTTCGCATCGACATACGGAAATGTCGCTCAGCACTTACGCACGCAGGCGGTCGCGCGTTGTACGGTGACGAGGTGACGCGGCGATCGAGAAGGCCCCAGCGTTTGTTGGGCCTCACAGGCCTTCTGGCGGGCCGTGAGCCCGGCAAAAAGGATTAAAATCGTGAGCACTGGGAAGGCGCCTCAGTAAGGCCGGAACCTACCCTGAGCCTGGAGCCGCCGCTGCTCGTCGTTGACCCATCCACGTCCCCTCCCACGTCCGCCGTGACCTGCAGTCCCCCCACGCCCTCCGAAGCCCCACCCGCCAGAGGCTGCCCCGCCCGCGGCCGCCGCTGCCGCGCTCGCCGCCTGCGCCGCCGCGATGAGGGGATTCTCCAGCGCCTTGATCAGGGCCCGCCCGCGCCCTGTCCCGCTCGTCGCCGTGGGCGCCACGACCATGCCCTCGCTAAAGGGCCGAAGTCCCTTGCCCACCGTCACTGTCCACGTGGTGGGGCCCCCGTCGGCAGACCCTGACATGCTGAGCCTGGCTCCGAAGCTCCGCAGCACCACCCCCAAAGCTTCGAACTGATCCTTCAATTCGTCCGCGGACGGGTCGTTCCCTCCCACGGGGTCGCGGGTGAACAGCCGGGTCTCGCCCGAGGGGGCTACTGTCGCCACTGGGCGCCCATCCAGCGTGATGTGGATGGTCTTCCCCTCGGCGGCTGGGGCGTCGGCCGACCCGGCCGCCGCCTCGGTCTCAGCCTCTGTCCACTTCATACGGCCAGCGATCTCCGGGTTCGAGGCCACGCCCCCCGCGGCCGCGCGCCGCAGCAGCCCGGCCTCGTTGTATCCGCCGAGGTCGTCGCGCAGGTCGGGGCCCCGGTGGGCTTGGGGCGTGGGGGGATGGGAGCCTGGGCGGCTGCCACCAGAGGCGAGCCGGCCGCCGAAGCTGTGGCCGCTGACGCCGCCGAAACCGCGGCTGCCGGGGCCGCCGGGGCCGCCTTTACCCTGTCGAGGGCAGTTGCGCGAGATGTGGCCGAAGCCACCGCACGAGAAGCACTGGGGGCCCTGTTGGGGACCACCGCCACCGAGGCCGCCAGGGCCGCCGCCTCCGGGAAAGCCGCGTCCGCCTGGACCGTATCCGGGAGCGTAACCTCCACGACCGGGGCCACGCGGCCTGAAACCACGACCAGGGCCTCCAACACCTGCGGAGCCAGCGGGGTCGAGCGTGGGGGGGAGGAATGTGAACGACAACAGCATACACGGCGCCACGGCGGCCCCGGCGCGCCCGCCGCTCCTCGCCTGGGCCGACGCCTCTCCCTCCTCTGCCAGCCATGCCACCAGTTGGTCTCGAGGGACGGTCATCCGCGATGATGTCGTCCAGGGAGCGCCCCACGGCGCGCTCGAGCGCGAGCGCTCGGTCATCCATAACGGCCAGCGCCGCCGCCGGCGTCGCAGCCGGATCCGTCAGGTTAGCCTCATCTCCTGCCATCCCGACCACGATCTAGACCCGTTTTTCAGCTGGGGTGAGCGTGAAGTTTGCCGGCGGCGCCGGTTACGGCTTCGGTGAGGGAGGGGTATTGTCGAGTCACGCAGCTCGCTGCTTTCTCTGGCTCCGCGCGCCAGTGTCCTCAGTGTTTGCACGCTCGTCTCCGTGGTCGCGTTTGGCGCGTTTTTGCTCTGCAAGGGGCCTCGACTGGCGCGGTTGAGTGTCCGGGCGTACCAGAGTGGAGACTTGACTGTTCCTCTTCCATGCATGGTTTGCCGGGTAATGCCGACCCACTGCCTTACGATGCGATGGATCCCGCCGCCGCGCTCTTTCATGAGAGGCGCGCGCACGAGCTCTTCGCCGGAAACGACCCCGCGGCGGCGGTCGAGCACCTGACAGTCCTCATCGAGGGCTCAATGCCAGGCATCGTTGCCGGGCCCTCTTCGACCGCCCCCTCGCGGCGCCCGTCAGCGCCCGCCGCCTTCCCCTCGGTCTCCCACTCGTCCATATCAGGCGTCACTCAGTCGGCGCCCCTATCGGCGCCGACACGCTACCTTCTGTCCCGGTCCTACGCGCGCCTGGCGGCGGGGAGCCCGGCGCTGTCGCGTGCCGACGCCGAGGCCGCCCTCCGTCGTCCCGACGGCGGCTCTTGCGCACGGCGAGCCCCGGTGACCGAGGTGACACGAAGCTCGCCCCTCCTTTCGACCCCTCTGCTGTCGCCGACCCTCGCCATCCACCCCCCTGCTGCTGCATCCAGGGCTCACCACCGACGGATGTGTGCGCTCGAGGCGCTCGGCGGCCCCGAGGGTCGGCATGACGCATCGGGTCGCCGCGCCCGTGAGGCGGCGTGGATCGAGGCACGGCGCGGAGGTTGCTCCGAGGAGGAGGTTGAGATGCTCCGGGTCGCCGCCGATGAGAGAGCCGCCGCCCGTGCTCTCGCCGCCTCGGCCGCCTCGACCGCAGCCGCTGCTCGCCGTCAAGCGCTGTCTGGCAACTGCATTCCACCGGCGGACGAGTCGACCGATTTTGCCTCGCGTCTTCGTGGCTCCATCCCACTCGCCGACGGCCGAGGATCCGACGATATCGGTAAAGAGGCCGCGACGGACGGCCGGGGCAACGCGGCCCTGGGGGCGGCGCTTCCCTCGAGCGTCAAGCTCGCCAACGCCACGTCGCGGCAGCTGCGAGTTGCCTACCTGCGGGCCGCGGCGCGCCTCCACCCAGATCGACCAGGGGGCTGCGCCACCGCGTTTGTCGATCTGGGAAAAGCCTATGCAGCGGCGGCGGGGCGGAGATGATAACGGGTCAAATGTTTCTCAGCACCTTCGCCCAATCGATCAGTCTCAGTAAAACTTGGTCCATTGTCCCTTTTGCCGCGTCCCCTTGTCCTTGGAGCCGCCAGCCTTGCTTTTGCCCTTGCCGCTCTTGCGGGAAGCAACGCCCTGCCCCCCCCTCCCCCCGTCGTCGCCCCCGCCTGCGTCGGCCTTGGCCGGCCGCGTCCACGCTGGAAGCTTTCCCGCGACGATCTCGGCGACGAAGCGACGGTGGTCGTCGGCGTGCTCCGGCAGAGGCTGCGAGTCGTCGTCATAGCCCCGCGACTCGCAGTGCCATCGGCAACGGCAGCATCGGGCGTCCCACTCTTCGCTTGACCACCACGGACACCCGCACCGCAGACAAGGCATCCGAGGCCAGAGGACGCCGCGCTTGCCCCCGCCGAGATCCCGACGGAGACCGGCCTTCGCGGCCCGGCCGACAGGGGGCTGCCAGGGGTCACGGTTGGTGGCAGCGATAAAGGGGGGCACTCCGAGCCGGACGAGGGCCGCAGCAAGACCGCCGTCGGCCGCGAGGTCAGATGGCCCCGATTTCCCCGCCACCTTGCCCTCGTAAAATACAGTCGCTGCGGGAAGCTCTTGCGAGGAAACGCTGCTGAGCGCCTGCGCAAGCCGGCAATTGGGTGCCGCAGGGTCCCCTGCTGCATTTGCAGGGACAAGGGTCACCGCCGGGCCGAGAGCTGCTGCGGCCGACGCGATGGCGGCGTCCGAGCCGGGGCCGTCGGCACCATCCCCGGCGCGCCACACGACGACGAGACGATGACCGGCCCCGGTGGCCTCGGCGAGCAGGCCCTTGAGCCCGGCCGCTCCATCAGTCAGGGCCGGACCGACTTCGGCGTGCGCGTCGACCCCGTCGTCGCCATCGGCGTCCCACCCGAGCTCCTCAGCCGCCCACGACGCGAGGGTCGCCGCCTTCGGCGATCCTTCCGTCGGAGCGTCGCCGACGGCGGCGGCAAGCCACGCCGTCAGCTCAGACGCGGCATTGTTTCCGACGAAGAGTGCGCTCTCGAGATGGAGGCCGAGGCCCCCGGCAGCGCTCGCCACGGCTGTCCAGCAGGGAAAGCGCCCTCCCCCCTTGAGAACGGGATGATCCTTGCGGATGGCGGTGGGTCGCGTCAGTACGCGTTCGAACGCGAGCCGCTCGTTCTCCGGAGAGGCAGTGACGTCGATCCGCAAGAAAGCGACATCAGGCCGGGAGCAGGCGGCAGCCTCAAACGCGGGACCCGAAGCCACCGACGCGGCAGCCCATGGCGCCCGCCACTCAACGACCGCAGCAGGGCAGTCGCCGAGGCCTGCCAGCACTGAGGCTAGCTCGGCACCACCTCCCCGGATGTTCCACGCGCGCCCACCTAGCGGAAGATCCTCCCGAGGCCTGAGCGTTGCAGCGGCGAGGTCATCGGCGACGGAGCAGGCATCGTCGTCGTCGTCTGCGCCCGATGCGTCAGGCTCCCCAGCGAGCTCCGCGACGGACGGCCAAGGTGCAAACGGGTCCAAGACAGGCTCGGCGTCGTCGGCACCCTCGGGCACGAGGCAGGCCTCGAGCGCAGCAACAATGTCAGTGGCAGAGGCACCCGGCGTGGGCAAGATCCAGAGCTCCTGCCGAGGCGGCTGCGGAGGCGCTGACTCGCCCTCCCCGTCATCCACCACCGCGGCCGACCATGGCGCGACGGGCTCGAGAGACGCGTGACCGCCTGCCACGCGGAGGGCAGCCTCGACGTCGACGCGAGCGTGGCCCGCCAGCCATGCGCACCCATCGACCCGAAGCGCCCCACACAGGACGCCCGTCACAGAGTGGGAGGAGGAGGGGCTGAAGGCCTCCTCCGAAGCCCGTAGATCGCCCCACCGATCCTGTTCGTAAAGAACACAGGAGTCGATCAACAGCCGATGCAGGGCCGCTGGGTCGAAGGGCCGCGTCGCCCGGAAGAGCGCCGGCGCCGAGGAGGAGGACCTCTGTGAGAAGTTGCGCGCCCACGGTGGGGCTTCCCACCCGGCCACGTCCCGCACCCCCAAGTAAAAGGCGCCCGAGGCAAGGAGCGCAGCGGGTAGCACGGCGGGGTCGCGCGACACTGCACAGCCCGGACGGGTCATGGCGGCGACAACGGCGGCGACCTTCTCGTCGTCCGAGACTTCGGCGTCAACGGCGCATGGCAGCAGTGCGACGTGGTCAGCCACCTCCAGGGCCTCGCACAGTGCCAGCGCCGCTGTGCGGAGACCGAGGACCCCGGAGACTCCACCGCGGCTGTGCAGCCGGGCGATGACCGCGGATGAAGACGCGACGACGACCGTTTCGAGCCGGGCCCGCCCAGCCAGCGGGGAAAGAGCCTCAGCAAAGGCGACGGTGGGATCGGGGTCTATGCCTTCCCCCGCGCCATCGTCATCTCTACCCATCAGCGCCGCGGAGCCCATCTCGAGGACGGTGGCCACCACCATGGGGTCCAGTCCGGGCGGGGCCTCGACCACCACGCGCGTTACACCGGGGAGGGCGGCGGCCTCGACAAGCGACGCCAGACCGGATGCGTCCCTCACACACACGGCGCGGGGCGGGGGGGGGTGTCGCTGCGAAGGTGATGTGATAACGGGGGGGGGGCATAGTGGCGCGGGGGTCGTAGGCAGGGTCCCGGCGCGGCGGCGCGAACTCGACCCTGAACCCGCCTGGACGCCGACGACAGTCTCAGCCGCAAGGAGTTGGGCAAGGCAGTCGTCATCTATCGGCGACGCCGTAGAGCCCGTGTTGAGCAGCAGTGCCATCGGCATAATCGCGGAGGACATCGCCGTCTACCACCTGTTAACCCGGTAATTGGCGAGCCTGGCCAAGGCTCCGATCGTGGGCCGCGGGGGCGGGAGTCACTGCGTCGGTGTCGGCGGCGGCGAGGCGCCCCACGCGGCCGAGGTGGCGGCCGACGGCTGGCTCCTCCTGGACCAGGAGCCAGATACTGTGTTCACCTCGACGCTTCCGAGCAGCGACACCGTCGCTTGTTCGCGCGGTGCAAAGTCGGAAACGCTGCTTTCTCGTCGGATTAGCTAAATGAGAACTCGTCGTCTCGCGCTGACTTTCAACGCGAGCCAAAAGGCCGGCTCCGACGCACTGATCGAAGAAAATTACGAGACGAGGGGAGAGCACCGATTCTTATTCAGATCGAACCTTTGGGACCGTCGATCGTGACGCTAGGACGGCTGGAGTCATAGTCGCCCGCTTCGCCTCCTGTTCGCGCTGCGGCATGGCCCAGCTCGGCTTCGCCTCCGGAACCGCGCCATTGACGGCAAAATTGACTCGAAGACGACGCGTCCCGCCCGCGCGCGGCCGTGAGACTTCTCCTAGGGCTGGCGTGCGGACTACGGTGGCTGAGTCCACGTCCAGTGCCGACGTGGCCGTCTTTGAGCACACGCCCGCTGCTCGCAGCGTGGATGACCTGGACAACCCCGCCCACGCCAAGTGCAGCGCGCGGGCCAAGGTCCCCGTTCGACCGAGGCGGCTGCCATCAGGGATCGCCTCACTCGAAGGTGAGAGGCAACGGCTGAGCGAGACGCGGAAAGCGAGACATGTTGTGGGCGCAGCTGCTGTGCCCGTCGCCCATTGTGTCAAGACGGCTCGAAAACGTCTCCTCTCCACTATCCCCGGCTCCCACCCACCCAGAGTACATGCGGCTGCCCGTCTCGAGCTACTCGGTCCTCGACGCCACAATGATCCGCGCCCTCGACGCGAATGACGCCGGACAAGGCTTTGTACTGTCTGTCCCGCGTCTTCAGATCCTGCAAGTGTGGTGTGAACCCGAGATTGTCATCAAGGCCGGGGTGGTTGAGGACGGTGGACCCGGCGGCGCGCCCGTCGTGCGCCTAACCGCTGACCGTTGCCGCCTCCCGGGCTCGGCTGCCTGGGAGAGCCTGGGCCTCGACCGGCGCTTTCGGCTCGAGCTCAATGTCGACCTATCGTGGGATGCGACGACTGCGGCGCCCGCCCCGGCCCCCTCATCCGAGGCGCTCACCGCGGACATCTTGGCGGGTGAGATCTCGGCACACGTGCGCGTCGACGTGTGGTGCGAGGTGGTGCCGCCCTTCCACGTCGTACCACGGACAACCCTCGTGTGGACGGTGCAGCAGGCCATCAAGGTAGTAATGAGCCTCACGCTTCCCGCTTTTCTGCGGGGGCTCGGCCGTGACCACGACAAGTGGGCAGTGGATCCCGAGTATCGCGCCAGCCGTGGTGGCTACACCGATTGAATGCATCTCGTCCCTGCTCTCACAATCCCTCCCCGTCTTTCTCTTAAATAGACGACGCACGGCGCGGCCGCAGCCGGGCCCTTGCGTGGCGGGGCCCTCCCCGCCCATCCGACGGCTTGGCGCGGAAGCTGCCACATTTCGCGTCTGGTCCCCCGCGCCTCCCATGGTAGTCGAGGAGACCGCTGCGCCACCCCTGCCCCCCCCCCGTCCCCGACGCCGCCTCGGCCAGCGCGGCGCGGTCGAGCTCGATCCGCGCCTGCGCCACACCTGCGGCCCACCCGCCCTCGCCCGCGCCCCGCGCCCAGGCCTCATTTCCTCCGCGGCGTCCACCCCCGGCGAACTGCGTGTCGGGGCGATGGGACCGTACCCAGAACTCGGCTCGGGTCCGGTCGAGGATGGGGGGGCGGGTATTTTCCTCTGCCTCAACGTCAGCGGGCACAGTCCGGACGCGCGTCGACGCTAAGGCACCGACGCGCGTATTGCTCCGGCCGCTGGACGACTCCGGCATTGACCGGCCAGCATCATCCTCGGGCGCCGCGGCGAGGAAGCCGAAGTCGTGCTCGTCGCCACCGTAGACGCGGAGCCGGCGCAGCCACTGCTTACGCATCTTGGTGCGGGGCAACATTCCCCGCACGGCGTGGGTGAGGAGGGCTGGGGGGTCCCGCTTCCACACGTCCACGGCAAGACGGCTCCGTTGCCCGCTAGGAAAGCCCGTGTACCACTCTTGCCCCGTCTGGCCCCACTTCGATCCCGTAAGGCGGACGCGTGAGGCGCCTGTGACGATGACTGCATCTCCAGCCGAAGTGCCGGGCGCCCATGTCGGACGATCCTTGCCCTGCAGCATCGTAGCGATCTGGGCCGCCAGACGGCCCATCCGGTGGCCCGATGCCTGCAAAGACGATCGATTGGGTTGGGGGGCAAAGTCCGCGCGGCAACGCGCGAAAATAGTACAGGCGGTCCGCCATGCATCGCTGCCCAGGTCACGCGCTCTTCCGCGCCCCACCACAGTCCACCCTGCCCCACTCCACTCGCGTCGACGTGGCGGAAAGTCAGGCGCTCGGGCTCATTCACATTCTTCAGTAGAGCGCGGAGGCGCTTGACGTGCCCAGCGGCGGCAGCGGCGGACGCCATCACGACGAAACCCCGGAGGTGTCAACGGCGACGAATGCGCCCGGGCGAAATGAGCGTGGGGGGGCGAGGACCCGGCGCGTCCTACGAAGATGATGACTGCGCTACGCTAGCGCCAGCTGGCGGCGCGCCCGCGGCCACACGAGCCGGGAGAGAGTGGCCGGCGGCGCCTTGGCGAAGCACGATGGGAGCGGGGAGGTGGGGGGTGGCAGAGACGCGGACGCGATCAGGACTGAACTCGCAATTGCCGACGTTGCTGGGCGCCTCCTCAGGGGAACCAAGACAGAAGCCTCTGCCGGCCGACCGTGCTCGACGGGCCACTCCCTAGCGCTGCTCCCGCGACCAATGCTCGCATCAAAACTCGCTTCCCCGCCTCGTGTGTGTCAGCAGAGCAGTCGCGCGTCCTTTAGGTTATACTGAGGGGCGCTTCTATCCCGAGCGCTTCACTACGCTTTCCGCGCCGAGCCGCCGCCGCCGCCGTCGCCCGACGCCCTTCCACGGTTCGTCCACGCGGCAAAATTCGCGGCGCGCTCGCTGACACAGTAGATCAGCAGCAGAGACACGATGGCGACTCGCTGCCAGTTTGAGCACAGCAGCGACGTCGGCGTCTTCGCCGCCCTGACGAACTCTTACTGTCTGGTGGCGCCGGGCACGAGCGAGAACTTCTTCAGGCGAGAGGGGTTGAGGGGTTGATAGAGGGCCGGCGCCCGACGTGTCGCATCGCCCAGCTTTCCAACTCACCTCCGCCCCCCTTCTGCCCCGCAGCGTATTCGAGGCCGAGCTGGGCGACCACATCCCCGTCGTGCGCACGTCCATTGCCGGCACGCGGCTCGTGGGGCGCCTTACCGTGGGCAACAAGAACGGCGTCCTTGTCCCTGAGGCCACCACCGACCAGGAGCTCCAGCACATTCGCAACGCCCTACCCGACGCCGTTGTGGTGCAGCGCGTAGACGAGCGGCTCAGCGCTCTCGGCAACTGCGTTGCCTGCAATGACCACGTCGCCCTCTGCCACCCTGACCTCGACCGGGACACGGAGGAGCTTATCAGCGACGTTCTGGGGGTGGAGGTGTTCCGACAGACGGTCGCGGGGGAGGGCCTCGTTGGTAGCTATTGCAAGTTCACGTCACGGGGCGGCATCGTCCACCCGCGCACGTCGCTGGAAGATCTGAGGGAGCTGTCGTCACTTTTGGGAGTGCCACTGGCAGCGGGCACGCTCAACCGGGGTAGCGATGTGGTCGGGGCGGGGTGCGTTGCCAACGACTGGTCAGCCTTTGCGGGGACCGAGACGACGACGACGGAGCTGGGCGTCCTCGAGGCGGTGCTCCGTCTCCGCGATGCTGCCCCAAGCAGCGTCTTTGCGCCAGGCGCGGGTGGGATGCGCGACGCGCTCCTCGACGAGGGTGGTAGGCTGTAGTAGAGATCGGGGGGTTGTGGCGGCGCGTTTTGCCTATTTTCAACATGGTCGTGCTGAGAGAGAGTGGTGTGGCATGGTGTCACTGGCACGATGCGAGGGGTTGCCCCCGCGCCCCAGCCGATTCAGCTGTCTTGCGTCGTTTCGGTCGCAAGCATGGGTCCCGCCATGCCGCTGTCCTATTATCTTCCCGTTCGGGCCCGGCAGGCCGGCGCCGGGCCCTCGCGCAGCGTAATGGCTATGGCCGAGGCGAGGGACGCGGAAGGACATGGCTTGGCACTGCTCCTCGCCCGGTCTCTCTTCCCTAAGCCAAGATCCCGATCGCTCTCTGGAAGCATTTTCCCACACGTATTCCGATTCCGTTCCGGTCCCCCCCCCGTCCACTGTCCGCTGCTGCTCCGAGTCGCCTTGAACCACTACCCACCCCCATCGCGGCTCCACCTCCAGCGGAAGCGCAACTTCTGGGAGCCCCAAAACGCTCCGCCGCCTAGCGAAGACGGTGAGGGAACCGACGGGCGCATCAGTCAGCTCGGCCTGTCCCAGCTGATCAAGATGGGGCTGGGCACCGTGGCGGGAGACATCAAGGAGATCAACCTGAAAGATCCGAAGCGCACCGTCGTGCTTGAGCTGGAGGCCAACAACTTCGAAGACAGCGAGGGCAACCCAATCGACTACATGGACAACGAAGGATTCGTGGAAGAGGGGGGGGCAATCAACTGGACAGGGGTGGTGTTGGTGCTGTTGCTGGCAGCCGGGTCTGGGTACCTTGTCGTCAGCACCCTGTCGCAGCTGTAGCCGGGGTGGCAGAAAGAGAAGGGGGTGACAGTGCGGGCGCTCGAAACCGTTTGCTTTTTCTGTTCGACTTTTCTATCTGGCACTCTGAGCAGCCATCCTCGCGCCCAAACCGCCTACACCGGACCCGGCGGGGGCGCCGGGCCCGGCGGAGGAGCCGGACCCCTGCCCCCTTGGACCCCTGGCGGGGTCTGAGCGGCGCCTTGGGGGGGAGGGGCCCAGCCCTGGGGCGGTGGTATCCACCCGGGCACCATGGCAGGCACCCACCCGGGGGCCGGCGGCGCCGTCTGCCTCCCGAGGGGGACGTACGATCCCGCCACGCCGGGGGGGAGGAAGAAGCCCGCTGGGGGCGGTGGCGCCCATGCGCCCGGCGGTGGGGCAGCGCCACTCGGAAAGGAAGGACCCCCCCGGGGGGCCGAGGGTCCAGCCCGAGCCGGTGGGGCCCACGCCCCCGGAGGCGGCGCGGCGCCCTGCGGGAATGGACTGCCGCCTGGCGGCGGGACGCCGGACCAGGCGCCCGGCGGGGGTGCCGCGCCTGGGGGGAAGGCGGCGCCGGTGGTGGGGCGCCGAACGCCGCTGGGGGGGGCCCTCCCGCCGCCCCTCCCGCCGCCCCACCCGGCCCCGCCCCCATCGCCCCGACCCCTCGACATCGTCTTCCGCGGCGGCCCAACGTCACTGTCGGTCGCCTCCGCCGCCGTCCCTGCCCCAGCCGCCGCCTTGCGCCGCCGCCTGCGCTCCGCTGCCGCCTCGTCGTCCGAGTCCTCGACCTCGCTGCTCCCCACCTCCTCATCGTGCTGCCCCGAGGCATCGTAGCCCCGCCTCCGCTTCAGCTCTGCCAGAGCCTCGGCAGGGAGGAAGTTGGACGCCCGGCGCACGCACCCGATTGCCGTGCCGGGGGGGAGGGCCGCTTGAAGGGCGGCCAACTGGGCCCCACGGGACTGTTTCGCAGGGGGAGGTAGGGGGCCCTCGCCCTTGGCCTCGGCCTTGCCTCCGGCGTCGCCCACGCCCTCGCCCTCGTCATCTGCCTCGACCTCGGCCAACGACGGGGCCCCGAATCCCCCGTCGGGTGCAGGGCGCAGAGAGTAGCAGGGAGAGATAATCTGAGCAAAAATATCCTCGATTCTCCCGATCTCCGCCGCGGGCGGGAGAGCGGGCGCCTCAGCACTGGCTTCGACGTCGGCTCCGTTGGCTTCGTTCGCTCCGTCGGCCGCCCCCGCGGCGGCTGCCCGCGCGGCGGCGACGGTGAGCCAAGCCCGGGCCCGCTCGAGGTGAACGAGAACACTCCCCTCATCCAGGGGCGGGGGCGCCTCCCCGTCAGCGCCAGGCTCACCTTCGCTGTCGCCGTTACCGAGAGGAGCGGGAGCGGCCTCGCCCCCGGCCTCGCCCCCGGCCTCGTCCCCGCCCCCCTCCTTCCCTCCATTCTTTCCGTTGTCGACCTTGGCCCGGCCCTGCACCACCACACATCCGTCCACCACCGCGCTCACCCTGCCTACCCAGACGACATCGTCCCCCAGTCGCAGTCGCCCTTCGTCCCCGAGGTGCCCGGGGGGGGGAGGGGACCGCTCGTGGGCCGTGCGGGGTGCTGCGTCCCCGCCGTCGCCGTGGCCGCCGCCGCCTCGGCGGCCGCGGACTCCGACGTCGTCATCGCCATCGCCGTCATCGCTGTCGTCGGAGCTGCCAGCGTGCTCTAACGTCTCCCAGAACTTGGGAGCGGGAGCAGCGGGGAGGACATCCACAACGGCGGCGGGCTCTGCGCCGTCGTCGTCGTCGTCGTCCGAGCCGTCTATGTCGCTCCCGGACCCCGAACCCGACGACGTCTCAGAGCTCGACGGGTCGGCGGGGCCGGCGGCTCCCTCGGTCCCGTTCCCCTGGGGTTATTTGGAAAATGAGAAGTGATTTCGAAAGATAGACGAGTCCCCTCACGCGACACACGAAATTTTATCCGCGCTCCTTCGCTATAACGCAGAGAGACGGGCGGCTTCAGGCTGTGAATTCCGTCGTCAGTCTCTCGCTGTGATGATGCCCCCCGCGTCGTCTCTTCCGCGCAATGCGCCCGAAAACCACTCGCATTGAGCGCTTCAACCAGCTGGCTCGGTACGGCGGAAGCTGGGACGGGCTTCGGAGGCGGAAGAGAGCCGAGCTCGTCCATCGCCCGAAGGCCATCCTCGGCGGCGGCGCGGGCAGCGGCGAGGCCGCCGTCCGCCACCTCTCCCTCGGCGAAACAACCGTGATCGTCAACGGCCGCGGCCCCGGACAGGCCCAAGGCCGCGGCCGCAGCCGCGCGCATGTCGCTCATTTCGCGGGACGGCTGCTGACAGCGGCGACCTGGGGGCAGGTCGAAAAGCCGTCCCCCAGGGGCGAAGAGAGGTCGCAGGAGGGGACAACGCATGCTGCCGCCGCGAGACTAGCCCCACCGCGGCGCCGTCCAGCAGATAAGTCGCCAGTCAAGCCATCGCAAACAGCGCACGGCGCCGTCCCCTCCCGCCGCCTCCTCCCCACCGGCGGCTTGGGGGACGGTCAGGCGGGGTGGCTTAGGGGGAGAGGAGGGGAGGGGAACAAGCAAGGGAAGACAGGATGGTGGACGCTGTCGCCCCCCACGTTGCCTCCGACTTGTTCATCCGCTTGAGCATGCAGAGCGCGCAGAGCCAGGTGCAAAGCGACTCAGCCGAGCCCTCGCCGCGGCCAAGCCCTGGCCATGGCCGGGTCGTTGGCGGCGGCGGCGGCCGTGGCCTCCAGGACTCCTCCGACGCCACCTCGACCTCGAAATCATCCTTGCGGAGGAGAGATGACCATGGCGGTCTTCGTTGGGAGTCGCCCGCCGAGCGGGCGGAAACAAAGGCGAGAGAGCAGGTAGATGCCGTGCCGCGTCCACGCTGCTGGCCAAGAGGCCGCGCCCTCACCCACGCCGCCAACCCCGAGGCCCGCCGCCGATGCACCCCCCAGAGACGCCGTGCCGCCGTGTGGAAGTGGATCAGTGGTCTCGGTGGCTGCGTCTTCCGGGGAGAGGGCGTCTCCCTGACCCACGTCTCGCTGCCGGTGGAGCTCTTCGAACCTCGCAGTTTCCTTCAACGGTTGCCGGAGTCCTGGCGGTGCCTCGAGCTGCTCCGCCGCGCTGCCCGCTCGTCGGACCCGGCCGAGCGCGTGCGGTGCGTCGCCACCTTTGCCCTCAGTGGTCTAGCGCGGCAGGCGCGGTCTCTCGCCAAACCGTTCAACCCGATTCTGGGCGAGACGCTTGAGGCGATATATCCTGGGCGACCACGTGGACGGGCCCGTCGGGTGTCGGGGGGCGGCGACGCGCCGGAGCTGTCGGATTCCGCCTCTGAACGCGGCACCGGCGGAGACAATGACGAGGTCGAGGATCCTCCCTGCGCCTTTCACGCGGAACAGGTCAGTCACCACCCACCCGTGAGCGCATGGCGGCTGCGCCCCGACGACGGGTCCTTCATCTTCACGGGCAAGGCGCACTACGAGGCCCGCACCCGACCGAACAGCGTGCGGGCTCGGCAGCTAGGTGTCAATCGCGTGGAGATTCCGGCGCGAGACGGCACCCCGGCGTCTGAGATCACGTGGGAGCTCCCCGAGCTGGTTCTAACTGGAGTCCTTTTTGGTGTGACGGCGCTTCGCTACCGAGGCGTCGTGCGCGTCGCCGATGCCATCTCCGGACTCGCCGTCAACGTCGAGCTGGACCCGCCCAAGCCGAGCCGACGTGCATGCAAGGCCGACCGGGACGCCTGGAGCGGCCCCGACGGATGCGTTGGGGCCCTCGTCGATAGTTCGACAGGACAAACCGTCGACGAGCTCTGCCCGTCGTCCTCGTGGCTGGGCCACATTGCCTGGCGATGCCCGAGTCGCGGCGACGGTCGTGGCGGACCCGTGACATACTGGTCCCTCGATATGGCGATGACGGGCGGCGGCGAGGCACCGGCCCCGATCGACAACCCGCTCCCAAGCGATAGCCGCTTCCGAGCTGACCTCATCGCATTGGTCGCGGGCGATGCTGACGAGAGTAACCGGGCTAAAGTGACGCTCGAGCATATCCAGCGGACTGATCGTAGGTGGAGGGGGACAGCAGGGTAGAGCAGGAGGGCCGCGAACCATTCTCTTCATATCTCTGCAAATAGCTCCTCCGTTCCCCGCACGTCCGCACCGACTGCCGTGACGACCTCGACGGTCTGGTTGAGCGACGCCGATGACACCGACCCCTCAACGCAGAGATCGGCGATTTGCTGCCTGGAGACCGTCCCTTCGGGCCCCCGCGCGCCGGGGCCCAAGCCGTACCATCCCCTCGGCCGAACAACGACCGGGTCGAATCCCCCCGACGGCCCTGGCTCGTCCCGGAGCCCGCCAGGCCGCACGATGGTGTAAGGCACGCCGGAGGTCCGGATAGCCTCCTCGGCCCTGCCCTTAAGCAACAAGATTCCGCCGAAGAGGTTCAAAGGATTGAGAAGCTCGTCGGCACCGATAGAGGAGACGAGGATGAAGCGGTGCGTGGCGGAGCCCTGAGCCTTGGCGAGAGCGAGGACGTTTTCGGTTCCGACGAGGTCGACCTGGGAGGGGGGCGGAAGAGGGAGAGTCGGTGGATCGCCCGCATTTCAAGGCGGGGAGTCCCCTCGCAGACTCCCATCTCTCACCCTCACCTTGTAAGGACCGAGCGGATCGGGCAGTGGCCCCGAGCCGCCGCCGGCACCGCTGCAAACGAACACAAGGCAGGGTCGCCCGGCAAAGGCGGGTGGGAGCGTGGCTGGCAGCGTGACATCCCCGACGACGAGGGAGACGAGGGGCGAAGCGACGATCTCGGGCGCGAGCTTGGCGCGTGCCCGGTCGAGCGAACGCACAAGACACGTCACGGGCACCCCTTCCTTCACGAGGCGGGCGACGACACGGCGGCCGACCCCGCCTGTTGCACCCACAACGAGGGCGGCACAATTGCGGAACGAGGAAGTCGCTGCGGGGGTCGGAGCCGACGAGGACGAGGCGGACGCGGGGGCGGCAGGGCCACGGACAGCGAGGTGCGTCACAGGCGTATGGAAACGGGGAAAAAGAAAGTGGGGGGGGGGCTCGGAGACAACAGGCGTCGTTCGACGCCCTGCCGACGTCGATGCGGTAACCGCAGCGGGTCGCGAAGGGGTCCCGACGAGAGATACTTTCATGCTTGGGAAGTTTGAGTCACCTGTGACGAACGCGATCGGTTGACGAGTCGCGGCGCTACCTTCAAAAGCCTCGATTGACCCCAACAATTCGTGCCCTCCCTCCTGGGGGCGATGCGGACCCTCCCGTCGCGAAAATTCCTGTCGAACGTTAACTTCGCTGATAGTACCGGCCACTCAAGCGCGCTTAGCGCGCTTGCACCGCGGAGTGTCCGTCGCCGGGGCTGAAGCCTTGCTCCGGTGCCGGCCGCACGCCGGCTGCTTGCAGTGCTTGCTCGATCTTTAGCTCCTGACCCTGAGTATGGCACCTCATCAGAATAAAGATGCCCCGCCCAAGGTCGATAAGCGCGCTCTCGCCCACAGCAGCACCGGTGGCTTCAGCTGGGGGGCAGGCAGCGAGTCCAAGGAAGGCTCGCTTCGGGGCCGGGTCTCGGTTCGGCTTCCGTCGACCCAAGAGAACGCCGCCGCGTCCATCCGCACGCCGAGTCAACGCGCACGAGATGGTTTCGCGGCCCTCGCCGCCCCGCTGCCCCGGCCCGAGACCACGGTTCGGCAGTTCTCGAGCGTCCAGTCAATGCGAGCGCCACGCGCCGGGTTCGGGTCGGCGCTTGGAGTGGGGGACGACGTCGTTGACGACAGTGATGGCTCATTTTCCTCATCGAGCGATGGGTCATCCGTTGAGCGCATCGGCACCACGGCGAATGACCAGGCCGCACACGGCTCGGCACGGCACGTCCGTGCTGTTTACGTCGACGGGGACGGCGGAAAGCGGAACCGTCGCGGCCAGCCCCGGCGAGGAGATCAGTCGCGACGCGGCAGTGATAAACGCCCGCTACCCGAGCACCCGGGCCGAGCCCTCCGCCGCGGCAGGGCCGAGGCGCGCCGGTCGGCTTACCGGACTGTATTTTCCCAGGACGACTGGGCCGTGCACCGCAGCACCGCGCGGTACCGGCGACATCTCGCCAGCCTCCCCAGCAGCGGTATGGTTACGGCCCTCGCTCCTTTCCTCCTCCTTCATGTCCTCATCGCCACGGGGTTGATGATCTATGTCGTCGCCGTTGAGAATGGGTGGGGTCCTGCCGCGGACTGGGACCTTCCGCCAGACGCGAAGGATGGCTTCACTGTATCGGCCTTCGCGTTAGCGCTGTTGCTGGTGTTCCGCACCAACAGCAGCTACGACCGGTGGTGGGAGGCGCGGAAGCTGTGGGGACTGCTCACCAACCGGTGTCGGAACCTCGCACGCGAGGCTATTAACCAATTAGCGCTGGCGAGATGGAGGACAATGGTTTGGCAGCTCGGGCCGAGAGCCCTGGCAGTGTGACGCACCGTTGAGTACAATGAGCGCCCCCTCCGCCGACCATGTCCTCCTTCCTCCGCCCTCTCCACCCCCGCTCGCAGGAGGACCCCCAACGGTGCGTTCACCTGTGTCGGTGGCTGGCGGCGCTGCCTGAGTGCCTGCGCTTCCACCTGCGGGACGAGACAGAGGGCCTGAGTGACTATTTAGGTGACCTTGGCCTGGACGACGCGTCCGTCGACTTTCTAACCGATGTTAAACAGTGCAAGCATCGCCCAAACCACGTGATCCTTGTGCTCGGTCAGATCATCGCCGATGCACCCACAATGAGCGAGAGAACGCGGATCGCGCTCGACCTCGAGGTCACCATCTTTTCCGACGTCGTCGGCATCTGCGAACGAATCCTCAAGACTCCTGTTCCTCTTTTTTACACGCACCACACCAGCCGTCTGCTGTCCATCTGGCTCTTCTTCCTGCCGTTGGGCTTGTGGTCAAGCTTGCGCTGGGTGACTCCCTTCGCCCAGGCGGTAATTTCTTTCCTTCTGCTTGGGGTCGACGAGATCGGACTGCAAATCGAAGAGCCCTTCACGATCCTGCCGCTTGGCGCGATGGCGGCAACGATTCGGAGCAACATACGTGAGATGCTCGACTCGGCCACGACAGCGCGCGAATGCCACGCCCGGCCTGACGGCGACCCGCCGCAAGTGTGGCCCCCGATAGCCACGCCCAGCGACCCCGATGCTGGGGGGGCGCGGGGCAAGTGGCTTGGAGGTGGAGGTGGCGAGGGTGAGAGTGGCAGGACGCGCGAGGGCAAGGAGCTCGGCGTCGCAGGCGGCGTGGGTCATGGGTAAGGAGTGCGCAGCACGTGTTGGTTGAGGACTACATCCGCCATCCACTAATGGTGCTCGCCCCCCCTGCCAAGCGCCATCCGCAGCGTCCCCCGCAGGTTCCCCAGCGCCGTGGCCAGCTGCGCGCAGGCCCTCCCCGCCTCATCACCCGCCTCGGCCGGGGGCTGCACCGACTCCCAGAGCGTCGCTGCGTCCTCGACGTCTCTCAGAAGACCACCCAGCGCCCGGCTCGCCCGGTCCAGCTCGCACTCGGCGCTGGCGCAGTCGGCCCGCGCTGCCTCGGCCTCGGCAGTGGCACGCTCGGCGCGCAGCATGGCCGCGTCGCGGTCCCGGAGAGCAGTCTCCAACGCCTGGGAGCGTGGACGGGTGGTGGCAGGGTAGTGAACGAACGCGTGCCGCTAGCCAAGAGCAAATGCTGGCCCCGTCCCCAATTCCCCCAACTGACCGCCCAATCGTTCTCGTTCTCGCCTCCCGTGACACCCCCCCGGTCTCCCCTCTCCCACCACCCCCCCCGAGCGCCTCCCGAAGGCGCCGTTCGGCGTCGTCCCGCTCGCCCCGCGCGGCCTCGAGAGCGGCAGCGCGGTCGGACAAGGTCGAGAGCGCATGCCGCAGCCGCAGCCGGAGACCCTCGGTCTCATCCTCGGCTGCAGCCCGGGCACGTGACTCCGCGCGGGCACGGGCGCGCTCCTCCCCAGCCTCATCGTCGCCCGACGATGACGACGACGACGACGACGACGTGACTGACGACGCCGCCACACGAGCGGCCTCGGCTGCCGCCGCCTCGGCAGCCTTGGCCCGCGCGGCCTCGCACCGGGCAACAGCCCGCGCCTCGGCCGCATCCACTTCAGCCGCCCGCCGAGCCGCCAGCGCATCCTCCCGCTCCTCCTCGAGCGCAGCCATTGCCTCGGCCTTGGCGATCCTCTCGGCCTCCCACTCCCGCTGCCGCCTCAGACCCTCCTGCCTCTCCTCGTCCAAGCGGGTGGCGGCAGTGACCACTTCAGCCTCAGTGGCAGCCAGCGCAGCGCGAGCGGCCTCGGCGTCGACCCGGGCCGCAGCGGTTTCGGCACGGGCGGAGCCCGTCTCAGTGCGAGCTGCATCCGCCTCGTCCCGGGCCGCAACGGCGTCGGCGCGGGCTGCGGCAGCGTCAGCGCGCGCCGCTGCGGCCTCAGCGCGCAGGGCAATCGACGTCCGCTCTCCGTCGGCAAGGGCGGCATCGAGGTCTGCCCGCGCGTCGGCGACCGCGGCCTCGGCAGCCTCGGTGGCCTCGGCCCTCGCCCTCTCGATCGCGGCCGTCGCCTCACGCCGCGCAGCGTCGGCCTCGGCCCGGGCAGCGTCAGCATCAGCCACCGAACGTTCGATTGCAGCCGTTGCTTCCCTCCGCGCAGCATCCGCCTCGGCCACAACCTTTCTCGCCTCTTCCGCCGCCTCGGTCGCCGCCGTCGCCGCCGCCTCGCCCGCCGCCCTCGCCTCGGCGGCCTCAATCCTCAGCGCGTCGGCCTCGACCCTAGCCTCGGCGGCCGCCCTCCCAGCCGCCTCGGAGTCAGCCCGGGCGAGCGCCCGGCCCTCGGCCGCACCCGCACCAGCGGCGGCCGCCGCCGCAAGCGCCCTCTGCAGCGCCTCCTCCGCCTTCTCAGCCCTCTCGTTCGCCGCGTCCCGTTCCGCAGCCACGTCGCGCGCCCGCGCCGCCGCCGCCGCCGACGCTGCGCGGGCCTCCGCCTCGGCCGAAAGCGCCCGGTCCGTCAGACGGCGCAGTAGGGCCTCGCTCTCACGCTGCGCTGCCGCGACGGCCGCCAAGTCGCGCGCAGCCCGCCCGGCGTCGGGGGGGGTGACGCCCGTCATAGGGGGGGGAGTGCGGCCCGTGGCCGAGGCGAAAGCGCGAGCGAAGCTGTCGCCGGGCGTCGTCGACACGGACGCTGGCGGCGTGAGAGGGCCGTCAGGTTCGTCCCCGGCCGTCGACAGCTGCTGGTAGCGGACACCACCTCCTTTGGGGGTAAAGCCAAAGGGCGCCGTCTCGGCGCTCATCATCGTCTGCTTGTTGGCGGGGCGGGCCGTCAGAACGCCAAGGAGCGGGCTGTCAGTCGCGTCAGCCGTTTCCATTTGACTTTTTCGCTCTCTCCGGACTGTTTTGTGACGCCGGTCGAATCCCGGCGCCTCCCACAGAGGACTTGATGACTTTGCCGTTGTGCGCGTGGGCCACGCCGCATCCTTGTTGCTGGCTGGGTCGACTCGATGAACATCAGGGAGAAGCTACAGACTGCTCGCGGACATCGCCACTCTACCTAGCGACGCTGCGCCCGTGGTCGACGGCGCGCGAGGAGGATAAAATGTCCGCTCTGTTCCGTCTGAGCGCCTCGGGTGCCGTAGCCCGAGGGCGAGTCGCCCTCGCGACCTCGGCAAAGTCCACCACCACAGGCCACCGTGCCGCCATGGCAATGTCCTCGTCCCCCTCCTTTGTCCCCACCTACCTACTATTTGGCGGAGCCGGTGGCATCGGCGTTGAGCTTGCTCGCCGCCTACTGTCCCGTCACGGCGGGTCCACCGTCGTCCTCGCTGGCCGCGACGAGGCCCGTCTCTCAGCCGCCGTCGCATCCCTCGGCGGCCCTGATCCCTCGGTGGCCCGACCCGGCCGCCTCGCCCACGTTGTCGCCGACCCCGTGGCCTTCCCCGAGGACGCCGAGCGCGCTATTGCAACCGCTGCCGAGGTCGGGGGGACGGGCAGAGTGGACGGCGTCGCACACGCTGTCGGAAACGTCTTGCTCCGCCCTGCTGGGGCGACGTCGCAGAAGGACTTCGACGAGGTCATCCGGCGAGCGAGGGACAGCGGTCGTCCTCTTCCTCGCCATCGTCGTCCAAGACAAAGTCATCCTTCCAACTCACCCCCACGCCATCTTCTTCCCCATTACCTTCCCCCCAGGATCAATCTGGGGTCAGCGTTTGCCGTAACGAGAGCGGCCGTCCGGGCCATGACAAAACAGACTCCGCTGTGTGCTGTGGGCACCGCCGCCACCGAGCCGGAGAACATCGTCACCGCACCCCATCGGCAGCGCGGCAGTCTCGTCTTATTCTCGTCCGTAGCAGCCGGCGTGGGCCTAGCATCGCACGAGGCCATCGGGGCCGCCAAGGCTGGCGTCGAGGGGCTTGCCCGGTCCGCGGCTGCCAGTTACGCGGGAAAGCAAATTCGTGTTAACGCCGTCGCGCCCGGCCTGTGCGACACCCCGCTCGCGGCGCGCTTGTTAGGCTCCGATGCGGCGCGGGCGGCGAGCGGGAAAATGCACCCACTTGGTCGAGTGGGCACTGCGGCTGACCCTGCTGCGGCTGCTGCGTTTCTACTGGATCCGGCGCAGAGCGGATGGGTGACGGGGCAGGTGCTGGGGGTGGACGGCGGACTCGGTAGTCTTCGGTGAGGGGGGGGGACTGCGGACCCCACTAACCCACTTCACCTTCGCCCCCGTAACACCCCGCCCTCCGCCGCCTCCTCGAGCCGCCCCAGCCCCTCAACGGCCACCGCCGTCTCCTCCTCGAACCATCCGCCCCCCTCTGCCCCACACGCGGGGTCCGCACATGTTCGCACTGCCACCGTCGCCCACCCCCACGCGTCGGGGGGGTCGACGACGGAGCCGGGGGCGCCGCCAAGGGCGAGGCCAGCAACGGATTCGAATCGTCCGGCGCCTCCGGCATCGGCGACGTCCAAGCCAAAGGGGGCTGACATGGCGCCCTCGGACCGGTGCCATCCCGCCGCCTCCTCCAGAACGGCCAGGGCAGGGGCGACTACGCTGACCTAGAGCGGGGAGGGAGGCAGAGTGAGGGCGCGGTTGGGACGGGGGGTGGGGAGGGGAGGGAAGGGGGAGAGAGGGGAAGGGAAGCGGGAAGGGGCGAAGGTGGAGGTGGAAGAGCTCACCTCGTCCGCTCGAGGGCCGCCGCACCGGGAGCAGGGCATCGGAGGAGGCGGGGGCGTCGCGCCGGCGCCGGCGGGCCACAGGGAGCGTGCGCCGGGGGGCGCTTGGCCGCCACTGCCGCCGCCCCCCCCGTCCCCAGCATCGCCGTCGTCATCGTCATCGTCGATGCCAGCCCCACCGCTGCCAACATCAACGGCGGTCGGGGGCCCCACGTATCGCGCACACTGATCGGGCCGTCGACCGAGGCGGCGCCCCCACGCGACATGAGGCGGATCCGGTTCCCAAATCTCCTCCGTCCATGACGCTGACGCGGCGACAGGCACGCCGTCATCCCTGTTGTCACCGCTGCCGACGCCGCTGGCGTCGAAGCCAGGCGCAGACGTCGGCAGCGCCTCGACACGGCCGCCGTCCGCGTCGGCGCCGGCCACGCGGGCCTCGAAAGCGGCGGCGGCAGAGGCGGACATCGACGCTTTCCCATCGGGGGGCTCCGTCATTGCCTCAAGGTAAAATCCGGCCAAGCCCCTCTGGGGGGGCGCAAGGATTGTCGGGAGCGCTGGCATTGCTCCTTTTCCCCTGGAGGCTCCGACTCCAGCCCCGGCCCGCCGGCGGGGACCGGCGGAACCGACCGGAGTGGCGGCAGAGTTCATCGCCAGTGCTCCCGCGAGGGCAGCAGAGAGAACATCGAGAGACGTGTCGGGGGCCGACCACCCGTCGTCGGCCGAGGCCGCTCCTCCCGGTCTTGCGCCTCCTCCTCCTCCTCCTCCACAGCCTACTTCTTTTCCTTCTCCCCCGATGGGAAAGGCCGGGACGGAAGAAGCGGGGGGCGGGGCTGATGGCGGGGGCAGGGGAGGGGAAGGGGGCGGCGTAGCGCGGGCTGGGGCCGTCGCCCCGCCCCCGTCCTCCCCCCCAGCGGCCCCTGCCGGCTGTCCCCGAAACGCGGCCCAGGTCCCCGCTGCCCCCCCGCACCCACCTCTGAGGCAGCAGAAGAGCATCAGGACACGGTGGCGCCCCCCAGGCCCCGCGGCGGCCTCCCACCGCGGGGCGTGGCATTGGAGAAAGAGGGCGAGTGGGGACCCACAAGCGCGGCAGCGGGGAGAGGGGGCGCCGACCCCATCTGGGAGGCCGCACGGTGTCCCTCCTATCTGGGAGAGAGAGTAGGGGAGTTGAGGTGATGTCACTAACTAAGTAGAGGGTCGAAACTCGAGAATCGCGAGGCATAACTCGCAGTGAGCGAGGTGAGGGGGGCATGTGCAGACGAGCCGGCGCGGCAGCCACTTCAGCGGCACTCGCCTTGGTCACCGTGGCATTGATTCGGTCCCCGGCGCGAACGAGATCTCCAGGAACACCGAGAATGACGGGATCTGTGGGTTTTCTGCGTTTTCCTGCAGGCGTGAGCATCGTAGAGGGCGGCCCGACGAAGGGGCCGTCCTCGTCGAAACCGTCGCGCTCGGCCGCCGCAGCGCCGGCTGCCTGCCCCCGACGCTGACCGCCCCGCGGCGCGCGAACTGCCGGGCGCGCGGGGACCAAGAGACGTCGCACGGGACGGGGTAGAGGGCGAGGCGAAACGCCCATCGGCGACGTCGCACGGGTGGCGAGGCGTTCGAGTCGCTCAGACCCCCGCAAACCACCAGACGACCTCACTCGCCGGTCACTCCCCCCCCGCGGATCCCGCCATGGAGGCCGGCACCTCCGGTGTGTAGTTCCGCTCCTTCTCCCACGCCACCTGCGCCATCATCGTCAGCTTGCTCCGGCAGTCCCTCGCGTCCACGCACCGCAGGTCAAACGGCAGCCGGTGGCACCGCGCCGCGACCCCGCCCCCCTCCCCATCCTCCCCCGCCCTGTCGTCCAGTGTCGCCACCTCCACAACGGCCCCCGCGGCGTCCACCCACAGCAGGGACGCGCCCAGCACCCCTGAGGAGGAGACGCCGGCCGCCGCAGCGCCAAGAAGAGCGACCTCATCCGATCGACCCGAGTTGAAGTCATCAACGATGGACTCGGCCTCGGCACAGAGGAGGTCGGGGGAGGCGGAAAGGAGATCGGATCCAGCGATGAGGGACGCCTCTCCGGCACCGACACCGGCCTCGCCGGAGCTGAGGAGGCCCCCGACGTGGAAGCCCTGGAGGGGTGGGGAGGGGGAGGGGGGGGGGGGGGGAAAGAACAACAGGGGAGACGTCGAGATGTAGGGAGGAAAGAGAGGGAGGGGAACAGGTTAAGGTGGAAGGGACTGGGGGGGCCTCTCTCTCCCTCGCCTGCTCGACGTCAAGAGCCCAGTACTCGTCCTCCAGGCTCACCGCGTCGACCCCCACCCCCGCGCCGTGTGCCGCCAGATGAGCCTCGGCAGCGCTCATCGCCGCTTCTGACCCGGGAGCGAGGGGACGGGCGACGCCGAGCAGAGTCACTCGGGCGAGGCGACGGGCAGGCTCCGATGCCGGCTGGACGAACACGCTGCAGCGCGGGTCCGCGCGGAGGTTGCTCGTGTGCTGCGCTGTGGTTCGGAGGCGGAGAATGGGGACGCCCTTGGCGTCGAGGGTGAAGGAAACGAACGTGCCGAGAGGGGCATCATCGCCCTGGCGTGTCGCGAGCGTGCCCGACCGCGCAAGGGCGAGGATGGTGCGGGCCGTCTCTGCGTGATTAGGGGAAAAGACAGGAAGCTGATGGATCTCTGGTGTTCTTTACGACGTTTTATATTCCAAGATTGACAGGAGAGACGAGACATTTCCCTCTCGCGTAACTTGTCGGGGGGTCGGCCGGCGCTCCGCCCCCAGCGAGATGAAGATTGGCCCGATTCGTCGCGAACTCGCCGGCGTCCGAGGGAGCTGGAAGAGCCTGCGTCTCAACGTTCACTCTGCGGCTTCTGCGAGGCCCAAAGGGGGCACTCGTGCGAAGCTGAAGTTTCAAGGGCCGGCTGAAGGAAGTGCCCGCCGGAGGGGCGGACGACGCGCCCCGGGTGGACACCACGGGGGCCAGCGCCAGACTCACGGCCATTCTGTACTCGGTTTCCGGAGCCCCTTCCGCGGGACTGCGCTAATACCCTCCGGGATACCCCTTCAGAGCGCTCCCACACTCTCCTCAGAGTGCCCCACAACCTTTCCCACCTTGGCCGCCTTCGCTCCTCTCCCTTGACTGGAACCCACACCACGCTCCACAGCTAGCCCCTGCCAGGGCACCCCATGGCTCTGCTCCCTCCGCGCACGGGAGTCACCGGGATGTTGACCCGAGGCCCGAGAGAGGGGAGTGGCCCAAGCAGTCGGGCGGGTGGACTGGGCTCGCTCCCTGCGGGCTCGGCGGCTCGTCGGGGTGCTCCTCGACTCGTTCTCGAGCCTATACGCGCGGTCTCGCTTCCCAGCGACTTCGAGGAGGCGAGTGATGGGCGGGAAGGGGCGGGACGGGCCGACCGCGCCGTGTCGCCGCTGGAGCCGGCCCCTGGTGCGCTCGTTGAGCCTTCTCGCGGATGACGCGTGGTTCTGGACGAGACGGCATGCTTTAAAGCTGCTCAACTATCTGATGCGCGACCAGACTCCCAGGAAGGCCCGCGCCCGCCCCTGTCCCGCCAAGGTCGCCGATGACGCCCCCGCCACCCTGCGCCGCCCAGACGTCGACCAATCGACCCGATCTTATCCCCCACCCCTCCCTCCCTTACCCCAGTCCATCTGGACCCACCTCTCTGAGGCCGTTTGTGCCATTCAGGACCGCCTCCCGCCCCCCCACTCGATGGAGTTCCTCTACTCCTCGGTTGAGGCTCTCCTCGCGGCGGGGTCTGCCGCGGGGCAGGGGGGGGCTGCCGCTGCCCGCGTCCGCCTCCTAAACCGGCTTAGCGCCCTCGTCGACGCCGGCCTCCGGCGCCGCCTGACTTATCTGGAGGAGGCGGACGCGGTGGCGGGGGCGAGCGGAGAGGAAGAGAAACTGGCGCAAGCCGCGGCGTCCCTCTGGGAGGACCATGCGGCGGCGGCCCGGACGCTGGCGGACATCTTTCTCGCAGCGGATCGGGGCGGGGAGCCTGTCGGGGTGTCGATCGAGGGGTCAGTTGGGTCCGCCTCCGCCTCGAGGGGGACGGCTGGAGGGTCGGGGTCGGCCTCGGCCTCGGCCGCGCCCGGCGCAGCGAGAGCGGCTGCGGCTGCGGCCAGGACGGCCGATACGTTGGCCGACGACGTGCCTGTCGGAACTGTGTGGCAAAGGTGCTCTGCCCTGCTGCGCGCCGCCCTCGCTCGCGACCGCGCCCCCCTCTGGGCCCGGATCGAGGCCGCAATCGGCGCCCTCGCCCGCCGCCTACGCGCATCCGGGTTCGCCGCCTCGAGCCACGACGACCGACGGCTCCTCCGGTCTCTCTGCCGGCTCTCGGCTGCCTTGGGCGTATATCGCGGCTCTGTCGAACCCGCTCTCCTCGCTGTCGCGACAGACGATCACGCGCAATGGGCTGCCGCAGCGCTCGCCGGGCTGGGGGGTGAAAGAGACGCCGCACTCGGGGTGGGGGGTGCTGCCGGGTGTGGGGGGGACGCTGCTGCGGCCTCTCTGGCCTATTGGGCCAGCGTCGAGGCCCGTCTCGTGGACGAAGATGCCCTGGCCTCGTATTGCCTCGAGCCCTCGTCCCGTCGGCCTCTCGTGGCGGCGGCCGAGGACGCGCTCGTGAGAAGGGCCGCCCGCAGCGGCGCGCCGGTCGAGGCAGGCGAGACCTGCCCCGCCGCCGCCGCCCTCGACGCCGCGCTCGACGCTGCAGCTGATAGGGGCGCATTCGAGCACCTCGCCCGTCTCCGCCGCCTCCTCTGCCGCGTTGGCCTCCGGGACGACTTGACTCGCCTCTGGACGCGCGCGGTGGAGACCCGCGTGGGGGCCGTCATCGGCGGCGTCCCATTTGCGGATTCGAATCCATCGGCGTCGTCGGGGCCATCGGCGCTGTCTGCCTCGTCCCGCGATAGAGCGGCCGATCGCGAGGTCGTCCCTCGACTCCTCTCCCTCCGGCGTCTCCTTGTCTCGGCCCTAACGGTATCCTTCAGGGACGACGAGGATCTTCGAAGGGGCTACCAGGAGGCGTTCGAGCGGGCGCTCAATGCCCCCACGGACGCCCGCCGGGGCGGGGGGGCGGGAGGGGGGCGGAGGTCAGGGCCGGGGCCGGCCGAGCTCGTTGCGCGGTTCATCGATGCTCAACTCCGGGGTGGGGGGAAACCGGGCGCGGGGGGAGGGGTCGCGGGGCCCGCGTCGTCCTCCGGGGCTCGCTCCGGGGCCGCTGGGCCCTCAGCGGACCCGCCCCCCGGCGCCAGCCCCGCCACGGCCGGAGGCCCCGCTGCGGAAGCCGACGACGAAGACCCCGTACCCGCGGCCCTCGCGCTCTTTCGGTCCCTCCGATCCAAGGACACCTTCGAGGCTCACTATCGCAGGGACCTGTCCCGGCGCCTGCTGGGCGGGCGCAGCGCATCGGAAGAGGCCGAGCTGCGGGTGCTCTCAGCGCTGCGGGATGAGTGCGGGGCGGGCTTTACGGCGGCGCTCGAGGCGAGATTCTCACGCCGTCTCTCTATCTATCTCTCTCTCGCTCTCACTCTACCTTGCTCTCTCTCTCTCTCTCTAACCCTCGCTTCCCTCCGACCCTCTCTTTTCTACCCTCCCTCTCACTCTGACCCTCCCTCTTCTCCGACACTTCACCGACCGCCACCCCCCCCCCACCGTCCCTCTTTATCCTGTAGGGAATGTTCAATGACATCGAGCTCTCCCGGGATCTCTCAACGCGCGCCCGCGCCGATGGAGTTCTCTCCTCCGACGTGTCCATTCAGCCCACCCAAGCCGGGATCGACGTCGACGTTCGTGTGCTGACCGTCGGGCACTGGCCCACGATGAAGGGCGCTGCAGACTTTGCGCTCCCCGCGGGCATCGAGGCAGCGCGCGAGGCGTTCGAGAGTTTTTACCTGCGGTTGCACTCGGGGAGACGACTGGCGTGGGTCTTGGGGCAGGGCACGGTGACGCTGAGAGCGCGGTTCGACGCGGGGCCCAAGGAGCTGGTGGTTTCTCCCCTTCAGTGTTCTGTGCTCACTGTCGGATTCGAATCTGCCGACCGCGCCACGCTTCCGACGCTCGCTGCCGCGACGGGCGCCGACCCCGCCGCCCTCGTCCCTGCTTTGTTGTCGCTTTGCGACCCAAAGACCCCCATTCTGCTAAGAGACCCTCCGAACGCCCCCGTCAAGGCGTCCAGCGACGGATCCGATGTCACGTTTGTCTTCAATAGCGGTCTCAGGCACCGTCTGCACCGGCTCCGCCCCCCGCAGCTCACCGCGCGCGATCGCGAGACCGAGTCGGTCGCCACCGATGCCGAGGTCGACGTCGATCGCGGCCACCGGTTGGACGCGGCGGTGGTAAGGGTGATGAAGGGGCGCAAGACCCTTGGGCATGCGCTCTTGCACGCTGAGGTGTCCGGGCGAGTGTCGGGCCTAGGGTCTGCCCTTATATTTCGTCCGTCCGCGGTTTCCGTCCGTCTGTCTCATCCTCCACGTGGATCAAATCCATCCATCCGTCCACCTTTCCATCCGTCCGCACTGTCAATCCCTTCAGAGTTGTCAAGTTCGCCTTCGACGACAAACAGCTTCGGCGACGCATCGAGGGACTGATCCATCGAGACTATCTCGAGATGGATCCCTCGGCTAAAGACGTCTATATGTACAAGGCGTGAGGTGTCTCTCCCTCAGAGCACGAGGGGTGATGGACGAGGGAAGACTCGGGAAGCCTCTCGGAGGAGGAGGGTTGAATCGGCGGCCTGTCCCCGCCCGCCCCCCTCACCGACGCGGCCCGCTCCCGCCGCCTCGACCCCCGCTCACCCGGCCGCCCCCCCTGCGCCCGCCCCCGCCCCCACCCCAGTTCCCTCCTCCCCCACCCGTCCCCCCCCTCCCCCCCGGAGGAGCGTCCAGTCTACCCGCCCCCGCCGTCATCCGGAACGGCACTAAAAGGCGAGGTAGGGGGTCCGGGTCATCCCTGAGCACGGTGAGGGCGGCCCTCACTTCGCGATGAAGGACTTTGATCGATTCGCCTGGAATAGGGAGAAGAGAGGGGGCGGGAGAGGGTAGAAGGGTGGGGCAGGGAGAGAATGATGGAAGAATCTAAGCGTGTATAGAAGGTCGGATGGATCGAAGCATCAACAGAAGGGTAATGCGTGGATGGAGGGCAGACGTGTCAGATGGACGGATGAAAGTCAAGACGTATGTACTCGCGATCGACTGTCCTGCCCAGGTTGTGAGAAAGATCGAAGGGATCCTCGACGCACCACAGGGTGCAGGCCGTGCCCGCTCGCCGCTCCCAACCTTTCTCTTTCTTGGTGAGCACCGGGATAGGATCTGCGCCGTCGGTCGCAGCACTGCCAGCCGCCGCCGCCGACGTCGTCCCCTTTCCCATCCGCACGCTGGCGACGCCACTGTGGTGATCGTGGTGGTGGTGCCAGTGACAGAAGAAGGCCCAGAGCAAATCACCCAAAGACTCCTGGTTGGACGCCCTCGGCTTGTCGCCGCCACCGTCGATTGATGACCGCGCCAGCCCGTGCCGGAACGGATCCCGGAACGTCGCGTCCCAGGGGCAACCCGGCACTTGGCCCAGCCTCACGTCGTCGGCGTCAAAGGGATCGGGTTTTCCCGTCGCGTCGTCCAACTCCGATTGGAGGCAGGGTAGGACGGGACCGCCCACCGATGCAGGCCTCAATTGCAGCACGTGGATGGTCATCAGCACCCAGCAGTAGCTAGACAGAGTGCCACGGTAGACCTCGTTAACGGCCCTGCGCTTGGCCCAGTGCTTGACCACGAGGCAAAGGGGGCGGGCTCGGGGGTCGCAGGCCATGTAGGCCGCTAGGAGAGCGCTGTTGCGGATGGCCTGGGGGGTGGATGTAGGGGATGGAGGGAGGGAGGGAGGAAGGGAGCAAGGGGGCGAGGGAGCGAGGGAGGAAACGGGGGATGAACGGATGGAGCGACGGAGGTACGGTGTGGACAAATGGACAGATGTCCATCTACCCATCCCACTCAGCCATCTGCAACGCTCGCCAAGAGGTTGTTCACCGTCAGGTCGATGTTCACTCCCGTGACAGCGTGCACCCCCTTCAGGACGGGAACACGACTTGTGGAGATAAGCTTGAGAGAGTGGAAGGCCGGTGCCCCAGCTTGCGCCGAGGTTGAGGGCATGTCACCATCGTCACCGTCGCCGTTTGAATCGTCCTCGACGCGGGCGGCACTGAGGGCGTCGGCGGCGCAGGACAACAGTTCGATATAGGACTGAATGCGGGGGGACTGGACGCGGGGACGCCGAGGACCGGAGCCTGGGCCGGCGCTGGGCCCTCCCTTGGGTCCTTCGCCGGGCGCCTGGTCGGCCGACGCCGACCCAGGGCCATCGCCGCCGTCGGCGCCGCCGCCGTCGGCACCGGACGGTCCCGCTGCCCGATTCGAATCCACCGTTGCCGCCGCCGGAGGCTTCTCCCTCTCGGGAACCTCGTCAGATAATCCCAATAGATCCTCCGCGATGATGGTGAGATCGACGTCGTTCCCGCTCCTGACCCCAAGACCGTTGACAGCGGATCCAAACATCTCAACTCGCGCGCCGGCCGGAATGCCAGCTGCGGGGTGGCACCGCCGCAGCGTCCCCTGATCCCTGCCCTCAGGGCCCCCCTCGCCCCCCCCCGCTCCCAGCGCCCGTCTTACCGCGCGCGTCGCTGCCACCACCCGCCGGGTTTCGGCCTCGGTCGGGGTCAGGGCCGCCGCCAACGCCTCAAGCCCGACGGAGAGGGTGGCCGCATCCGCCCTGGGGCCCTTGGCGTGCTCCGCGCGAGCCTTGGCGCGCTGCGCCGCGGCGTGCTCGGCAGCCTTGGCGGCCCGAGCGGCGAAGTCCGCCTCCGTCAACTGAGCGAGGGCGGGGCTCCCGCCAGCTCCCACGCGACCAGGGGCCCCGTCCGCGCCGGGGCCACCTGAGCCGCCAGGACAGCCGGAGCCGCCGGGGCGCCCCGGCGAGGGGCCCGGGCCTGGTCCGTCCCCGGAAGGGGGGGGGTGGTGGTGGTTATGGTGACTCCCATGCCCCCCCCCGTGCCCTCCGATGCGGGTCGTGGACTCCTTTGACGCCCAGCGCCCGACGGGGCCGACGAGGGACTCGAGCGTGGCACGGTTTGGGGGAGTGGGAGGGGGCGAGGCGGCAGCGGCGGTGGAGGCCGGGCGGCGGGGAGCTATGCGAGAGGCCGAGACCGGCTGGGGGGCGGAGGTGGCTGGCCTAGCGGGCGGAGGAACCGGACCTCCACCTCCGCCAAGCACGTCAGCCGGCGCAGGCGGCCTCTGCACAGGTGCCGGGACCGGCGCCGTTGGGGTGGCGCCGTCGCCACCGCGGGGTGGAACGACGGCGACGGTGACCGGGGCGGAGACTCCGCCGGCCGATGCGATGCCCCCCTCGTGACCACCGCGGGACGGTCGGGATGGCGGGGGCGGCGGCGGCAGGTGGGGCGCGGTGGCGCCTCCACCCCCAAGCGAAAGCAAGGCGAGATCTGGGGGCGGAGGCGCCCCCATCAGATGCGGCGGGGGGAAGCCCCCATCCCCCGCGGGAAATCCAGGGGGGGGGGGAGGCGCGCCATGTCCGTACGGATCGTAGGGGGGCGGGGCGCCGCGGAAGCCGGGTGGGGGGAGGCCGCCAGGCCCAAGGGGCGGGGGCTGGGGCGGGGCACCAGGAAAGGGCGGCGGGAGCACCCCGGGAAACGGAGGCGGGGCGTAGCCGGGGTGAAAGCCATAAGGCGAGAACGGGTAGTTGGGTGGCAGGGGATGGCCCTCCGGTGTGACTGCGTAAACACGAGGGGGACAGGAGGATCCGGGGTGAGAGGAGGGGGCAACGGCCACCAAGTGGCCAATGTGGTGACAGTCGGGCCAAAGTCGGGCACCAGTGGAATCCATCCTCGCGTACAGCGTCGCGGCGCGTCAGCCCTCGCTCACCGGGAGGCAGAGGAGGACTGACGCCACGGTTGGGGGCGTTCCCGTAGGGCGCCGGCGCCGGCGCCCCGGGGCCTCCTTCCACTCCGTTGCGGGGGAGATGGGGGTCGCCGTTCGGCAACGTGAGTACGTGAGACCCGCGAGCGGGCGCTCATTGATGGGGGCGCGCCCAGGGGCGACGGGGGGGTCGGCGAGGCCGGCGTACAGAGAGGGCGGGGGACGTGAGTCGTCCCGCGGAGCAAAATCAGCCGCGTCTGTCCAGTCGTCGACGAAACGGATAGCAATGGGTCGGCTCTCGGCAACAAAGGCGAGCCAATAAATTCCTATATATCACAGAGGAGGGACCGCCGCCGCCAAAGCAGCTGCGGCGGCGGCCGCTCCCCCGCTTCGCGCAGCGTCCGCTTCGATCGCTTCGCGCCACTCAAACTGTCGTTTCCTCTACTCGCCGTCCGACAAGGCTCGTCGAAGCCTCGTTTCACCCACGCGGTATCCGACGGCGGCTCCAGCCCACCAAGAGGGCCGCCACCGGCCCCACTCCCCGCTGAGTTTTTCGGGCGCCATCGTGAGTGGACTGCCGCAGTGCGCACGGCACGGCGCACCTTCCATCCGCGTCTCGAATCTGGCAGAGAACACGCGCGGGCTCGCTGCTCTTCATGGGGGTGGGTGGGGGGCAGGAGGCAAAGCTGCCGAGGCTGCCGACGAGGCCGCCGAGGGACCACCGTCGGCCCCACCCCTCATTTCTTTCCTCCTTTCTTTCCCGAGACTCTCCCCCTCCCTTTCTTCCTCCACCGCAGGCTGGCCGAGGCGGGCGAGGCGCCGGCCGAGGCGCCGCAGCCGGCGGCCGTGGCCGCAGCAGTGGCAGCCGCGGCGCCGGCAAGGGCGGCAAGCCCCCCCCCGCGCCCCCCCTACCTGAGGCGGAGGACCGCGATGTCTCCGAGGAGGATTTCGAGTTTCTCCGAGAGTATGGCGCCGCCGCCACGGGGTTCTTGGGGCGACTAGACGCCGCCCGGATCGACCGGGAGGCTGCCGGAGGCGAAGGGAGGACACCCCGGAAGGGGGATGGGCCGGGGGGTCGGTCACGGGGGGTTGGGACTGCGGCGCAGGCGCTTGGAGTGGGAGGGGCAGAGGGGCGGTCGGACGGGTCTGACGACGGCGGGTCAGACGTGTTGGCACCGGAAGAAGGCTCGGACGACGACGACAGCAGCGGGTCCGGCGGATTCAAATCCGACGACGACGATCCTGACGCGCGGGCGCTCGCGGTTGAGGCTCGGCATCTCGCGGCAGTGCGGGCGCGGCGAGCGTCTGGAGGAGCGGCGGGAGTTGGGCCCGGGGGGGGGAGAAGAGAAGGCCGAACCGCTGGCACGGACGACGGCTCTGACGCTGGTGGCTGCTCCGACTCGGGCCGGTCTGACGGGGACGAGGCCCGCCCTGCTGCCCTCCCCGTCCGCGGTCTCGACGGACGTCTCCGCCTCCCCACCGGGTCTGCCGGCCTGCCGCGGCCAGCCACGCCTGGAGCGCGCGCTGCTCTCGCCCGCGCCGCCGCTGCCGTCAAGGCGGTCGCGGCCAACGTTGCTTCAGAGGGGATCACTGTCGTCGAGGACGACGGCGAGCAATCGGGCCCGTCCATCCATCCATCCATCCATCCATCCATCCATCCATCCATCCATCCATCCATCCATCCATCCATCCATCCATCCATCCATCCATCCATCCATCCATCCATCCATCCATCCATCCATCCATCCATCC